>TARA_B110000858_G_scaffold3833_1_pt1 | contig 15782 bp, 11 predicted proteins | sample TARA_B110000858 | Tara Oceans TARA_B110000858 (sample SAMEA4398247) | marine metagenome | biome: Polar Biome; feature: [SRF] surface water layer (ENVO:00010504); material: water (ENVO:00002006), including particulate matter (ENVO:01000060) such as... | depth 5 m | reverse complement strand
CCGAAGCGCCCCGCTGACGTGGAACTCGATGCCGCATTTCCGGGCCAGCAGTGCAGAAAGTTGTACGGACCTCCCGCGTCCGCGTACCTGCTGACATGACTGCCCCCTCCTCCCCCGCTCTCCGCGTCGTCCTCGTTCTCGTCGTCGACGTCTCCGACATCCCACGGTGACCTTCTAGCAGAGGGAACGGCTGCTCCTTCTTCGTCGAGGATCGAGGAAAACGGAATCGCGAGTCGCCTCGTCCTCCGCACCACCTCTTCTGCCGTGGGCGAGTTCCAAGCGGACCCGTCCGTCATCTCGAAAAGGAGGGCCGTGAACCACCGATCTAGATCGACGGGCTGCCTCAGAGCGTCCTCAAGGCGTGATGTTTTTTCGCAATCGAAAGCGGATCGCCTCGCTCGCATAAGTGCGTCATGAAACGTTTTTTCGCACGCGTTCTGAAGTACGTCATTGAATTCTGTCTTGCCGACGAGAAGCGTAATCGCCACTTTCGCGAGCCCCAGGACGTCCTGCGTCGTGCAAATGGATCGAGTGCTTGTCCTGCTAAAGGCGTGGGAAAAGTCGAAGAGCCAAAATTGAAGCCTTCCGTCATTTCCGTTCATCAAGACATGGTCCAAATCTACCGCTCCGTGGACGAAGCCACGCCTGTGCGTGCAAGCAAGAGCGCTCGCAATGCTTCCGATGAAATGCTTGACGACGAACTGCGAAAACGGGAAAACGTGTGTGGTTTCCTTTCCGGGTTGAAGTTCTTCGAGGTAGTCTTGTTCGAGCATGTCGCTCAGGATGGCGCTATTGGGCGGACGTATGTTGTGAAGAATGTACACTCCGTTGGAGCAGACTACCCGATCGATGGCGAGGACGTTGTCGTGGAAGGACATCACGCTCCCAACCACGGCCGCCCGAAGAAATGCGCCCGACATGTCCCTGAACCTGCTCGAGTCATTCTTTGGCGACGGAAAGAGGAGGGACAACAACTTTTTTTTCCCTTCTTCTGCGCGGTCGTCTGTGCCGAAGACGACGCCTTCGATGCCGAGGTCGTATACTCCCTCCGCCTCGAGGTGCTTCCCCCTCACCTCTTCTTCTGCAAAGGGAACCATCTCTGAGAAGACCTTACTTATTCCTCTGAGCTGCCTCGCTCTTGTTTGGGAGTCGGATCCAAAGCCGATTCGGATCGGGAAGGGGGCAGATCGGACAGGAATGTCTCCCTTTCCGCTCTTCTTCAATGTCGGAGAAGCGTCCAGAATCGCCCGCTTCCCAATCAAAAAAACGACATCGGCGTTTGAGTCCATCTTTTCATTAAGACCTTTTGCATCCGCCCAAATTTGATTTTTTTCATTGCATGAATGAAAAGTACTAATGGCAGCACGACCACCCGCTGCGATTCCGGGAATCGTGCCCCCTGGTGGAGGAGCTGCGCGTGTTAGACCCACGACGTATGCAAAGTTTAAAACTGCCGTGAGAAGTAATCCACGGCTTGTCGTAGACCACGTTGTGACGTTTGTCGCAGTGCTAATCATAGGATTGTTATTCATTGGAGTAACACCAACCATGTTGCTCTTAGTGATGGTTATGGGAACCCTCACTTTCAGGATAGTACACGTAATGTACAGCGAGGAGCATGCCATAAGAGCAACTAGGGCGATTCAAGCCCGCACTGAGTGGTTGGTGGAAACACAACAAGAAAAGGAACGCCTAGCTGCAGCAAAAAGCCGGAAGATAGCAGACGACGCCTTCTTGGTATCACACATACATATAAAAAATGCGGAGATCGATCGCAATCCGAAGTTGACACGATCACACAAACGAAGACTGAAAAGTCTTCGTGGCATATAGTCCATTCAAAAATTTTCTCATGCTATTGTTTAAGAGCAGCAAATTTGAACATGACTGATTTCTTTGCGGATGTCGAAGAGCTCAGAGATGGTGCTTATTCAAACGCCAATCAGGGATACAGCTATTTTGAAAATGAGGTACTACAATATAAGAGTTTAGCTTCATTTTCTCGAAAAGAGAGAGATATGATGAAATGTCTAGGAGATAACTTGACGAAAATAGTTAGAGCTACAAACGTTGTTCTTCGAAGAAATGAAGATGAGTATGTGAACAGAGAATGTTTCGAATACCTTGACCAAGTTAGGGAGATTCTAGCAAGCAAGATAAATTCGTTCACAACTACTGATGTGGCAGAAGTTATGAGGCAAACAAATGAGCAACTTATAAATCTCAATCGAACATCGTCAACATTATGCAGTGACGCCGTGGAAGAAATTGTTACGGCTGTAAGAACTACTATAGAAGAAATAGCTAATATGGTAGATAAAGAAAAATTCCGTTTTCAAACGAGGCTTTCAAAGGCTGTGGACTGGTTGGGTGAAGACGCACTTGACAATGAATTGCGATACTCTTTTGCAAATTGGATTTGCGACAACACACATTATTTGATTGCAGCTGTACTACTTCTTGGCATTACGGCTGTTGCGTGGAGGTACCAGAAAGACAATTTAAGTGAAGCTCTATTTGGAGAAACGAAAATCTGGGATCCTGAACATTATTTGTACAGACTCCTAGGGGACCAAAGTGCTAACGATCACAAGCTTAACGAAAGGAAAGAAATCCATGGCAATCACTCTGTCCACAGACATTGGAGATATTCAACAAGAAGCGGTAAGGGCGAGACAGCAAAAAGGCTTTTTCCAGTGTTAGAAACTGATCCTTATACAGGTGAAAACGTTGTTGTTGGATATTACCACAACGAAGGGTTCGTATCTGATACCGACTGGCCTGCGATTAATAAAGATGGCACAACTGAAATAACGCAGATACAGAACCCTTTGGACGCAGCTCATTTCACTACACTGTATTATTTTAAAGACATTAATCTTTTGCCTTGGCCGGATGAGTCCGGGTCCTACAGACTCGTAAACATTGGTGAATTGGATGGACAAATCGGGCATGAATCAAATAAGATTCTTGCAGAATTTTTCAGAGATGTGTTTTACCAACCATTCGAAAAAGTAATCAAAGATTCTCCACATTCAACAGCACTTCTAACTGTCTTAAGGCAAGAATATAGAGACTTTTGGAAAAACTTAAAAAGTGGAGAAAAACCACAAGACTTGTCGTTGTGGGAAAGTTGGTCGTCATGGGGGTGGCTTTTTACATCTTCTGCAAGGCATGGAGACAAACACAAATTCAGAAATGTTATTAGACTTTATTACGCTGCATTGTGGGACAGCGTTCAGAAATCACAATTTTCAGTATCATCCTGGGTAGTAATCCAGAGAATCAACGACAGTTTGAAACAAGATCTGGATCGTGTTGTGGACATTAATAGGGCAAAGTACATTCAACCTAATTTCAAGGAGGCGCTAAAAATGACTGCGGATGAGATGTTGTCTGAACCCAACGTTCGGTCTATGTTGCAAGTTGCTCGTCATGCTGGAGTTGATACACAGAGATTTATGCAGTCAGTAAGCGACTATAACAAATTCATTTACCCAACAGCGACAGCAATTTTGGGATTGGGATCTGTTTTGTTTGTGGCACACCAATCGAAGAAATTAATAAGGAGCATAATGCCGTCAAAGTCAAAACGTACATAGAAAAAGAAGTCAAGCTAACCATTTTTGCTGGGGTTCATATAAACCCCCAGAGTTGCTACAAATCGCCATACATGAACAGCAAAGTCCTGGGCATCTTTATTTGTAGCTAAATGTGTGAGTCCTGCTATGCTAACTGTTCCAGTAGCCATGAGCGCTGTCGAAGTTTTGCTCATCGTAAACGTTGGCCCATTTCGGTACTTTAAAAGATACCAAAGGGTCCCGGTTAATACAACCAGACCTGCTCCCGTTGCCAACATCGTGCCACACGTAGATTGCAACAAAGCGGTTGGTTGTGGGATGCCTCGAATAACGTTCGATATGAGAGTTGAACTATTCGCTATTGACTTCACTATAACTGTACGACAGCTCTCACCAGTCGTTCCCATTGACAAGTTTGTCACTACTTCTCCTATATTTTCACATACACTCTGGGCACCGGCAATGCATACATATTTCCCATGTGATGACCAAAGCCAAGCAATTGCTATATTTATGGATTCGCCTGGAACATCTTCAGGCTGAATACATTCTGCTTCTTGATACGCCAGTGAGTCATTAGGTTTTCTGCGAGTGAAACCTGTCTGACTACTCCCGTGATAAGCAACTCTTTTGGGTGCTTCCGAATCGTACAATATTAAATCGGGAAACGTCCCTGTTGTTTTCCATTGTATATTTATCTGCTGAAGCCGATCCAAAACGTCCGCAACCCATCCCTTCGCAAACAAAAAGGTAGTTAGTATAAAAGATGTAATGGCGTTTTTGCTGGCATGGTCTACTGCCCCCATTACAGAATGGGTCATAAATCCAGGGAAACTCCAACTCCCAACGTCCTCGATTGATGCTTGCAGATGCTTGCAGTTGCTGAAAATCGCATCAAAGTGTGACTTTAGAAACTCATTGCCTACCTGACTGCGATCGAAACTGTCAAGACATTCATTTATTGCCTCTGTTGCGTCCTTAACGTCTTTGTAAATGAAACCCTCATCAGGATTCGCAGTCAGCTTCGTAAGCATGTTCTCGAAGTGGTCGTTCATCGTTTTGTTTAAACATTCCATGGTGTTCTGAAATTGGTTTAAGCTACTCCCTCCAAAAATGTCCGTGGTCCTGCAAAACGTCAAGACTTGCACGGAATTTTTTATGTTGTCACAAAGGGTTTGTAAATCGGAATCACTGTTTTTGAAAAATCCAGTAAAACGAGCTCTTTTTGAAGTTCTATAGTTTTCAACTTCTCGTTGCAGCTCCCCTCTCATTCTTGTCACAGCTCTTCTAATATTACGAAAATGCCCTTTCAAGAAGTCTATCTCATATTCGTCATTGAAGGATGGGTCATTTGCGTTATTTATGCAAGCCTCCACTTGAGTAAGAAGCTGATTCAATATTCTAATTTTAGATTCAGAGTCTATTTTTTCCTTTCCAAGTTCTTTAAGATTGCTTGAGAGATTGTTTGCGGGACCAATGCAATTTAGTAGCCCCCCCTCGGAAGTGGCTACCCCGTTAGCATTGAATAGTCGATTGAACGGCTCTTGGAACTGCCCTTTTGTTGCCTTCTGAAGAACTTTGTAGGAATGATTTGCACCCTCCAGTGCTCCGTAAAAACCACTGTCATTTTGAATTTCCTGAACTGCATTATCGGAATTTTCGTAGAACTCTTGTCTCTTGTTTCTATCCCTTTCCATTTGTTGTGCTAACGTTATAATGTTATCATGCTCAGTATCCTCCAAGTCGTTTCGATAAAGACCAAGATCTGTCTCTACGCGATGACGAAATTTGTTCGGTTGACGACGATAGTCAACGTTGGAATTTCTTAGCACGTCCAAAACCGAAGACCGAAGTTCCGATCGAGTGAATGCAGCCATACTCAACTTTTAATTTCTATCAGACAAAAAAGGAGTGGAGAAAATGAGCACTTGTCAATATTCGGCTACCCAACTATCATCCCAACTTTACATCCTTCCCTTTGTTCTAGACAAGCTGGGTTCTTCCGTACTGGCGGTCAGCAAGGGGCTCACTCTCGCTTCTTCCAACTCGCTCCTCAAGATCGCTTCCATCCCCCTCGTTGTGCTGCAAGAGCTCTTTGTGGAATGGCTAGAAGAGATGAGCATCAATCCGGCCGCGCTTCCGGTACGCATCGACATATCGACTCCAGCTTTGGCTGCCGCCGTCATCGAAGCGTGCCTTCCGCTCGCGCACATCATGGCCATGCCAAGCTGCGGGGACCTTGTTCGGCGAGAGAAGCGGCTCAGCCAGGACGGGACGGGGGCGTGCTCGCACTTGTGGTACAACTACGGAAAGCTGAATAAGTACCGAGAGGCCGTAAAGGCAGTGAGCAAGGAAGACATCAAGATGGTTCGGAGGCTAGCAAAGCGCCTCCCCCGCCCTCCCTCTTCTCTTCTCGGCGAAGGCAGTGCGGACGAGCGTTCGGCGATGTCGGAAGATGAAAACGTCGTCGGTGGCCCCGCGGATCGGGTTTCTGACCGACTCACCCTTCGGGGCGCTTTGGATCTTCCGGAGGTGACGTCGTCCACCTTTGTCGCCTTCTTCGTGCGCCACGCTTGGAAGGCGAATCGGGCCTCATTCTACCAAAAAATGGATGACTCGTTCGACGTGTCTTCCATTCCCATCGACGGCCTCACCATCTCCCACAACACGCCCACAAAAGAGAAGGTCGCAAGGCAAGATCTGTGGGCGAGAGCCTTCCGCTCGCAGCAGCCCCCATCTGTGTTGGAAGTACACAACGAGTTTACGTCGGCGACGGGACGGACATGCCTCGCCGACGTCACCCTCGTTGTCGAAGGTCGGGGGGAGGTGCGAGTCCAGCAAATTCCTCTTTCCCTCCTTCCCACCAACAAGCGGTTTTCTTCGTCGAGCTCAATCGACATGCCTACCCGCTCCTCTTCCGGGGGAGACTCGAAGACGTAGTCTCGACGACATTCGCGCCGGCAATTTTTGTAGTGAATAGTGAAAGATATGTCCGAATTCGAAAAGAGAGTCAATGGTCTGATAGCACGTGTACTTCGAAAGGTACGCAATCGCACCGCGCCCAAATCAAATCTTATTCTGTACTTCACATCTCTAGAGCAAAACACGGCGCCGTTCATCAATTTCCCAAGCAGTATTACGGAATCCGTCGTGCAGTACAAAAACGACCACGTGTTCACCGATACAACGACTTGGGCGGGGGTGAAGTGTAGATTATTTCAGCTTGGTCCGTTTCAAATCAAGACTCTGTGCAAGAATGTGAATCATGGCATCTCGTTGAAGCCCAGCCGAACTACACTATCTTTCTTTCGAGAGAGTTGGGGAAACCCCTTATTTTGTTTAACCACAACACGGACGTTCCCATCTTGCATTTCAAGTTCAAGGAATATGCAGCTAGTTGACCCGTCGTTTGCGAGGAGCGTTCTTCTTTTTTTCAGCAACCTCTTCTAGGAGCGAGAGGTTTGCGTCGATGCAATGTTCGGGGTTGTGACACATCGCGAGGCTGCTTTCCGTTCCGAGAAGCGCCGTCATCATGACAAACCAGTTCTGCATGTCAGGATGCGTGAAATTCAACGCATACATCAGCACTTCCCCAGAAAAGAGAATGCTTCGGTTGCTCATTTTGTAGAGGAAGCTCAGCGTGGCGAGGGGGACGAAGAGATGCTTTTGAAAGTAAGCGTATCTGTCGTTCGGGGTTCGCGCCGCGTCGATCAGTGCGGCGGCGCCTTCGAAGTTTGTGACGGCGAGATCGAAATCGATCAAGGTCAGCACCGGACTGACAAGGGTGTGGCCTCGAATGCGCGTCGTCACGGTCTTGCTCTTATCAATCATAATGTTGCCGGGATGCAAGTCGTAGTGAGTGAACGAACCTAGTCGTTTTTCTGCATCAGAGAGGACTTTCAAGAGGCGAAATCCGATCGCGATCGCGACGCGCGGCGGAAGGTCTTCCGGCTCCATGTCGGAGAGAGGCGTGCCAGGAGCTACCGAGGATAGGGTTGCTAGCCCCGCCGCCGGCAGGGAGCGCATGTCTTGTTCCTGAACCCCGGCGCTGACCATCCACTCCACTGGCGGAATGGTTTTGAACACTCGAAGCAATTCAGGAAAGCCCGTCACTCCAGAAAGCGCGCACGACGTCAGAACATCCCGAAGTGGTCTGCTTCCGATGTACTCTCCTCCTGCTCCTCCAATGCTATATGGGTAGTACTTCAAGATCGTATTTCGTCGCTTCCCTTTCACCAAAAAGACGTAGGCTCCGCTTTTCCCTCCGCCCAGCAAGCGAGTAGTGGACGTCCGGTAGAGCTTGGTCACATCCACCACTCGTTTCGGCAACTTCTCCTCGCACTCTTCCATCGAACCCTACTTTGCTTTTCCAAAGAGGGAACAAAATTCTTGCCAAAGAGCGACATCAACACCCAACTTCCATCCAGTTGTTAGAATCATGATAACATTTACTGAGGCGCTTTTGGAGAGCGTCCGAACCTCTTCGGCCTTTACGAGTCTGAAGGAAGTTCCTCTGAGGCTCTTAAAAGACACTTTCTTTACTTGGTTGTGGGAGCACGTGGAGGAGGAGAACATGCACCTCGTGGAGACCGACGCTATGGCGCAACTTGCAAAGGAGATTTCTTCTCCTGGCTCGCCTGCTTTTGTTTTTCCAGCTCCATACCGCGTTCCGAAGAAGCGGTCCCAGGAAAGGGCGGGAAAGAAAGGCAACAAAGGCAACAAAGGCAACAAAGGCAAGACAGCGACTCAGAAGCAAAGCGACACGGTCCTCGTCCGAGACCTCAGTGAGGTCGGTATGTGGCACATCGAAGAAAGGTTGCGCAAAAATCATCCGTACCACCGCGCCCTCAAGCTAGGAGACGTGCATACGATGCGCGCTCTCACCTCTCTCATGGCGTCTTCTCTTGTCTGATACGGATTTTTGAAAAAAAGCTCGGCCTACGCGCCATGAACGTACTCCACCACAGCCATAACCACTACAGCTACATACAAAACGACGTGAAGTGTCACTGGCTCTCCGAGAAGGAAAGAATTGAAGAGGCAAGTGAGGATGATACATGAACTCGTAGCGATCGTCTTTGACAGGGAGTCGGTGAATCGGAGGGCGAGCGCAACGAGGATGCCCCCCAGCGCCCCGAGCAGTGCACACGCCACGGCCAGCGGCGTCCAGCCTCTAAACATATCTGTTTGTGTTTCTGCCGAAACAGTGCTCGCGTATATCAGAATCGACCACATAGACAGCTGAACGTTCCTGCCCCACACGCTCATCTCTGACGACTTGAGGGTGGACTCGAAAAATACAGACGTAAAGCCGGATAAAACAACTTCGATTAGGACTGCGAGGACGCCAAAGATGTAGTTTTCATCGCGGCTAACAGACGACCCGCCCGTGTTGGTTGGTTCTCCGGACGGAAGGGCGATGAGAGTCACTCCGATGGTGAGGGTGATGAGGGATCGCCACCGACGGGCAGAGATTGATTTTCCCATGATGCAGATGGAGAAGAGCGCGGTTGTGAGAAGCTTCAACTGAATGATGACAATGAAGGTAGTTGCGTCGACGTGCTTGATCGCAATGAATGACAAGACATTCATTACCAAGTACCCCATTGCGGGAAGGAGAAGCGGGAGACTTGTCGTTACGATATGCATCAGCGAGAAGTCGCGCTCAAAGGTGACGATCAAAAGCGAAAAGAAGAATTTTAGGATTTCAATGATCAGCAATACCGAAGCGTTGGAGTAGGACTCTTCGTTAACCCCGCGAGACAGGCGGCGCACGATCGTGTACGCTGTGGACTGGAATGCCACGGCGACGAGAAGGAGAGTCTTTATGAGCGCAAAGGAGCTCATCGTGAAGTACGGATTGGAAGGATCATTCAGGAGGTTCGCGCTTTCCGAGGAATCGATTCTCTGCATCGGAAAGGAACAATGCAGTGGGACTGAGGAGGCGACAGTCGACCAGGTCATCCAAAGGGATTTGTCAATTTGACAATTTGATCTCTCACTGACTTCGCTTTTATCAAACCCAACTATCTGCCTATCTGATTGATGCCCCGTTCTCAAGTCGCCGCCGGAACGCCTCGCTACTGCCCAAAGGGGGTGACGCCGAGCATCGTCGACCTTCGAGGCGGAGAAGACGGGAAGAAGCTAGTTCCTCAGTCTGAATACGCAGAATTTCTCGAAGAACGCGGGCGCTTCGTCACAAAATATGCCCTTTATATCGAATCCAAGAAGATTGATGCGAAGCTGTCTCTCTGCACTTCGGAAATAGCAACTCCGATCCACCCAATCTTCATCGACTTGGATGCCACCATTCCGCTTGGAGAAACGCTTCCGCTTGAGGACATCGTCCGGGTGATTCAGTGCGAAGTTGGCAACATCGAAGGTATCCGAAAGACGCACACCCTCGCCGTCGTCGCCACAACCACGACCCCACAGTGCGGCGAGAGCGGCGAGGGCGCCTCCACCGCCTCGGGAGGAACTTGGAAGTTTGGAGCGCACGTCGTCTTCCCCGACACGACGTCCAACACAGCCAACGACCTCCTACTTCGCGAGAGAAGCCTTTCCGCCATCCAGCGCCTTTTGCCCTCCCACCTCGACCTTGCTGCCGGAGATGTGTACGACAAGTCCGTCTACGCCAACGGAAAGGGCCTGCGCATGCTGTACACGCACAAGTGCGAGATCCGAGGCGGCGGCGCAAACGAAGTGAAGACTATCTTCGACCGCCGTTATTTTCCTCGCTTCGCACTGGGGCCGAGGGGCGTGATCGACAAGACAGTCACAAATCGCATCATTGACAAACCGGCCTACGCGCTCAAGCTCTTTTCAATCCGCTCTCAGTCGAAGCTCCTCCTCGCTCCCAAGCGGGCATGGAGCGTCGCTCCGGGGGCGTCGATAAACCGCCTGACGACGCGCGAAATCTACGAATACGCGGCGAAGATCGAAGAGAGTTTCCGCAACGCGAGCATCGTGGACATCGTGCAGCGGCCGCATGACGATTCCGACCTCTGTGGAATCGTTCTCAAACTAGACAGGCACCGGTACTGCCCTCATATCGGCAGGGAGCACAACTCGAGCACGCTCTTCCTCCGCGTCAACGTCTTTGGCGTGATGACGGCCGGTTGTTTTTGTGCAAAGTACGGCTGCAGCAAATGGCGCTCTCCCCGCGTCGTCTTGCCTCCCCGTATTCTCAAAGAGCTCGGCCTTCTCGCGAACGACGGATTTCCGATCGGGTTTTCTATGTGACAGGTGTCCTCGATTGGTGCTCACAATTTCACGTTTTGGTTTGTTGAAGAAACGATAGCTCCAAGCAGGTTCGTAGTTTTTTCTTTCCTTGAAAGATTTTCAAGAGAGCCAATCGGGATCGTCAGCAAACATCATTAGTGTGTCTGCTATGTCAAATTGACCTGTTGTATTTCCATCGATAAAATCGATAACATCTTGATCTAGTGTGTCGTCATATTGACCTGTTGTATTTCCATCCATAAAATTGATAACATCTTGATCATACGCAATAGGTATTGATATTGCAGTTATTCCCACTATGAACATATCGTTACACATTTCACGTCTCATGTAATGTATATACGTTCTTAGTGACATCGCCTTTCCGATATTACCATCAATGACATATATATCAGATAGTGTATATGATAAAAACACACAGTGAGATTTTAGTTGATTTGTTGATTTCGAATGGTATTTAAATGAAAGCGCGCCATTGGACATCTTATATTCGTTATATTCAACATAATATTGACGTATAATATCACAAATTGCAATGACATTTTGTAACAATAAGACAGCAGTTTTAAAAATCTCATTCTGATTTGTTTCAAATTTTGGAGTACCTATTGGATGTGTTATTTCGTTTTTCTCACGTGTCTGGTGTTCTGAGAGCAATTGTATAACGATTGGTTGTTCTGGATTTATACTAAATGGTATGACATCATTGTAGTTGTTATAGTATGATTCCAATTCATTATAATCCACTACTAATAAATTGCCAATTTCACATGGAATGCCACACGCATTTATTAAGGTAAAGATCGCAACTTCAACATAACCGCCGTTTTTACCATCTTTTTCGACATCTTCTCCTTCATAGTGTTCTTCTAGAAAGATAGGATATAATTTTTGAATCCATTCCGGCATCATATTAAACTCTACAAAATGAGAGTGTATAAAGTGATACAGTAAATTACACGCATCTAATGTATTATCTTTAAGATTGACCAGTAGTTCTAAAAACATTTCATTCCCTGCATGTGCGCGTAATACTGGATTAATGTCGGGTACGTTGTTGTTTAATATATTTAGTTTGATTGCATCAATCTGTGGACGTAAATGAGAATAATAGATACATAGTGCAGCAGAAAACAGGTAACATATTGGCCCCTTCTGCTTTATTGGAAATGATATATCATTGGTAGTTGGACCTGCCATTACAAATTGCTGCAAAAATTCAGCCCTTGGATCACGTATGTCAATAAATGGCATATTGTTAGCCGCATGTTCATTGTGAAAATAGCTAATCGCCGACATCTTTGATACTAGTGAGACAAAAACGAACGGCGCCACCTCCGCCTCCTCCGCCACCTCCGCCACCTCCGCCACCGAATCAGCTGAGGTCGGCCGCCTCTCATTTTTTTCGAAAGCAGTGAAGAAAAGGGAGGGCTCGCATTCCCTGACCCACCCCTACCCTCTCCGTCGTTCCTCCGTCATGAGTATCACCGCCGCCATCGTCGTCGCGCTCCTCCACCTCGCCGCCGCTGCCGGCGTCACTGTTCCCAATTCTTTCACTTCGTTTACCGTTGCGGGTGGTGGATTTCGCACCCTTGTCGGCGGCCAGGCCGCCACTCGCGCGCTTGCCGAGGTGGAATTCAACTTTGACAAGCTGACTCACATGTCTGGAAATTCAGGAGGGCAGTGGTTTGCGGCACAATTTCTCTACAACCAGGGGTTCAAGGACGCCCTCGTCGAAAAACTTTGCACAGACGGCTTTTGGTGGTGGGAAACGCCGGCCTTTTGCCCCATGCAGTCCGTCCTCGCCGCGTGGGGAAAAGGCTTTTCGAAGCGCGTCGCAGCGGCAAACCTCGCCCCGGCCACGCCCCTCTCGTGCACCGTGGACGTGCTCGCCGTCCCGATCGACGTCAAGCCGCTGCTGTCCCTGTTTCAAGGCGCACTCAGCGTGCTGTCGCTCCCGGCAAGTGATTGGCTGGCGTACGTCACGGCGCTGCTCGACATTCCCGACATCGAGACGCTGACCTACACTGATCCTCCCAGGACGCTCGACCTCACTTTCACGCAGATGCTCGCCGTTCCTCAGTCCGCCTTTCTCGGCAACCGCGCGTCGGACGGGTCGCGCGCCATCGCCGCACCCTGCGCCGCCTCAGGGAATGCGTTGACGCGGGGAATGTACATGACGCGCCAGTCGGCCGCCTCGGCGGCGAGCGCGCCGGGCGGCACGGGCCTCCGCTTTGCCGACGGCGCGACAACGTTCGAAACTCGGCCCGGCACGGAGTGCGGCGCGACGAGCGGGGACGCGGCGCTCGCCGTCCCCGACCCCGCGTCCCTCCGCGTCAAAGATGTCGCCGCCATATCCTCCGCCGCTGCGGGGGGCGTCGCTTCGCACCAGTACGCGGTAGCCTTCACGCGCATGCTTTCCACCGACGGCGCCTTTGCCGCCTTCACCACCGAGATTGCCGACGAGGTGGCCGCGTGCTTCCCGCTCGGCCTCAAAACCCTCGCGCCGCCCCTCCCCACCGTCCCCGCGTCCTCTTTTCGCGGAATCGACGGTGGATATGTAGACAACACTGCCGTCCTTCCCACCCTCGCCGCCGTGATGCGGCAGTGCGCCGCAGGTGACGCGAGCGTCAATTGCGCTAGCAAACGGTTCAGCATTCTCTTTGTCGACGGCGACGTGGAAGGCTACGAATGCCTCTTCAAGGGCGGATGCCCCGTCTCCGGCGGGACCAGGCAGCAGTACGGCGTCTCCGTCCCAGACACGACCGCCTTTGCCGACGCCTTTCCAACGGAGTGGGCCCCTTATGCGCCGTGGTGGGCGGTCTCGTCTTCGCGGTCGAAATTCAATTACGGAACGTTTACGACGGTCGAAAATGCCGCGTACGGCATCGAGGCGGGCTGGAAAGTATCGATTCTGGCCTTTGTGATTGTCGCGGACGAACTCGTCTACCCCATCATCGCACCCGCGGATACCGCTGAGCTAACGTTCTCAACCCTCTATTCGGTTGTCGCCAACGAGCAGGTTGCGGGGATGAAGGGTGTGCTGGCGAATTGGATGGCGGTCGACGCCGCGGCGGGCGACGCGGCCGAGACACTGACTATAACTTCCCTCACCGCCGGGCTCGAGACGGAGGACCCCGGCAAGATGACCAAAAAAGAAAAGCGCGCTCTTTGGGCGGCGGTCGGCGTGTCCGCCTTTGTAGGGCTTTGTGCCTTTGTCTCGTTCACCTATGTCGCCTGCGTTGCCATTCGTGGGTAGAGCGGCCGAGCGCCCTAGACATAAAACAAAAACAAAAAAAATAGAACACACGCCCTTCGGAACATTTTTTTTCTAGAGCCGGCGCACCGAATTTTGTTTCCGTTATATAGAAACTCGAGACAGACACTCCACAAGGTCAGCCCCAAGAGCAAATGAAGCGCGCCCGCAGCTACCAAACTAGAAACGCGTCTTCGGTCAACGAGATTACCATCCAGCCTCTACAAGACCGACCAAATGGTATGTTTGACATGCTTCCAGATGATGCAATTAAGAAAATATACGAAGCCGTCGAACGCGCGCGCCCTTGTGTGGGTCACACCGTCTCTTTAGTGTGGACTCTAATCAAATGCTGGCCAGTAGGGCTTAGGGTTTTTTCGGTTGAATTTCGACGATTGAATTTCATCTCGCCTCTGCTGCAAAATTTGCAATATGAAAAATTGCAACAAATAGTTGAAGCAAACCCTTTTCTCATAGCATTTCCCATGGATCCTACCGGTGATAGAATCTTCTCTGCTAAAATTCAAGAAGGGGAATTACAACTCGAAAAATTCAAGAACTTGGCGAAATATTGCACGCAAGAACTTGCTTTAGTTATGAACTTCCGAGTGGAAAGCGAATTGTTCGAGAATGGGACCTGGCGGGATGTCGATCTGGGTGCGGATAGGGAAGGGCACTTGGAGACGCCGAATGATGAAAACGATGAGAGGGCTGAGCAAGAAGTTGTGAATCCGAAAATGACATTTGTAATTTGCACAGAAGTAGATTACACAGGAGGGAATCTACATCAATTGAACCACCACTTTCAAACCGCATTGAATTGAGACAAACTCGAGACACTCTCCGCTACCCTTCGGAACCTTTTTTTCTAGAGATCTAGAGCCGGCGCGTCTGGAAGGCGACGGAGCGGAAGGCGTCGTTGTACTCTTCATGCTGAACCACCTCGAGCTCTCCGTCTTCGTCGATATCGTACCAAACATGCTCAATTTTCATCTCCTCGCGCCGACCGGCGGACGACACCTCCTCGATCGAGTCGAGCAGCGCGCGCTGGCGGACCTCCGTCGCGACGCGGACCGTCTCCCCGCCGACGTGGTACCCATGCGAGTTGTATCGCAGCCAGTGAATCAAAGGCATCCGCTCGGCGTCCTCGCAAAGGAGCAGCGTCGCGGCAACGTCGGTCATCCGCTTGCTATCGCACGACAGCGACGAGTTGTACCCAAACCGGTGCTGATGCTCGTCCACCTCGAGGAAGATGTACGTACAACCGACGTTGAGGATGAAGTCGATACGGCACCACCGAGCCGCGTTCCCCGTCGAAGCCGACGTCGAGTTCGCCTCCGCGCAGTCAAAGACGATTCGGTGCTCACGCTTGAAGCAGCCGGGAGGTGGCAACGCGTCTCCGAGCTCGAACTGCTCGAGGAAGCCCGCCTCGGTGAGGAGTTTCCGAACCTTCTCCTCCTCCTGCTTCTTCGCCGCGTTGAACGCGTCCGTGTGCATTCTCTGCATGTGACCCATCATGTGCCCGGCGTGAGGGAATTTCTTATTGCAGACGCGACACTCAAACGGTTTCAGCCCGAAGTGAACTGCATCACGGTGTTTTTTAACGTCTGGCTTGTGCGCGAAAGCCTTGTCGCACTGATCGCACTTGAATGGTTTGAGACCAAGATGCACCGCGTTCTGATGTATTATCAGATGCCCTTTGA
>TARA_B110000858_G_scaffold198192_1_pt1 | contig 15829 bp, 18 predicted proteins | sample TARA_B110000858 | Tara Oceans TARA_B110000858 (sample SAMEA4398247) | marine metagenome | biome: Polar Biome; feature: [SRF] surface water layer (ENVO:00010504); material: water (ENVO:00002006), including particulate matter (ENVO:01000060) such as... | depth 5 m | reverse complement strand
ATGCTGGAACAACCGGCCCGCCAATCACTTACCTGCACGAAGGAGAGCAGTTCATACTCGTCGCGATCGGCGATCGACTACATAGCCCCGAACTCGTCGCTTTCAAACTCCCCTAAGAAAAAGGCTGACGCGCAATGCGCGTCAGCCCCAAATATCAAACGTCTTGAGCGAATGATCAGTTTAGTTCAAGCGTCATGCTCGAAGTCGCATTCAATATTTCAATAATTGCGCGCCTGTCTTGTTCGCTTAGATGATCAAAGTCCGCACTTTTATCTGTTCCGAGCAATACAGAACTAATGCGCGTGGAAACTATACTCTTCACTTGCGGCGGTAAAGCCACAAAAGCTTCTGAATAAATCAGGTAGCTAAGCGGGTATTTAAACAAGCGCGTGCTCAAATCCAAGTCGCGCAAAGAACGACCCTGGGGGTCCTTGGGGCCAAGCTTGTTAAACATCTCAGTAAACCCTGATACACCGGCAATCGGACTGCTGAAAGCAGCTTGCCCAACCATGAATAGAGAGCGCAGCAACTCTTCGCTAAGCGCCTCGAGCCTGACTTGCACTTCTCTGGCGTTCAAGGCTTCATTTTCCAGCACTTTTTTTGCATGAAAGTTAACTCGAGTTATCAGGTTCTGCACCTCGATTTGATGCTCTATTACCAGCAGCGCCACTATGTCGCTATAGGGAGTAATATAGGGCTCGGTATTCGTTAAGGCGTTTAAATTTAAAATATTGCCGGTTTTCTTAAGGTTCTCGGCTTGTAGGTCTGCTGTCCTCTCGATAAAGGCGTTGCCTAAATGTAATTGCTCCCCATGACTTCCGGTTACGTACCAACCACCCCATCGTTTCTCTATAGGGGTACGACTGGTGGTCATCATAGATCCTTCGTGCGAAACCAAGTGGCCCTGCCGCCCGGTATAAGATGAGCTCATCATAAAACGGGGAGTACCACCTCCTGTTAAGCTTTGACTATCATGACAGCGCATACACTGCTGTGATTGTCTTTCAAAGCTGGGTTTCTCAATTGCCTGCTGATTCAAAGTATAAAGAACAGGACCCAGGTTCGGATCCATGGAGGCGATCTCAAGCACTTGGGCACCCTGTACCCAGGCAATATAAACCTCATCGTTAAAATAAATTGCACGGGGTGTCGCCGGGGAAATCAAACCTGTCTGCAGGCTGGTTTTAGAAAAAGCGAGTAGCTGTGTTGAGCTATCAAGCTCCAAGGTCTGTAGCAGAGAATCCAGATACCCCCTTTGCTGATTAAATTCAAGTTCCACGACGCCACTATTCAGACGTTCCTGCAATTTAGCAATTGCATCGTTAAGCTCAGCAGAAGTGTAAGCGATTGATGGAAATTCCCGCTCGTAAAGTAAGGGTCTTTGCGCATGAGTTGAGACAGAAAGAAGAATCAACCACAAACCAAGCATTACATGGGAAATCAATACCGATAGTTTAGCTAGCATAGATAGTTAGACACTTTAAATATTCAATTTGCTGCGTACTATATTAACCGTTTGACGCGGTATGCACCAAGGAAAGCCGGAAGAACTCAGTTAAGTTTCTCTGAATTTCTAGCTGCTTTTTGCAGCTAGAAAGTGCAGCTAGGGATTTATTTTGTACACTCGTAGACAAATGCCGGAGGCATGTTCCGGAAGGTGAAATCTAATTTCACATTTTTAAAGATTGGTTTTAGCTCTGCGTAGTTACTCAAGCTGTACTGATATTGCAGGAAGCGGCCGCCTTCGCACAAATTCGACTTTACTAATTCAAGAATTCTTTTTACGACCTCATCATCAATCAAAGACAGCGGCAGGCTAGATACGATGTGGTCAACTTTCTCTATATTAAAATCATCGAGAATGCTTCGAATAGACGAAGCACAGGCATTTACCACGTGTAGCCGAGTATCTTGTAGCGCCTCTAACTGATCGACGAAATTGCTATTCACCTCGAAGCAAATCAAGACGCATTCGGGATGCATTCGATCCAGTATCGAACTTGTAACACAGCCGGTGCCTGGCCCCAACTCGATAATGCAGCGCGCTGATTCAAAATCAATAGGGGCGAGAAGCGCCTTAATCAGAACTTTAGAGCTGGGCGTAATTGTCCCAGAAGTCCTAAAACTCTTGATCAAATTCAAAGAATCAGTAAATTTCAGTCTTGCGTTCATACTCCAAGCCATTTGCCGATTCCGGAACCGAGAAAAACATACGCGCCAAGTATTGGTAATTCACCAAGCACTGTTGCTGTAAGCATTTTCCTTAGTGACATCTTCGCGATTCCCGCAACATAACAAACTGGGTCGGTGGGCACAAAGGGGGAAAAGACCAGACAACTACAACCCAAAACGCGTTCTTATGCTGCATTCCGATCGACAAGTTCGCGATTTTTCTAGGATATTTTTCTTCCAATATCCTATCGTGACTACCGAAAGAGGGGGAAACTGTATACTAGGAATGCCCCAACCACAACTCCCGCGAGGGATATCGCGTATACCCAATAATCGCAGCCATAGCGTAAAGATGATGACTGCTTTGAACACTAGCTTCCTTCGCTTCGATTAATCCGATCTCAAAATTAGCATGCCGAGCGATGCGCTTCCAACTCTGAGCATCGGCACAGCCGCTGACTGAAACGTTTCAAGAAACTTGCTGGAGAGATATCGTGCGCGTAATGAACGAGAAGGCTAACGTAAAATCTGCATAACAACCGATACAAGACCCGCCAGCACCAATAGCACTGTGGGTATCCAACCCACTATAAACCCTATGCTACGTTTCTCAGGGTCGTTCACATAAGACACAAAGAATATGATACGGCCAACAAGAAAGAACGCACCCAGGCCTGCCGCGTAAACTGGAGCTGCAAAGTACGCAAAGACAAGTATGGCTGGGATAAAGACTATTAACTGTTCCAAGGTATTTATATGAACGCGGTAGTAGCGATCAAATATTTCATGACCGCTTGTGGCGGGCGCCTTAATGTCGTATTTCTGTCTTGCCATTCCGACCTTAAAGCTGAAGAACTGATACTCCAGTAATGCCAATAATATTACTAATGCAACTAACTCCATAATATTCACCCTAGGCTACTAATGCAGCACTCTCTAATAAAAAATTTAACTATCTTTTGTTTTCTCGTTGATCATCCGGTCCAAATATTCGACCGAATTAGTTCCGAGGATTGGCTCGAATTTGATATCCGGATGCAAGGCTCTCATTCTTATATTCAATAAGCCGTGTGCCGAATAGATCAGTGTATCCAAGATAATCTTGTCAGTATCGCAGCCTTTCGCTAATTCAATTAATCTGTCGTAGCCAACCAAGAAGTTCTCGGCGTGACGGCGACGAATATCGGTGCCATAGAAAAGATCAGAAAAATCCACTTCACCCATCGTGAGAAATAGTCGAGAAAAAACCTCAGAATCGCCACCTGCGAATTGTTTCCAGACCTCTGCAAGGTCTTCAGATGAATAGTTATTATTACCTACTGGCCCCTGCGAAGAAATAAACAACAGCCCCGAGATCGATCCCAGCTGTCTTCGCATACTATCTGCAATCTTAAAGAAGGTCTCCTGCCGTGCATTCAGTTCAGTCGCAGCAATTGCCTGGGTCTGCTTCTCTGAATGAAGATTGTTGCGTCGCAGCTCCTCGTTGTTATCCGCCAGCACCGACTGCTGTATGAACAAGCCAACTACTAGCCAGAGGAATGCGAGAAACGCGAATGCTCCCTCTAGAAAGGTGCCCATCTCTTCGATTGGCAGGTCGAGAAAGGAATTCCAACCGACATTTCGCGCTATATAGAGGGCAAGAAAACAGAACCAGAGGAAGGTGAGACCAAGAGCAAACCAGATACGCCAGTCTTTAGGGATATAGGTATTCATAGTGGCTTAGAGTAAAGCGCTAGCTGAGATGGGTCAAACACTTCCACATTCGGGTAGTGTCTCAGTTTGAATATCGATCAACTGAATGCCATCGTCCTAGGATTCCGTGGTGGGGCAGTGAAAGATTAAAACTGAGACACTACCCACATCCGCATCATTTTGACATGAAATCCGATGCACATGGCGTATAATCACACTTCTTTCAAATGGCGTGTCGGAAACTGCCCTTAGCAGTCGTAGCGTTCAGCAGCCATAGCCCTAGTGTCGGAACAGGATCATGACAAAAAAGAAACAAGCGAAGTTTGATTTTGAGGTAGCTCTTGAGGAACTGGAGGAGCTAGTGTCCTCTATGGAAGACGGTGAACTTAGTCTTGAAGAATCCTTACAGGCATTTGAGAAGGGTATTAAGCTGACCCGCGAGTGTCAGACCGCGCTGAAAAATGCCGAGCAGAAGGTACAGGTATTGCTGAATGAGAACGGCGATACCGAAGACTTAGATCTCGACGAAGTCGAAGAATAAGCCAAGCCGATGAGCACATCGAATACCCTTCAGCTGAATGAATTCCTACAGCAATGCCAGCAGCGTGTTGATCGGCGTCTTAACGCAGCCCTAGACGCCGAGATCGCCAGCGACACACTCCTTGAGGCGATGCGTTACGCCTGTCTCGGTGGCGGCAAGCGCATTCGCCCCGTTCTAGTATACGGCAGCGCACTCGCCGTGGGCGGTGACCTAGCCGCTGCAGACAATGCGGCCGCAGCGATCGAGCTGATTCACAGTTATTCTCTGGTACACGACGACCTTCCCGCGATGGATGACGATGACCTACGCCGCGGCAAGCCTACGCTGCACAAGGCATTCGACGAGGCTACAGCGATACTGGTCGGCGATGCGCTACAGTCTCTCGCATTCCAAATATTAAGCACGGACAATGACACGCTAGATGCAAACAACCGTCTTACCATGGTACAGCTGCTCAGTCAGGCGGCAGGCGCCACTGGCATGGTCGGTGGCCAGAGTCTGGATTTCGAGGCAGTAGGAGTAGATCTCAGCATCCAACAGCTTGAGCAGATGCATAGCCTCAAGACCGGCGCCCTAATTCGCTGCGCCGTACTACTAGGTGCCATGAGCTGTGAATCGACGAGCGACTCACAGATAACCGCATTGAGGGCCTATGCAGACAATATTGGGCTGGCATTCCAGGTGCAGGACGATATTCTGGATGTAATCGGAGATACCTCGCAACTAGGTAAACCGCAGGGCTCAGACAGCGATAAGAACAAACCCACTTATGTGTCGCTGATGGGCTTAGATAAAGCCAAGGCTCTGGCCAACACTCTAGCAGACAAGGCCATCGCCGCCCTGCAGGGTTTTCCGACTAGTGCAGACCCATTGCGAGAACTCGCCGCCTTTGTGGTGGGTAGATTGCACTGATCAGGGTATAATTGACGATTCAGTGGCAGTCCTTTAACTTACACCGGCTTTCACCCCCTCTGGGCAGTAGGCTGCAGACATTGCCGGCTCTTGAGGTTTTTAGAGGGGTATCTGGAGTTGATATACAGCTATGCTAAATGAAATACCCCTGTCCCGGCCCGACACGCCGCTACTGGACAAGATAGACAATCCTTCCGAGCTAAAACTGCTAGAGCTAGATCAACTGGCCCAGTTGGCGGAAGAGTTGCGCGCGTTTCTTCTCTATTCGGTGGGTCAGACCGGCGGGCATTTCGGTGCCGGCCTAGGTGTTGTCGAGCTAACTATCGCGCTGCATTATGTATTCGATACTCCTAGCGACAAACTAGTCTGGGACGTCGGCCACCAAGCTTATCCACACAAGATTCTCACCGGCCGACGAGACCAGATGCTAAGCATGCGCCAAGCAGGCGGCCTCGCGGCATTCCCCAATCGCAGCGAGAGCGAATACGACACCTTTGGTGTCGGTCACTCCAGCACCTCCATAAGTGCAGCACTCGGCATGATGGTGGCAGCAAGTATGCAGGACAAAGAACGGCATAATATTGCGGTGATTGGCGACGGCGCGATGACCGCAGGTATGGCATTTGAGGCACTGAATCATGCCGGCCATCTCGATGACAATATTCTCGTTATTCTTAACGATAACAATATGTCTATCTCCAACAATGTCGGCGGACTCTCCAGCTACTTCGCCCGCATGTGGGCCAGCAAGCCCTATAACTTCATTCGCACTGGCAGCAAACGCGTACTTTCCAAGATTCCTCCCGCACTGAAGGCAGCGCATCGCGCAGAAGAATACATGAAGGGCATGGTGTCACCCGGCACCTTATTCGAAGAAATCGGTTTCAACTATATCGGATTAATAGATGGCCACGACACGAATGGGCTGGTCGACATACTGAGAAACATTAAGACCTTGCGAGGTCCGCAGCTGCTGCATGTCGTTACCCAGAAGGGCAAGGGCTACATCGAGTCCGAGAACGATCCCTTTGGTATGCACGCACTGAGCAAGATAGACCCTAGCCCCACCCCATTGAGAAAAAATTCCGAGGCTGCAGAAGAAAGCGAAGGTCCTGCTCCCACGATCGCCTCCTCGCTGAGTTACTCCGATGTCTTTGGTAATTGGTTGTGCGAAGTTGCAGAGCAAGATGAAGTAACCGTGGGTATAACACCCGCCATGGGGGAAGGTTCAGGAATGAAAAAGTTCGCCGAACAATTCCCCGAGCGTTTTCACGATGTAGCAATCGCCGAACAACACGCCGTAACATTTGCGGCCGGCATGGCCTCCGATGGACTTAAACCTATCGTTGCCATCTACTCGACCTTCTTGCAGCGCGGCTACGATCAGTTAATACACGATGTCGCCTTACAGAATTTGAATGTGATGTTCGCCATCGACCGAGCCGGCCTCGTCGGCGAAGACGGGCCCACCCACGCCGGCAGTTTTGACTTGAGCTTTCTACGCTGCATTCCGAACATGCTGGTGATGGCACCTAGCAACGAAGATGAAACCCAAAAGCTATTATCAACAGGCTATCATTTCGATGGACCATCAGCTATTCGCTATCCACGCGGCAAAGGCCCGGGAACGAAAATTAAGACAGGACTTAAGCCGGTTGAGATTGCCAAGGCCAAGCTCCGCAGACGCGGCAACACGGTCGCAATTCTCGCCTTCGGTAGCATGGTGAACCCAGCGCTGGAAGCTGCTGAAAATCTGGATGCGACAGTAGTGGACATGCGCTTCGTCAAGCCACTGGATGAAGACATCATCGGCGACATGGCGGCACAGCATCAATTGCTAGTGACTATCGAAGAGAACTCTTTGATGGGCGGCGCGGGCTCCGCCGTTAACGAATTTCTGCTCGCCTCTAACTACCAGATACCGGTCCTGAATTTAGGATTGCCGGATGCATTCTTGGAACATGGCAAGGTGCCGCAGATGCTAGCGGACGTAGGCCTCGATGCCGCAAGCATCACTGCCACTATCAAGAAGAAATTAAAAGACTGTAAGATTCAATCGGAAGCTGTCTAAGACTCTCTTAGTTCTGAGTTAGTTCTGAGTTAATTCTGAGGCAGCAGCCATCACCATCCTCGATCAGTTATCCATCTAACTAACAGCGGAGCACAGCGTGTCGACTAGCGAAGAGAGAGCACTGCGCCACAAAAAGGCGATGCAGCGTAAGAAGGAACACATAGACGGCCGCATCGCGGAGGCCACAATCGATAAGGGCCTGCTGCTAGTCCTCACCGGCAACGGCAAAGGTAAGAGCACCTCTGCCTTCGGCATGCTCGCACGCAGTGTTGGGCACGGACTCCGCTGCGGTGTGATTCAGTTTATAAAGGGCCAGTGGGAATGTGGAGAGCAGATGTTGTTCGCCGACAATCCGCTGGTTGAATTTCATGTCATGAATACGGGCTTCACTTGGGAGACTCAGGACCGCGACAAGGATATTGCCGCAGCCGAAAAGACTTGGAAACACGGCGCAGCAATGATGAGGAATCCAGAGTTTGATGTCGTCATTCTAGATGAACTTACCTATATGCTTAGCTATGGCTATCTCGATAAAGAGATGGTGCTTTCTACACTAGAGAATAGGCCCGAAGGCCAGCACGTTGTTGTAACCGGACGCAGTGCCTCCAAGGAACTCATAGAACTGGCGGACACCGTTACCGAGCTGGGCGAAAACAAACACGCATTCTATGACGGCGTAAAAGTTCAGAAAGGCATCGACTATTGATGACAAGCAATCCAAGCAAGTTATCTACGAAATTCTGGAAACAGATTTCACAGATGTTGATGATGGCCATTCTCGGAATAAGTCAGACCGGGTTCTCCGTCGAGGTGCTCGACGACGAGAACTCGCTAGTGCGGCTCGATAAGAATGCGAAGCGAATTATAAGTCTCGCCCCCTCACTCACCGAACTGCTATATGCCGCTGGCGCGGGCGATAAGCTCGTGGGTGTTGTGGAATACAGTGACTACCCGAGCGCGGCGAAAGAGCTGCCGATCATCGGCCGCTACGACATGCTAGATATGGAGAAAATTCTGCTTTTACAGCCCGACCTAGTCGTCGCCTGGCAATCAGGGAATCCTAAGGCCTCTGTCAATCGACTCCGTGAGCTGGGCCTTACAGTCTACATCGCAGAACCCAAACGTCTGGAGTCGATCCCTAGCCATATCCGAAGACTGGCAACATTGGCAGGTACCGACGCAATCGCGGCAACGGTAATCGAAGACTTCGAAACCAAGCTGGAAACTCTTTCGGAGAATTATCGAACTAAGACGCCAGTTAGAACCTTCTATCAAGTATGGGATAGGCCGCTGATCAGCGCCGGTGGTAAGGAATTGATCAATGACATTATTGACTTGTGTGGCGGCGTAAATATATTCGCCGACATCGAACTACTGGCGCCGAAGGTAAGCGTGGAGTCTGTGTTGATTAGAAATCCGCAGGCTATCGTAGCCAGCGGCATGGATATCGAGCGCCCTGAATGGCTAGACGAGTGGCTCAAGTGGGAACAGCTCAGCGCAGTTAGCACTGGCTCATTATTCTTCGTGCCACCTGAACTGCTACAGCGACACACCCCACGCGCATTAATAGGCGCGCAGCGCATGTGTGAACAGATTGATGTGACTAGAGAGAAGCTACGAAATAACTAGGTGGGTTTGCGATGACCCATTTTGTCGAACTTAACGGCCAAATAACTCTCGTTATGGGGGTTGGTTCCAGTATGTATTGGAACGATCTCGGCGACATCGATTCCCATCTCGCTAAGAGCATCTACCTTTTTGGGGTTATTCGTCATGATGCGCAGACTAGCAATATCGAAATGATCCAGCATCGGCTTGCAGATATCATAACCTCGACTATCGGGCTCGAAGCCGAGTTGAACATTGGCCTCTACCGTATCAGCCCCAGAATCTTGCAGCGCATAGGCTTTAATCTTGTTTAACAGGCCAATGCCACGCCCTTCCTGACGTAAATAGAGAATTATACCGCGGCCTTCCTTCGCTACGCTCTCCATCGCATATTGCAGCTGTGGGCCACAATCGCAACGTAGACTAAACAGGCAGTCTCCTGTTAAACACTCGGAATGAACTCGACACAGCACTGGCTGATCTCCGCCCAGATCACCAAAAGCCAGAGCCACATGTTCTTTACCATTAGCCTTGTCTTCAAAGCCGTGGATTGTGAACTGCCCCCACTGCGTGGGCAAGGATGCCGATGCTACAAATGAGACTGTCAAAAAACTTTCCTTTAATTCCTTTGGACCTTAGCCAATTAACACAGCTAGGGCCTGTATACACAGGGCCGCCATTATACCCGCTAATACATCATCAAGCATGATTCCCAGCCCCCCAGCTAGCTCTTTATCGGCCCATTTAATAGGCCAGGGCTTGAAAATATCCAACAGACGAAACAAGACGAAGCCCAAAAGCACCCAAACCAAACCACTCGGCGCCATGAACATGGTAATCCAATAACCCACAAACTCGTCCCAGACTATGCCGCCATGGTCATGAACACCCAAATCCTCTGCCGTCTTGCCGCAAATCCAGATGCCAAAAACAAAACTAAGCACAATCAATCCTGCATAGATTATGAGTGGCATGCTCGGCAGCGCTAGATAGATCAGCACGGCGACGACAGTACCCACAGTGCCAGGCGCTTTAGGGGAAAGTCCCGCCCCGAAGCCAAAGGCTAACAGGTGTATTGGGTTGGCTAATATCTCTTTATTTGAGTTCATAGTCACTCTAGTTTACTACTGTAAGTTTACACCGTAGCACTGAAATGCTGAAAAGCCTGCACGGTGGCCTCGATGGCGGAGCCATTGGCGCTAAAATAATCGATCCCCTCGCCCGCCTTGATGTCTCCAATACAGGTGACGCAAACGCCTAACTCTTTGGCGATAGACTCCAGCTCGACACAGTTTTTCTCGGCGACAGTGAAGCATAACTCATAGTCATCGCCGCCAAACAGGGCAGCTAACAATCTATTCTCTGAGTTCAGGCAACTTATGGCGGATTTGGAATAAGGTATCGCATCCAGATTGATACTTCCGGACACCTCACTCTCGTCGAGGATGTGTTGCAGGTCACCCTGCAGTCCATCAGATATATCGATAGCGCTTGTAAATAATTTTCCAGCGGCTAGAGCAAGTTCAATCTGTGGCTGTGGCCTAAAGTAGGCATCCTTAAAGAACTGGAGACATGCCGGGCTGGGCTCGCTCAAACTGAAGGAAAATTCGCTACCCAGATGTGAATCTAGGCCCAGTGCGAGAAGTGCTATTGCGGCATCACCGAGTGTACCACTGACGTATATCTTGTCGCCTACATTCGCGCCACTTCTTCGAACGCTGCGGTTTCTATCCACTAGGCCTTGTACTTGAATACTAATACTCATCGGTCCACGGCTCGTATCTCCACCAACCAAAGGACAATTGTATTTTTTTGCTAGCTGTTCGAGACCAACACTAAAATCCGCCAACCACTGCTCATCGGATTGCGGGAGCACCAAGCCCAGTGTAAAGCAGTAAGGCTCAGCGCCCATGGCCGCAAGATCACTTAGGTTTACCGCTAGCGCGCGATTGGCAATCAACGCAGGGTCGGCTTCGAGAGGAAAGTGTATGTCAGATACCAGCACATCCATCGACATCGCCAAAAATTTATTGGACGGAACCTCAATGAGCGCGGCATCGTCTCCGATCCCTAGCTCGATTCCTTCGCGCGAAAAAGACAGATTGGATGTCGCAAAAAAGCGACGAATGATTGCGAATTCTGAATGACTGCTTGGCTTGTGCATGACGTCCGCTACCGGCGCTTGATCAAAAACCGTCATAGGTGGAGAGACGATCGCTTCTGAATAAAACCGCTACTATTTAGTCGACAATTCCACGGGGCGAAGAGTCTTAGCGAGTTTATCCAATACACCATTGATGTATTTATGGCTCTCAGTCGCGCCGAAGGTTTTCGCTAACTCAACACATTCATTAATGACCACGCGATAAGGAATATCTATACGATTCGCCAATTCGAATGTTCCAAGATACAACAGCGCTCTTTCTACCGGATCTAAGGATTTTAGTTCACGATCTAATAAGGGGCTTATATGCTGATCCAGAGCCTCCTGCTGCTTGGGAATCTCCAAGAAAACTTCAGAGAAATACTCCCAGTCAATCTTGCCGCCGTTCTGCTGATGAAACTGCGCCTCGATCTCCAGAGGCTCGTTTTTACTGACATGCCATTGATAGAGCGCCTGCATGATGAGTGTGCGGGCCTTGCGCCGCTGCGCTAGCGGAATCTTACTCGCTGCTTGCCGCTTGTTCTTTTGGGGGGCCGAAGGATTCTTTTTCGGTTCGGCCTTAGAAGGCGCCACTTATTTCTCCAGCTGCCTTAGCAGGCTCACCATTTCTATTGCAGTAATAGCAGCCTCAGCGCCTTTGTTACCAGCTTTCGTGCCAGCACGTTCTATCGCCTGCTCAATACTGTCAACTGTAAGCACACCGAAGGCTACCGGTTTGCGACTAGCAAGACTTATCTGACTCAAACCTTTCACACATTCGCCGGCCACGTATTCGAAGTGCGGAGTACCGCCTCGAATTACCGCGCCCAAAGCAATGACGGCATCGCATTCATCGCTGTCTGCTATCTTTTGTACAGCTAATGGTAATTCGAAAGCACCCGGCACTTTAATAATGGTGATGTCTTTATCCATAACGCCGTGCTTGCGCAAAACATCTATAGCGCCTTCGAGCAGATGATCCACGATGAAACTATTAAATCGCGCTACAGCGATTACGTATCTCGCTTGCGCGTTATTGTAGTTGCCTTCTATTGTCTTTATAGCCATTGTCTTTTCCTTTCTCTTCCCTTACTACTCTACTATCTACGAACTGATCTATTTTTCGTATTCAACGAACTCAACTACTTCTAGGTCAAAGCCTGAGATCGCATTGAACTTCGCCGGGAAGCTCAGCAAACGCATCTTACCGACACCTAAATCTCTTAGTATCTGCGAACCAGTTCCAATGGTGAGATCACTGCCACTGCGATTCGTCGAAGCGCTCTCCGAACCTTCGTTCAAGACATTGCTAAGATTTTGCTCGATATCCTGACCATAATCTTCACTGGATAATAACACAGCCACGCCCTTGCCTTCTTCGGCGATTCTCTTCAAGGCGGAATTAAATGACCAGCTGGTACGGTTAGAAACGTGCACCTCACAGATGTCACGAAGCGTATTAGGTATGTGGACTCGCACCAACAGCGGATCGCTAGGATCAGCTTTTCCCATGGTAAAGGCAAGATGCAGGCTACCACTAATAGAGTCCTTGTAAGTATGCACATCAAACTCACCGTACTTCGTTTCCATCGAACTACTAGAAACTTTGCTAACAGTATGTTCGTTCGCAATTCGATAATGAATAAGATCGACGATAGTGCCAACCTTGATGTCATGCTTCGCTGCGAATTTATCAAGATCGGGACGCCTCGCCATCGTGCCGTCTTCATTCATAATTTCAACGATGGCTGCGGCAGGTGAATACCCAGCTAGTCTAGCAAGATCACAGCCTGCCTCGGTGTGCCCCGCCCTGCGCAGTACGCCACCTGGCTGCGCCATGATAGGAAAGACATGCCCTGGTTGTACAATATCTGCGGCAACGCTGTCGCGCCCTACGGCAACCTGAATAGTACGGGCTCTATCGGCTGCGGAAATTCCGGTGGTCACACCGGTAGCGGCCTCAATAGAGACGGTGAAGTTGGTGTTATAGGGAGTATTGTTTTCGTTCACCATGAGAGGCAGCTTTAAATACTCACAGCGCTCATGAGTGAGAGTAAGGCAGATCAAACCGCGCGCATTAGTCGCCATGAAGTTAATATCTTCGGTGCGCACACGTTCGGCAGCAATGATGAGATCACCCTCGTTTTCTCTATCTTCATCGTCCATCAATATCACCATCTTTCCCTGGCGAATGTCGTCGATGATCTCTTCTATCGAATTCAACTTCATAATTTCTTCAAACTCTTTTTTAAATCTACTGCCGGTTTAAGCAAAGCCATGTTTTGCCAAAAAATCTTTATCCAATCCTTCTGCCTCGAAATCAGACCCCTGTAACAGCCTCTCGAGATAACGGGCAATAAGATCGACTTCCAAATTAACACTCTGGCCTACTGTGTAATCGCCGATTATCGTTTCAGTTTGTGTGTGAGGAATAACGTTGACGGAAAATTTTTGACCAGTTACTTCATTCACGGTCAGGCTAGTGCCATCGATACAGATGGAACCCTTGGCGGCAATATACTTCGCTATCTCTTTTGGAGCCTCATAGACCAATCGTACGCTGGCGCCATCTGCGGATGATTCAATCAGACTGCCCACACCATCCACATGGCCGCTAACGATATGCCCACCGAGACGCCCGCTTGCTAGCATGGCCTTCTCTAGATTCACTCGCGTGCCGTCCTTGAATTCCCCAAGAGCTGTGCAGCGCATCGACTCATTGGAAACATCGGCGCCGAAGAAACTTCCCTGCAACTCTACTACTGTTAGGCAGCAGCCGTTCACGGCGATACTGTCACCGAGCACAACATCACTTAAGTCGAGATTTCCGACATCAATAGTGAGGCGCCAGTCAGACCCTAACTGTTGTAATTTGGCTACTGAGCCAATCGCTTCGATTATTCCGGTAAACATTATGCTATTCGCTTCTCTGAATCAGCTTTCTGTAGACTTGAATTCAGGCCGGCTTCAGTACGACGCGAATATCGCGATCTATCTGTCGCAAGTCGGTAATCTCAAAATCCAAGCTATCCGACATTGATTCGATACCCACTATATTGAGCAGAGATCGAGCATCGCTGCCAAGCAGTTTTGGTGCAATATAGACGATTAATTCATCTACCAAGCCTGCTTGTATAAACGCTGTACTTAGCGTGGCGCCTGCCTCTAGCAACACTTCGGTACACTCAAAATCGGAGGCCAGCGATTCTAGCACAGAATGCAGGTTTACTCTCTTTCCGCTAGCCGCCGCCTGCAGGTATTCCACATTCGATGCAGGGTTTTTAGCGGCCCCCAAAGGCCCAGCGGAGAATATCTTTACTGCACCCGGCAACGAGAGAATTTTGGCCGCATCGGGAGTACGAAGCTGACTATCGAGAATTACCCGCAGCGGCTGTCTTGAGAGAGAGAGTTGATTACGATCGAGCTCCTCCTGATGGAGATTCAGCTCATCGATGCGGACATTCAGAGAAGGATCGTCTGCTAACACCGTCTCTATGCCCGTTATAACCGCACCACTTGCAGCACGCAGTCTCTGCACGTCAGCTCGTGATTTCCGCCCACTTATCCACTTGCTCTCGCCATTGGCCAGAGCGGTTCGACCATCCAAACTCATAGCGAGCTTGCAGCGAACATAGGGAATGCCCTGCTCACGCCTCTTGAAATAACCAGGAGTTACCGCGCGCGACAAGGACTCGAAGTCGCTTAGCTGTGTTACAGCAATCCCGGCCGCAATCAATTTTTCAACGCCGCTTCCCGCCACCTCAGGATTTGGATCGATGCTGGCGATGACAACCTGGGAAACTCCAGCCTTGATCAACGCATCGCTACAAGGGCCAGTGCGGCCTGTATGCGAACACGGCTCCAGACTGACGAAGGCGATCGAAGATTTTGCTCTAGCGCCTGCCTGCTTCAATGCCATTATCTCGGCATGATCTTCACCAACAGCAACGTGCCAACCCTCACCCACGATCTCCTGATTCGTAACGAGAACGCAACCGACTTTGGGGTTCGATCCAGTATTGATGGAATTTCCAGCCAGATCTATCGCCCTACGCATATAGACTGGCCAGTCAATAATTTCTGGTTCTAGTTGATCGTTAGAAATTTTTTTCATGGTCTTCATGAATGAGGCTTTTTACAGGAACCGGGCTTCTCGAGAAGGTGGCTTTGAGGCAGTTGCGCACCGATACCGAGCTTGGTTAATAGTCTGAACTTACTTAGATTTGTCTTCGGAGAGGCGGTCTATTTCCGCACGAAATTCGTCGAGGTCTTTGAAGCTGCGATAGACCGATGCGAATCTAACGAAGGCTACTTCATCTAAACCGCGCAGCTCTTTCATCACCTGCTCACCGACTGACATTGATTTTATCTCGCGCTCTCCGCTGGAGCGTAAGTTTGCTTTAATACGCGTAACCGCCTCTTCCACCTTCTCTATACTTACTGGGCGTTTCTCTAGAGCCTTGGTTAGACCAGCCAGCAATTTGTCTTCATTGAAGGGTTCGCGTATGCCATCCGTCTTGATGATTCTCGGCATCACCAGTTCGGCAGATTCATAGGTAGTAAATCTTTCTTCGCAAGTAATACACTCGCGTCTACGGCGTACGTTATTACCCTCGGTCACTAACCGAGAATCTATTACTTTGGTGTCAATCGCGCCACAAAAAGGACAATGCATAAAAACCACTCATTC
>TARA_B110000858_G_scaffold52471_1_pt1 | contig 15910 bp, 10 predicted proteins | sample TARA_B110000858 | Tara Oceans TARA_B110000858 (sample SAMEA4398247) | marine metagenome | biome: Polar Biome; feature: [SRF] surface water layer (ENVO:00010504); material: water (ENVO:00002006), including particulate matter (ENVO:01000060) such as... | depth 5 m | reverse complement strand
ATATCGTTCCCGATAAGATACCGGAGAGTATGTAATATATGAGCACCTTTATAATAAACATCATTATCTTCAAAAAAATTTATTTTTACACCTTTATTCGGCAATATCGGTTTTTTATTTTTAATACTTTTTTTAAATTTTTTATTTATGAAATTTATAGATGTTTCTAAGCTGAATTTTTCTTCTATATATAAAGCTTCTGCGTAAGTATTAAAACCTTCATGTATCCAAAAATCTGACCAGTCCGTAACGCTTAAATAATTTCCCCACCACTCATGACCAAGTTCATGAAATAATAAAAAGTCATAACCTAAATCTGTTTTTTTAAAATTATTTCCATAGGCTATTGATGTTTGGTGTTCCATGCCCCAATATGGTGTTTGTACTATGCCAAACTTTTCTTTTATCCAAGGGAATTGGCCAAAATTTCTCGCATAAAAGTTTAAATATTCTTCAGCTGTATTTAAGAGGTCTTTACCTTTCTTGTAGTCTTTGGGTAAAGCGTAGAAATACATTTTTAAAGGTTTATCTAATACATAGCCTATTTTTTCAATTATTTTAAAGTATCCGATTGTAAAATTAATATTATATGGACTAATAGGATAATCTGTCTTCCAATACCAGGTTTGCCATTGACCAGAACTAGATTCTACCGATTGCAAAATCCCATTAGAAACAACTTTTAGCGGTTTGGGTACCGTGATCTTAATTTCTGCGCTATTTGCTTTATCGCTTGGATGTTCTTTACAAGGGTACCAAATATTTGCACCGCTTGATTGACACGCAAGTCCAATCCAATGGTTTTCATCTGTGTTTTTTTCCCACACAAAACCTCCCTCCCAAGGTGGGTTTGAAGATATGGGTGGCCTACCGACATATTTAATTTCTAAAAAGTGATCTTTAAATAGTTCAATGCCTGGATTATAAATAAATAATTTATTGTTTTTATGCTCAAAGGCTAAACTCATTCCATTAATCAATGTCCCTGAAACTGTGTATTTATTTATTAAATCAATTTCTATATTTTCAATGTTTCTAAAAATTGAGAATGTTATTATAACAGAACCAGCAATTGTTTTTTTAAAAGGGTCTACTTTAAGGTCTATGTTATAATGCTTAACATCCATTGCTTTTTGATTGTTAGTAATTTCACCACCACTTGAAAAGCTTGATGAGAGAGATTTACTAATCAATAATACTATAAAAAAACTATAATATTTTTTTATCAAAAATCTTTTACTTTGTATTGATATTGATAAATACCTTTTTGATGGTCAACCGCTATTAACTTATTAAACTGTAGTTTTAATTCTTTTGTGCCTTTTTCAAACAACCTAACCCCCTCCCCAAATACATACGGGTGTGGTGTTACATATAAATGAGTAATAAATGAAGAAAATAGAGAGTATGTGGCCCCTCCTCCAATAATAAAACACCTATGACCGTTTATCTTTTTTAAAACCGATTCTGAGGTGTCTTTCCTATTTAAAACAATATTTTCTCTACCATATAACTCACTAGATAAAGTTTTAAAAGTGTTCGCACCCATTATGACGGGGTAACCCATCGTTTGTTTCTTGAATAAGGAAAGATCCAAAGACCACGATGTTACTTCTAAGTTATGCCTTGCTATGAAACCATCTACAGTAACTGCTGCAATTAGAATAATTTCTTTGGGCATTTTTTCCTATTTGTAAACCCTAGATTGTTTCCACTCTTGTAAGTTTTTAAATGAACTTTTTAAATTAGTTTTATTTTTATGATCCTCAGCAAATGTTAAAACATTAATCATTTTTCTTTCTTTTGGTGTTATTGTGGATTGCAGTAAAGATAAAACATCTTCTTTACTTATTAATTTTAAGGCCTTAATTGTCTCTTCATCTCTTAAGTAGTCAACATCATGTTCAAATATAGCATCTTTAAGTTTGCCTGCTTTCTCGGCAATACTCATAGGTTTTTTTTCAAGTTCTTCTATTCCAGATTCAATTAATTGATTAAATGTTTCGTTATCCATATTTGCAATAATCTGGTCTGATGACTTTATAAAATTATCTGCTCTTTTATTTAATTCATCTGCAGGATAAACACCTGATTGGATTAAGAAGTTAAGAAAGTATGTTTTTTCGGTATTTCTTGTATAGGACCAAACAATATACCCTAGTTGCTGGTTAGTTCTCATTTCTGTGTAAAAAGGTTGCTGGAGTCCTTTATCGATAACTATAGAAGCCGCTCTTATTCTTGGTGAGTCTTCACCTATAATATATTGACGATAAAAACATGAGTTATTAACCAAAAGGTTTCCAGTATATTGAATGTCTTCTGGTGAATCCATTTTTAAATATGTTAAATCAAATGCTTCCTCTCTTTCTATTCCAATAGTTTTTGTTTTTTTATTAAACATCTCTATTGCCTTTTTAGCTTGTGGTTTTTCAAAATCTCCATATACCATTGCTTCAACAAACGTTTTCTCATAAAGAGAATTACTGTATTCTTTAATAAGTTGAAGTGTTGATTCTTGTGCGATTGGCAAGGATTCTTTCCAATTATATTTTATATTGTTTAAAACATCAGGAGCCATCTCTCGTGTTTGTTGATGAGCATCAGAGAGTGAAAAATTTTTGTAATCACGAACTGTCTTATCCTTAATTGCTAAAAACTGCTCCTCTGTTATTGAAAAATTAACTAAATGATCTAAAATTGTCTCAAGAAGAACCATAGCAGATTCAGTATAACCACTAATATCAACATAAATTCCTTCATACCCTTCTTTTATGGCATAATTAAGCCCAGCTTCTTTAGCAGGGTAACTTATTTCATTTAAAGATTCATTAACACAAGCAGTATAAAGCCTAGAGTAAACTCTATGCTTATTACTCATTTTATCTTTTGGTAAAAGAATTTTAAAACCAATAACTCCTTTTGGTCTTAAAAATTGATGATCTTGACCAAAGTATAATTTCACACCTTTTTGATCACTAATTAATTCAGGATAAATGTTTTCGTTAAAATCTCTATTGGGTATCGAAGGATTATTTGGAATAAATTTATTGATTTCGGGTAAAGAAAACTCTGAACGAATATTTACTACTTTTAATTCATTATAAAAACCTTTGTCTTCTGTATATGAGTAGCTTGCTTGATAAAAATGCTCTTTTTTATCTACCTCTACTCCTTTTGCAACCAACGTTGTAATCATATTATCTGGTGTAATGTGATTAAGAAGTTCTTCATAATCTTTGGGGCTAGAATCTTTATATATAAAGTTTATTCTTCCAGCATCTTCAATTGGGTACATCATAACTTCATTTGCAATTGTAGTTGCTCTCCACATCCCCTCTCCTTTACTTGAATAGATTTCGTTAAGAGAAGCCATCGCTTTTAATTCATTAAAAATATGAGGAGGGTGATTGTTTGTTTTAATTAGATTAATATAATCCATTGTCGCTTTTACCACTTTTTTATAATTATCAAGTCCTTCCTTGGTCAGACCTATACGTATTGAAGCAGAACCGTAATCATTTGTTGTTGAACCCGCTCCACCAGAAAGCGTTAAAGCCCAGCCTTCTTTTTTTAAATATGAAAGTAGAGACCCTTTACCTTCGTGGCCTAAAATAGCCCCAAACTGCCTCCCTGGTTTACTTTTGTATAATTGTCTAGTTCCGGGTAAAGCAAATGAAATACTCAGTTCTCTGATGTCTTTTACCGGTTCGACTTGAACTAAACGAAAAGTTTCTTTTTTTTCGAAAAATTCAGGATCATATTCATTTCGCTTTTTATTATAATTTTTTATCTCCGAAAAATACTCTCTCGCCCATGTTTCCATTTCATCTAAAGAATGAGTGCTCAAAAGAGCAAGCCCCATTCTATTTGCACTATAATACTCTTTATAAAAATTAAGTAACTCACTACGGCTTGTATTACCAAGTGTTTCAAGATTTCCAGTACCAAACTTTTGTTCTGGGTGCCCATCTTTAACAAATAAACTACTAATACGGTAAATACGCCTGTAATCGTTCATTATGTTTTTTTGATACTCTGAATTGACAGCATTTACTTCACGTGCTGTATATTCTTCTGTAAATAAAGGACTAATAAAAAACTGAGAAAAACGATCTAAGGCTCCTTTGAATCCATCTGGGAGAACTTGGAATTGATAATTTGTATGATCACTTGAAGTATATGCATTTGAATATCCACCAAAGTTTTTTAAATATGTACTGTATTCATCTACATCAGGAAATTTTTCAGTACCTAAAAAAAGCATATGTTCAAGAAAATGAGCTAAACCCTCTCTATCTTTAGGATTATCTAATGATCCAACTTCAACTGCTACAGAGGCAGAAGAAACATTGAATTTTGGATCCGATAAAAGGTAAACTTTTAAACCATTTTCTAATACAACCGTTCTCACTTGTGAATTATCTAAAGGGTGTTTCATTATTTTATTTGAGTTTTCACAACCAACTAAAATAACTAGCGATATTATTAATAAGTTCTTCATTGTTTTCTATTTTCTCCATGAGTTCAATTATGCATCTAATGATTTATCTATTATATAAATAAGATACTTACGGTGAGCTTTAGTGGCTTCATCTACTCCGTTATATCTTGATGCATATTTTTTAATTTTGTTTAAGTTTTCTAAAGCTGCTGAAACAGAAAAATTATCATATTTAATGGGACTTTTATTAAGAACAACTTGAATTAAACGATTTGAATACTCTACCTGTAGGTTTCTTCGCATCAAGTTTACATTTGATCCGGCATCTGCAGAAAAACAAGCGGTTGTGAGGTCGTTCATCATTTCATTTAATGTGTATTTATTCCCATACATTTCCGTATTAGAAATCCTTTTCATTACTTTTATATTAAGTAAGTGATTAAGAATGTCTTTTTGCGTGTTTAAATACATATCTAAAATATTAGGATCTTTCGTACCACTAAACCCTCTTCTTTCCCACTGTAAGTAATTAAATATATTGCCCGGTATACTGTAAGCTTCGGGAGAAAAAATGTATTTATTTAAAAGCGTCATGGACCATTTTTGTTGATCTTTAGGTACTGGTATAAAAGGCTTTTCCTTTCCTTCTTGACCTATCATATCTCGATCTGTGTATACACCCCCTATTTGTCTAGATATAATACGAGCAGATAAAGAATATTCTCGATTTAAGATCATAAAAGCATCTTTAAAAGCATGATAAGAACCTCCTTTTACTTCGTATCTATTCCTTAAACTTGGATATAAAGAACGAACAATATCCATTCTTTGTTCAGCATAAGAAACTGGATCATCACTCATATCATAAATCATAAACCGAGGATCAATACCTCGACCAGGAGATCGCATGTCATCAGCATCATTTCCAAAAAGAAGTTCTGGTTTTGAAGATTGATCTAGAAGGGACTTAACCCTTTCTTTTTCATCTTCTGGGTTTTCTAATGGTGGAGTATACCCGTACTCAATTGCCCATAAATCATATGGACCCGGAACAGTTGTATAAAACTGCCCATGTGAATTTGAATTTAGCCCTACATTTACGGACGGATACTCCATCACCGAAGAAGTTAAACCGATAGGTTCTGTAATATGTCTGTCGTGAATGTTATTAAAACTATGTAAATAACTTGATGCAAAATTATGATTCAGTCCATGGGTATGCCCAACTTCATGAAGAGCAAGCCTTACAAGGCTTTCATATATAATCCGATGTTGCTCTAATTGAGAATAATCGCTTAAGGACTTTGATGCAATTTGTCCAAAATAATTACCTTGTTGTATATAGTGTCCAATGTTGCATTTATGTGGTTCTTCGTTCTCCCCATTAAACGTTTCAAATATTTTTTCATAATTGACCCTATTCGTGAAATAGACATATTCTAACATTATATCTGCGCCAAGTATTTGACCCGTTCTAGGATTAACAAAACTAGGACCATATCCACCAAAAGGTGGGTTTGGTGATGATGTCCACCTTAATACATTATATCGAATATCTCCAGCATCCCACTCTGCATTATCTGGTTGGATTTTAACCTCGACAGCATTAATTAAACCTGCTTTCTCAAAAGCTTTATTCCAAGCTAAAACACCTTCTTTAATAGCATCTCTAAACTCGAGAGGTGTTGTATTTTCAATCCACCAGACTATTGGATCTTTTACTTCAGATCTTTCCTGTGCTGGGTTTTTCTTTTCTAAATGCCATCGATGAATTAAGTCTCTATAGGGAGTTGGGTCATCCGGTGATGTCATATCCGTAACTTGGGTTGTAAAGTAACCAACCCTAGGATCTTCATACCTAGGTTGATAGTTATTCTCTGGCATTTTAATAAAACTATGTTGGATACTTACATTAACAGAACGGGGATCAGTTAATCCTTTATCTGATCCATAGTTTGTTGGCATTGGGTTAGAATAAACATATTGCACTATGAAATCTGTGTTTTCTGGGTAATTTTTAATATTTTTATATTTTGTTCTCTCTTTAGCGAGCCTTCCAATTTTAAATGGATTTTTATTTTTTCCTCCGGGAATAAAACCTCTTGTTATTTGATGTAGTGACTCTGTTAAAAAAATATTATCTACACCAATTAAAAGATCTCCATCTTTTTCAGAAACAATATTTGAAGAAGCTAAAATAGCGGTGCTAATATTTGATTCTGATGCCCTAGATAACGGACTTTTAGCGTCAAAATAAAAAGAGTTGTTTTGAATTTCAAATTCTACCCTGTTAAAATAACGCTTTAGAGTGAAAATTTTGGACCCTCTGTAACCACCTTTCATTACACCTGTATTCATTTGACCGTTTAAACCATGCACAAAATGAATATACTCTTTATCTAGCTGCTCTTTTTTAATAAGCATAAATAACTTTCCTTCTTTTTCATCTTGAAAAAGATTGAAAAGACCAGGTATCTCTTTTTTACCTTTAAGCGCTTCCTCCATAGACTTCATCTTAGGAGGATCATTCGATTTCTGTTCCCCTGTCGTGACTTGAGTTGTTTCAGTTGGCTTTTCTACCTGAGCATAACCAGAACTAATAAAAACAAATAAAAGAATTATTATCCTCAACATATTTTTTCCCTCATTTTGACGGTATATATAAATCTGTAATTGTTCCTGTGTAAACCTCTGCTGCCGCTGCAAAAGTTTCACCAAGGGTTGGGTGTGGATGGACGGTTAAGCTTATATCTTCCGCATCAGAGCCCATTTCAATTGCCAAAGCTGCTTCGGAAATTAAATCTCCCGCTGAAGGACCAACAATTCCTGCTCCCAAAACCTGCTTTGTCTCTGGATCAAAAAGAATCTTTGTTTTTCCTTGAGATGCATTTAAGATGATAGCCTTACCACTTGCTGCCCAGGGAAACTCTCCTTTTTCGTATGGTATATTATTCTCTTTTGCTTCTAGCTCAGTAAGGCCTGTCCAAGCAACTTCGGGGTCTGTATAAACCACACTTGGTATTGCTTTTGGATCCATTACAGCGGGGTGCCCAGAAGCAACTTCAGCTGCAACTTTTCCTTCGTGGGTTGCTTTGTGAGCTAACATTGGGTTTCCGACTATATCACCTATAGCAAAAATATTTTTCTGAGATGTTCTTTGGTACTCATCAACATCGATATATCCATTTTTATTTACAAAAACATCCGTAGAGCTAATGTTTAATAAATTTGTATTTGGCTTTCTTCCAACAGAAACTAAAACTTTATCATATGTTTCAGTTTTGAGACCTTTATCACTTTGAATTTCGACCACCAAGGTATTATCAGAGTTTGACTTTACAGAAACAACTTTTGATGACAGCATAATAGATGAAAACTGTTTTTTTAATCTACGATGTAATGGCTTAACTATATCTTGATCCGCACCAGGAATTAAATTAGGTAAAAACTCTACGACTGAAACACTTGAACCCAATGAAGCATAGACCTGGCCCAATTCTAACCCTATTACACCCCCCCCTATTACAAGTAGTTTTTTAGGTATATCAATAAGGTCTAAAGCTGTTTTAGAGGTTAAAACTGATGGATGATTTTTAGGTAGACCCGGTATCAATGACGAAGAAGATCCTGCTGCAATTATACACTTATCAAAAGAAATAATTGTTTCATTGTTTTCAGATACAACTAAGATTTCATCGTTCGACTTGAATGTTGCTAAACCTTGTAAGCTTTCGACTTTTCTAGCTTTAGCTAATTGCTTTATGCCGTTATTTAGTTGGGATACTACTTTGTTTTTATAAGCCCTTATTGATTCTAAATCAATTTTAGGATCGGGGTAAGTAACACCTATTGTTGATAAATATTTCGCTTCATGAATTATTTTTGAAATATGAAGTAAAGCTTTTGATGGTATACATCCACGGTTAAGGCAAACCCCACCGAGATCATTATCCCTTTCAACTAATAAAACCTTTTTCCCTAAATCTGCGGCTCTAAATGCGGCAGCATATCCACCTGGCCCAGAACCAATTACAACTATTTCTACATGTTTTTTCTGAGACATTATTTTTTCTATTCTTTAAAATTATCTGTGTTCAATAAGACTTGTGAAAGTCTTGTCGTAAAAGTAGCGGCGGCCGCCCCATCAATCACGCGATGGTCATAGGAAATTGAAAAAGGCATTAAATATCTAACATCAAATTCTTTTGTTTCTTTATTATAAACATGACACCACTCGCTTTTTGAAACACCCATTATTGCTACCTCCGGAGGATTTACAATTGGTGAAAAAGCCGTTCCACCTATACCACCAAGACTTGAAATAGTAAAAGTGCTTCCTTTGAGATCCTCTGGTTTTAATTTTTTATTACGTGCTTTTTCACTTAAATCCATTAGTTCTTTTGAAAGATCAAAGATTCCTTTTTCTTCAACATTTCTTACGCATGGAACCGTTAACCCATTCGGAGTATCAATAGCAACCCCAATGTGGTAATATTTTTTTAAAATTAAATTTTGATCTGTATGATCCAAAGAGCTGTTAAACTTTGGCATTTCGCGTAAAACTATAGATACAGCTTTCATTAAAAAAGGTAGAAAGGTAACCTTAATATCTTTTTTACCTCCTTCTAGTTTTAATTTTTTCCTTAAAGTGTCTATTTCTGTTATATCAGCTTTATCGTATTGAGTAACATGAGGTATCTCTTGCCATGCCTCTTGAAGCCTATTACCTGTTATCTTGTTTATCCTAGTGAGTTTTAAAACCTCAACTTTACCCCATTGCGAAAAATCTATTTCTTTTTTTAAGACAACTTTACTTCCAGAAGATATAGACATTTGTATCTTGATATAGGAATGTAAATCATCTTTAGTTATTCGGTTCTTTTGACCAGTACCGGATATAATATCTAAATTAATACCAAGTTCTCTAGATAGTTTTCTAACTCCAGGAGAAGCAAAAGACTTGTTACCTGACCTACCTATCACCTCAGTATTGTTTACTTCTATTATTTTTTCCTCTATTGGTTCTTGAATTTTCACTTCTTCTATCTCTGTATTATCGGAAATAGAATCAACTAGGGTCGTTTTCTTTTTATCTTCAGAATCAACTTTAATAGTAATAAGTCGTTGTCCTGTTTTTACTTCGTCTCCAGGGCTAACTAAAATATCTAAAACTTCTCCACTAAAATCAGTTGGGATTTCCATAGAAGCTTTATCTGACTCTAAAACAAGAATTATATCATCTTTAACGACGTTCTTACCGACAGAAACAGAGACCTCACTTACCTCTGCTCCCTCAATTCCCTCTCCTAGATCTGGTAGTAATATTTCTTTGATCACGGCTCTTCCTAGACTGTTGTTGGGTTTGGTTTTTCTGGATCTAATTTATATTTTTTCATCACACTCTGCATTACACTAACATCAATATTCTTAGACATTGTTAGGGCCCGAACCGCATTAAGAACAATATAGTATCGATCCACTTCAAAAAAATTACGTAATGATTCTCGAGTTTCACTACGACCAAATCCATCTGTTCCGAGCGATAAATAAGATCCTGAAATATAAGGTCTAATTTGATCCGATACCATTTTCATGTAATCAGAAACAGCAACAATTGGAAGATTATTCTTTCCTAATGATTTTTGTATATAGTTCTGTTTAGGTTTTTTCTCTGAATGATTTAGGTTCCACCTATCTATGGCTTCTGCTTCTTTTCTCAATTCACTAAAACTTGTTACACTCCAAACACTTGAACCTATATTCCAATCTTCTTTCAAAAGGTTCGCAGCAGCAATAGCCTCACCTAGAAGTGGACCACTTCCAAAAAGATTAACTTGAGGAGAACCAAGATCTTTAAGTTTATATAGCCCTTTTATGATCCCTTCTTCTATTTTTTCAGGCATCTTAGGTTGGCAATAGTTTTCGTTTTCTAATGTTAAATAATATAAGGCGTCTAGATCATCTTCTACCATCTCTTGAATGCCTTTCTGAACAACAATAGCAATTTCATATGCGTAAGCTAAATCGTAAGCTTTAATATTTGGAGTCGCGGCAGCGGCTAAATGGCTGTGGCCGTCTTGGTGTTGCAATCCTTCACCGTTTAAAGTTGTTCTACCTGCTGTTCCACCTAATAAGAACCCTCGAACTCTCATATCCCCAGCGGCCCAAATAAAATCCCAAACACGTTGAAATCCAAACATCGAATAATAAATATAAAAAGGTATCATATGAATACCGTGAGTACTATAACTCATCCCAGCTGCAATAAAGGATGAAACAGCTCCTGCTTCATTTATACCTTCTTCTAAAATTTGTCCATTTTTTGCTTCCTTATAATAAAGGAATTGATCTGAATCAACAGGCTCATAAAGTTGACCGGCGTGAGCGTAAATACCTAGTTGTCTAAAAAGGGGATCCATACCGAACGTTCGAGCTTCATCTGGTATAATAGGAACAATATTTTTGCCTATGTTTTTATTTTTTGCTAAAATGGTTAACAACCGAACAAAAGACATCGTTGTTGACACTTCTCTTTCGCCTGTACCATCTAACATCTCTTGAAAAATCTCTTTCTTGGGTGCTTTTAGTGAGTTTTTATTATTTACCCTTGTTGGTAAATAACCACCAAGGTCTTTTCTTCTTTTATTTAAGTATTTATATTCATCAGAACTTTCATTAAATCGATAAAAAGAGGCACTTTTTGCTTTTTTATCTGACAACGGAACATCAAATCTATCTCTAAAATAAAGAAGCTCATCTTCATTTAGCTTTTTTTGATTATGAGTTATGTTTTTACCTTCACCAGCATCTCCAAGTCCGTAACCTTTAATTGTTCTTGCTAGAATAACAGTTGGAGAACCCTTGTGATTAATAGCTTCTTGGTATGCAGCATAAACTTTCTGAGGATCATGACCACCTAAATTCATTTCTCCTAATTTTTTATCAGAAATATGTTCCACCATTTTTAATAAACTTGGATCTTTTCCAAAAAAGTTTTCCCTGAAATAAGAGCCACCTTCCACAACATATTTTAACATTTCTCCATCAACAACTTCTTCGGTTCTCTTTAAAAATAGGCCATCAGTGTCTTTTTCTATTATTTCATCCCAATCAGATCCCCAAATAACCTTGATAACATTCCAACCTGCTCCCCTAAAAGCACCCTCTAATTCTTGGATAACTTTTGAGTTTCCACGAACAGGGCCGTCCAACCTTTGTAAATTGCAATTAACAACAAAAACTAAGTTATCCAACTCTTCCCGAGATGCAAGGGTTAAAGCCCCTTTAGACTCAGGTTCATCCATTTCACCGTCACCTAAATATGCAAATATTTTTCTATCTGTATCTTCCATGAAATTTCTATCTATCATATATCTCATGAACCGAGCTTGATAAATAGCCATTATCGGTCCTAAACCCATTGATACTGTCGCAAATTGCCAATAATCAGGCATAAGGTAGGGGTGTGGATAAGAAGACAAGCCACCTTCGTTTTCAAGTTCTCTTCTGAAGTTTTCTAGTTTTTTTTCTGAAAGAACTCCTTCTACAAATGATCTAGAGTACATCCCTGGGGAAGCGTGACCTTGAAAGAAGATTAGGTCTTGACCTTGCTTATGGTTCGGTCCTTTAAAAAAATGATTAAAAGCGACTTCATATAATGTTGCTGCTGAGGCATAAGTTGAAATATGACCTCCAATTCCAGTACTGTTATTATTGGCTCTTGTAACCATAGCCATAGCATTCCAACGTATAACTGATTTTATTTTTCTCTCAATTATACGGTCCCCTGGATACTCAGGTTGTTGATTTGATAAAACGGTGTTTAAATAGGGAGTATTTGTGTTAAAAGGAAGCCTTGCGCCTTTGGCTTGTGCGTATTCGATTAAAGTTTCTAATAAAAACCGAGTTCGCTCATATCCGTGTTCTTCTAGTGCGTCTTCAATTGAATCAATCCACTCTTGTGTTTCCTGGGGGTCTTTGTCTTTATAATTTTTTATCATGTCTTTTTATAAAATATAATTAAATACAGTTATTAACTTACAAAAAGGATAAACAATTTTCACAAACAGTCTGATATTTATTTTTAAACTTCAATGTTTTTCCAGTCTCCTTTTTTAACCTTCCATATCATTATTAAGGCAAACAAAGCCATATATATTGGAAAGAGTATCCAAAGGGCTTTAAAACCAAAACCATACACAACACCAAAAACATAACTACCTAGCACAACAATAATCCAAACTAGTGCTGATTCAACAACCGCGGGGAAAAAAGTGTTACCAGCACCCGATAAAGCAAACCACAAAACAAACCCAATAGCATCTAAAAACTGGATAGCCCCTATTGTTCTTAAACCAAACTTACCCATGCTAATAATTTTAGGATCATTTGTAAAAATTGATAAATAAAACTCTGGAAAAAGAATAAAAGTAATTCCCATTGTTCCCATAATATATTCCGCCAACCTGACTGATTCTTTAATACTTGCGACAGATTCTTCAATTTTCTTTTCACCCATATACTTACTTACTAAGGTTGAACAGGCTTGTCCTACGCCAAGTGCCGGCATAAATGAGGCATGCATAATAGTAAACAGTAGTTCTGTTGTAGCTAGTTCAATTAACCCAATCATACCAACTATTTTATAAAACATTGACCATCCAATAGCGATAAACATCTCTTGTATACCTTGTGGGGCTGCGAGACTAAGCTGCCGAAGAAACATTTTTTTGTTGATAGAAAACGAAAAAATGGAAAACCTGTTTTTTATAGAACTAGAGAATAAATAAAAACTATAATGTATTGTCATCCAGATCGAGGCAATTAAAGTTGCGATTGCAGCTCCTTTTACCCCTAGAGCAGGAAAAGAAGTCCAATCCCAAAAAAAAGATAAGAAAGACAATTTTGGATAACTCTCTGAAAAGAACTTATCAACTCCAGTTGAACCATATATTAAACCTGCATTTAGGTATACATTAATTAAGTTGCTTACAACTGTAACGCTTAAGTGTATTTTTGTTTTTTCGATTCCAGTATAAAAACCTTGAAAAACAAAACTATAAGCTGAAAACAAAAGACCAATAAATACGATAGATGCATATTCAATTGCAAGCGGTGTCGCCACACTATCATCGATAAAGAAAGGAATAATATCTTTCGCACAAATCCAACCAACAATAGAAACAGGTAAACCATAAAAAGTTGCCATTATTAAACCGTTATGAAAAGCTGTCCCCGCTTCAGAATCTTTTTTTTCACCAAGTCTTCTTGATGAAACGGTTTGAACGGCTGTTCTTATACCAAGAACCAAACTTAGTGCACCCCAAAACATCATAGCACCCATTCCTGTTGCTGCTAGTGCTGATGCACCAATACGACCAACCATTGCTACATCAAAAATACTCATTAAGACCCTGCTTAAGTTGCTTAGAACAACAGGGTATGATAGCCTGATTACTTCTTTAGCTATTGGTTTGTTCTGGGGTAAAATAAACTTTAGGTTCATCCTAAAGTTTTTATGAATATGTTATTAGAGGTTAAAAAAGTAATTGTTTTACTACATATCGGAGCTGATGTAAGTAGGTTTACTTTTTGATTGCTCTTTTTTTTTTTAATATTATTTACTATTTCAAGAATCCGTAAACCATCTTTCATAATGATTCTACTTTTTCGGTCAATACTTATAAATATATTTTTCTTTGAGTCTTCAAAAAGCTTAACTCTAGACGGAAGGTTATATATTTGTGGGTCAACTTTTATCATTTTTAACTATATTTCAGATGATAAATTAATTCATTACTGTTGGGGGTTTTATGAATAATGTTTTTATGTCTGATGAAGTCCGTAAAGCTCTAAAATTAAACCAACCTATTTTAGCACTAGAATCATCAATCTTATCTCAAGGTATGCCTTACCCACAAAGTTTAAATTTTGCGAAAAAAGCTGAAAAAAAATGTCGTGATTTAGGAGTTATTCCCGCGACTATTGCAATTATAAATGGTCGAATAAATATCGGGTTAAACCAAGATCAACTAAAAAAAATCTGCCAGAAAAAAGATGTTAAAAAAATATCAAGAAGAGAGCTGGGGGTTGCGGTGTCTAAAAAGTGGACAGGAAGTACTACGGTTTCTTCCACTATGCAAATTGCTCATAAATTTGGTATTAAAGTTTTCGCGACAGGGGGTATTGGCGGGGTACATAAAAACTTCATGAGGTCTTATGATATATCACAGGATGTTAAAGCTTTATCGGAAATACCGATGCTTGTTATTACTGCTGGACCAAAAGCGATTTTAGATATTGAAAAAACAATGGAAGCTTTGGAGACAAGTGGGGTAACAATGATTGGTTATAAAGTAAATGAATTACCTGCTTTTTATTCCCGGAATTCCAATTGTTTTGGAATTGAAAAAATAAACAAAGTAAAAGATATTGTTTCGATATTCGTTAAGAACATTGATTTAGGTCTCCATTCATCCATATTGGTTTCAAACCCTATTCCTAAACAATACGAAATACCTTATGAAAAAATAAATATTTTTATTGAGAAAGCTTGCCTTGAAGCTGAAAAAAAGAACATCGTGGGTAAAGATCTGACTCCTTATTTACTTAGCAGAATTGTCGATTTTACAAATGGAAAAAGTCTTGAGGCAAATATACAACTCGCTTTAAATAATATTAATCTTGGAATAGAAATATTAAATGAAATACATGGTAACTAAAAGATTAACATAAAATGTTGGTTTTCCTTGTTTTTGTAAAGCCTATTAATAAAAAAGGATATAAGAATGCTTGTAGAATTAATGAAAAAATATAAAACGATTAGTCTTTTATTGATATTTCCTTTTACCCTTGTGTTTACATTGAATGTTTTTTCTTTTTTGTTAAAAACTGTTTTACCTGGTTTAATTTCATTTTGGTTAGCTAGTTTTATCTATAAATACATTACAGATAGAAACATAAAAGAAAGCATCAGAAATCCATTTTTTAGTAATTTTAAGTGATTTTACTTTTTCCGTAAACTAAGACCTCAACATAACTCCAAACTGGGGCGATTAATCCAATCATTTCCGACAATAGAACGCCTTTTGTTGAGTTTTTTTCAAATCTTTTTGGACCAACAGTATGAACAACAACAGGGTCCATTTTTTCAATAATATTATAAATAAAACTTATATCTGGGAAAGTTGGGTAATCTTTAAATGGAGTAGAGTTATGTAAAAAATTGTAACCTGATTTGTTTATATGGTTGATAATACACACCTCTTTTTTACTGCCAATTATTTTATCAATAATGGTTATCGAGTCAATTTTAAATTCCTTTTTGAGATAATAAAAAGTGCTTGGGGTAATTATCTTTTTAGTAAATTGGCTAGGAATAATATATGTTTGTTTTCCTTTAAAAAAAATTAAATGCCCGTGCATTTCTTTCTTATCATCGTAAATTTTTGGCGGGTAAAGACTGTAGAT
>TARA_B110000858_G_scaffold107750_1_pt1 | contig 15997 bp, 13 predicted proteins | sample TARA_B110000858 | Tara Oceans TARA_B110000858 (sample SAMEA4398247) | marine metagenome | biome: Polar Biome; feature: [SRF] surface water layer (ENVO:00010504); material: water (ENVO:00002006), including particulate matter (ENVO:01000060) such as... | depth 5 m | reverse complement strand
ATCTTGCTAGTGCCGCCAGTAAGAACGATACCTGCCGCTAACAGGTTCTCAAACCCGCTTCGCTGTAACTCTGCCTGCACTAGCGTAAATAACTCGTCATAGCGCGGCTCAACTACTTCGGCCAGCGCCTGTCTAGAAAGTTCTCTTGGCGCTCGATCTCCGACGCTGGGAACTTTCAGAGTCTCATCGACACTAGCCAATTGAGTCAAAGCGCAGGCATATTTGATCTTTATCTCTTCTGCGTTTTCTGTCGGTGTTCGCAGCGCCATGGCGATATCATTCGTCACTTGATCGCCGGCAATAGGAATGACCCCTGTATGACGTATAGCGCCTTCTGTAAAAATTGCGATATCGGTGGTGCCTCCACCAATATCTACCAGACAAACACCAAGTTCCTTTTCATCATCGGTAAGAACGCTATAAGCGGAGGCTAGCTGCTCTAGAATAATTTCATCAGTCTCAAGACCACAGCGCTTAATGCACTTCTCAATGTTCTGCACCGCATTTATCGCACAGGTAACCAGATGTACTTTCGCCTCGAGACGAACGCCGGACATACCTAGCGGCTCCTTAACACCCTCCTGCGAATCGATGATGTATTCCTGCGGGAGTATGTGCAGAACCTTCTGGTCAGAAGGAATGGCAACGGCTTGCGCCGCATCGATAACGCGCTCGATATCGGCCTTCATGACCTCCCCGTCCCGAATCGCTACGATTCCATGAGAGTTCATACTACGAATATGACTACCGGCAATCCCTGCATAGACTGAATGCACCTGACACCCCGCCATGAGTTCAGCCTCTTCAATTGCACGCTGAATGGATTCAACAGTCGACTCGATATTAACTACAGTACCTTTCTTAAGTCCGCGAGAGCGATGACTGCCAATACCGACGATATCCAAACCGCCATCCGGATTGATATCCCCAACAATCGCCACGACCTTGGAAGTGCCTATATCCAATCCAACGATCATATTATCGTTTACTGCTTCATTCATCGTTCGAATTCTCCAGACAAGACGCCGCAAAAAGATTGTCAATTATTTTCTGGAACTGAATCACCGAATTGCCACTCCTGTAAAATCTGACTCGACATCGCGTACCGCTATTCCGTTTCCATACCTTAAATCGATAGAGTGGAATTGGGATGATTTCTCGAATGGCTGACTCACATAGAAATCGACAAAACGCTGCGTTTTCTCGAACACATCATCTCTGCCAGCCACAACCTGCATTTGTTCATTCAGTAAATATTCCCAACTACCACGCTTGCTGAGACTCAACCCGGAAAGACGCAATCCGGCTGGAAACAAAATTTGACTAAGCTTCTGGTACTGCAACATCACCAACTCTCGATCGCCTTCAGGCCCAGTAAGCACAGGCAATGAATTCAATTCCAGCAGCCTCTCGGGCTGAAAAAGCTGGCCGTATTGGTTCAGCAATTGCTCATTACCCCATCGCGCTATAGCAACTTGCTCGGTCAGATGCAGTGATAACGTGTCTGGCCAGATTCGAGTAACCGACGCTCGCAGTATCCAGGGATGAAACTCCAGCTCCTCTTTCGCCTCAACAACATCGAAGTCGAAAAAACCATTCCCCATAAACGGAGCTAGCACCTTGCTGACCTCTGCCTCACTTATTTTTTGCCACTGATTTTCGATTCTCACCTTGCTGACTGGGCGATTTAAAAACCCGGAAATACCTGCTCTGTTTTGAACCATAAGCAAGGCAACACAAACCAATGCCGCCGCAAGCACGTAGAGTCCCCGCTTGCCTGAAGACTTCGGCTTAAGCGGCTGATTTCCCGGCCTGGGATTGCGGCGCGTTGAATGTATGCCGCTTCCAGTTCTAATTGCTCTGTTTGTAGTTGCCATTTCTAGTTCGCTGCTTGCTCTAGCTCTAATACAGTTAATAATAAATCGTCGAAATTAATTCCAGCCTGCTTCGCTGCTATTGGTACAAAACTGTGGTCCGTCATGCCTGGGATCGTATTCAGTTCCAGCAGATAGAATGCGCCGCCCTGATCTTGCATAACATCGACTCTTGCTAGGCCCTCGCAACCTAGACTTTCATAGGCAGCTCGAACTAGCTCATTTAACTCAATCTGTTCTTCATCACTCAACGACGCCGGGCAGACAACTTCAATATCTCCATCTGCATACTTTGCATCGAAGTCATAGAATTCTCTCGATGTACTCAGCTGAGCAGTGGGTAGCAATTGATCCTCTATCACCCCTACTGTAAATTCTTTACCAATTACGCACTTCTCTGCCATTACTACTGAATCAAGCTCAGCGGCCATCTCGAATTGCTTTTGTAGACTTGCCGCATCCTTTGCTATCGCTATACCTAAACTCGAGCCACCATGCACTGGCTTTACAACCACGACCTTAAAATCATCTATCAATGCCTGCCAATCCGTTGCTTCATTCAACACAAGAAAATCGGCGGTATTCAATCCCAAACGCTGCCAAATCAGCTTACTCTTCACCTTATCCATGGCCAGTGCCGAGGCCAGCACACCGCTTCCGGTATAAGGTATCTTCAAAAATTCTAGAAGCCCCTGAATCGTTCCATCTTCCCCGCCTTGACCATGCAACATGATCAACGCCAGATCTGGTTGTAAACTTCCTAGATCGGCGACAACGCTATCACCCACATCTAAAACACTTGCCTTTACGCCCGATCTCAGCAATCCCTGATAGACAGATTGGCCGCTCAACAGGGAAATTTCTCGCTCCGCGGAGTCCCCACCCATCAGCACCACTACGTGCCCACTATTTGCTATGATTTTTTCTTTATTTATCGTTCTCATTTCTCTATTTCTTGACCGCTAAATGCAAAAATCTTCTATAAAAATCAATTAATTATGCTTTAAAACCCGATTTGGCCAATTGTTTGGCCAAAGAGCCGACACTTCCAGCCCCTTGAGTCAAAATGATGTCCCCTGGGCGAACTAATCCACTTAGAATTCCCTGCACCTCGGACTCTTTTTTTACGTAAACAGGATCTACTTTTCCACGCAATCTAATGCTTCGACAGAGGCTTCTGGAGTCCGCGCTGGCGATTTTCTTCTCCCCCGCGGAGTACACCTCTAGTAAGAGCAAAACATCCGCCTCGCCAAGCACTTCGACGAAGTCCTCATACAAGTCCTTGGTGCGACTGTAGCGATGCGGCTGATAGACCATGACTAATCGGTTCTCTGGCCATCCATCACGCAGAGCGCGCAGAGTAGCAGCAACTTCTGTAGGGTGATGTCCGTAATCATCAATAAGCATGACCGTCCCGCCCTCTACATCAAATTCACCCTGCACATCGAAGCGACGGCCAACTCCAGAGAAATTTTGGATACCACTCTGGATATCTGTCGCCGCAATACCCTCGTCTGTTGCAATCGCTATTGCAGCAGTCGCATTCAACGCGTTGTGACGACCAGGCATGTGCAGTGTGATTTCTAATTTATCTCCTATCTCCTTGCGCACCACTTCGAACTGAGTCATTTGTTGTACCTGACTCAAATTGGTGATTCTGAAATCGGCATCCTCAGCAAAGCCATAGGTGATTTTCGGTCTCGATATTTTCGGCAGCAATTTGCGCACAACTGGGTCATCTATGCACAAGACGGCCAGTCCGTAGAAGGGAAGATTGTGCAAAAAGTCGATGAAGTATTTCTTCAGGTTCTCAAAGTCACCACCGTAAGTACTCATGTGATCGGCTTCGATGTTAGTCACAACCGCGACCATAGGTTGTAGGTGCATGAAAGAGGCATCACTCTCATCTGCCTCTGCAACCAAATATCTACTTTCTCCCAATCGAGCATTTGTGCCTGCACTATTCAACAAGCCCCCAATAACGAATGTAGGATCAAAGCCCGCCTGCGCCAATACAGATGCCACTATACTTGTAGTCGTAGTCTTCCCGTGAGTGCCAGCGATAGCAATCGAGTGACGGTAGCGCATCAACTCAGCCAACATCTCTGCGCGGGCAATCAATGGCTTAGACTCATCTATTGCCGCTTTGATTTCTGGATTGCTTTCATCAATAGCACTGGAATAAACAACTACATCGGCATTCTTTACATTCGCTGCGTCGTGCCCAAAAAATATCTCAGCGCCCATGGATTCTAGGCGTATAGTATTTGGAGATTCCTTGAGATCCGAACCGCTGATTCTATAGCCCTGATTTAGCAACACCTCGGCCACACCACACATCCCGGCACCACCGATACCAACAAAATGCAGCCTATTGATGCGCCTCATTTCTGGAACAACGTGTCGATTCGCTGCGCTATGCATGGGCTAACTCCAAACATCGGCGCGCAATAATTTCATCCGCGTCACAAATTGCTATGGATTTTGCGATATCACTCATCTGCTGTAATTTTTCGCGGTTTTCATGCAGATCCAGCACCAGCGCTCTTAACGCAGCAACAGTCAGATCTTTTTGCAGCAATAGAAAAGCGGCGCCGGCCTGGACTAACCAATTTGCATTATGTGTTTGCTGCTGATCACTGTGATGCGGATACGGAATCAATATCGAAGGCAAACCAGCCGCAGCAATCTCACTAACCGTGCTCGCGCCGGAGCGGCAAATCACTAGGTCGGCCCAGGTATAGGCCCCGGACATGTCGCTGATAAACGGGACCACATCAATTCTCTTCGAAAGGTCCAGACCCTTGTCTCGGTAGATCGCCTGAGTGCTCTCTAGTGTTCGATCACCAGTCTGGTGGCGCACTGACGGACGATCTTCTTCTGACCATCCTGCCAATAATTCCGGCACTACTTCGTTGATTGGCAATGCACCTTGGCTTCCGCCTAGCACTAATATTTGCAACGGCCTAGACAGCTCTGCAATCCTTCGCTCTCGAAGTGCGAGATCCGCGATCTCCTTGCGTAACGGATTGCCCGTGTGAATTACCCTGTCACTTTTGGGAAATGTATTAGGGAAGGCTTCAAATACTTGGTTCGCTATTTTCGCCAGCAATTTATTAGTAAAACCCGGCACGGCATTCTGCTCGTGAATAGTTAATTTTCTTCCCATCAATTTCGTCGCCAAACCTCCCGGACCTGAAACGAAGCCTCCCATCCCCAGCACGCAATCCGGCTTAACCTTTGAAAGCACTTGCATTGATTGAATTAGCGCCTGCACTAACATGAAAGGCGCAGCTATTAACCTAGCTATTCCCTTGCCTTTGAGGCCCTTCGCAGAGACCGCATGAATCCGAATTCCGGTTCCTTCAAGCAATTGATTCTCCATTCCCTGATGGGTACCCATCCATTCAGTTTGGACATTCTGCTCTTGCAGCTTCTGCGCAATCGAAAGCGCTGGGAATACATGCCCCCCAGTTCCGGCAGCCATAATCAATATAGTTGTGTGCTTAACTGACACCTTGCTTTACGCCTCACCAACATCATTAATTTTGTTATCTATCTCGTACTCAATCCGAACCAATAGCCCAATCATAAAGAAACTCATAATTAGACTCGCTCCGCCATAACTCATGAAGGGCAGCGTCAAACCTTTTACAGGAAGCAAACTAATGCTCGCCCCAACATTGATCATCGTTTGACCGGCAAATAACAATCCAAGGCCGTAGGCAAAAAATGCGGCAAACAATTTATTTTCTTTCTGGGCCTTCTGACCGATAGAAAATGCTTTATAGATAAGCGCAGAGAATAGAAGTATTACCGTAGCCACTCCAACCAGACCCAACTCTTCTCCGACAATGGCAAGCACGAAATCATTATGTGCCTCTGGTAGGAAGTAGAGTTTCTGTATGCTATTTCCTAGGCCAACACCAAGCCATTCTCCACGACCAAAAGCTACCTGCGCCATCGCCTGTTGGTAACCACCATTCGTCACATTCTCAACGGCCCAAGGGTCTAGAAAGGAAGTTATCCTATCAATCACATAGGGCTTCATGACTGCAAGCAAAGCGATGCCTCCCATACATAGGGTCAACATTAATAAAATTCGGTAAAGCTTTGCTCCCGCCAGAAAGATCATGCAGAGAGCAGTAAGCGTTAAAATAACCATCGTTCCATGGTCTGGCTGAAAGTGAAACAGAGCCACAGCTGCGCCAACAACCAAAAGCGGCTTATAGAAACCAGACCACTTTTCACGAACCTCATCTAGCTGTCTTTCCAAGAACGCTGCAAGATAAACCACTATAAAGACCTTCGCCAACTCCGAAGGCTGAAGGTCGAAGACGACAAGATCTATTCTTCTCGTACTTCCCTTAACCGACTCACCTACGCCGGGTACAAGCACCAATAGTAGGAGTGCAAACGACCCCATTAGTAAATACCAACTCTGCGCACGCCAGACTGTGACTGGAATATGAAGAGTGACTCCTAAAACCAATATTCCTACGGCGGAAAAGATTAACTGCCGCTTAAGAAAGAAGAATGGGTCAGAGTATTGGCTACTGGCAATCTCGACCGAAGCCGATGTCATCATCAGCAAGCCGATAAACAGCAGCAAGAAGGTGAACAACAATATGCTATTCACTGACCGCGGCTGCATCGAGACGATAAGATTACTTGTTGGCGCTACTGCCCTCGCCATGTTCATTGCAAAGTCTCCACTGACTTGATAAAGGCGAAACCTCGATGCTGAAAGTTTTTATACATATCGAAACTAGCGCAAGCAGGTGAGAGCAACACGGCGTCGCCCGGAGCCGACTGCTGCAATGCTACTCGCACAGCACCCTGCATATCACTTGCGAAATAGGTTTGAATATCAGCATCGAAATAGCTCGCCATTTCTACTGCATCTTGTCCGATAAGAATCACCGCCTTTCCCCATTTATTCATCGCCGGTACCAGCGCGGAGAAATCTGCTCCCTTAGCCATACCGCCAGCAATCAACACTATATGCCCCGTAGTATGCTCGCCTAGACCTTCGACAGCGGCCACAGTCGCGCCAACATTCGTTCCTTTAGAATCATTGTAAAAATCGACTCCATCAATATTTGCCACCCACTGACAACGATGTGGCAATCCGGAGAACTCTGTAATCGCAGCCCTGATTGCATGCATATCAATGTCTAATGCCATCGCTAGTGCTACTGCCGCTAATACATTTGAAATATTGTGCTGACCAAAAACCTTTAACTCACTTACCGAGACAATCTTTTCTAATTGGTAGGCAAGGTATTGATCGTCACCTTCCTCAAGTAAACCCAGACCATTTGCACTAGGTCGATCGAAGCCAAAGTTCCACACCGTCGCATCTGTCTCTTCGAGTGGATAACTTCCATTGTCATCACGATTGATAACTACCTGCTTACAATCCGTGAATATCCTTTGCTTCGCTCGGTGATAGTCATCAATTCCTTCATACCTATCCATATGGTCTGCACTCAAGTTCAAGAGTGTGGCTACTGCTGCTCCCAGACTCTCGGTGGTCTCCAACTGAAAGCTCGATAATTCTAGTAAATACAGCTCCTTCTCATCTTCTAGGATCAAATCGAGGGCCGGCTTAAAGCTTTCACCATCTAGGTTGCCGCCGAGTCCAAAATTCTTGCCCGCCTTTCTCAGTATCTCCGCCAACATTGCCACTACCGTGCTCTTACCGTTAGAGCCTGTAACTGCAACGATTGGCACGGCTACCTGCTTCGAGAAAATATCTATGTCGCCAGTAATAAGCACACCGGCTTTCCTCGCTGCCTCGATCTCGGCGCTGCGAATACTTAAGCCCGGGCTAACGACAAGCTGCTTCGCCGCCACAAATGTCTCTAAATTAAAACCACCTAATTCATACTCAACTTCTGGATAGAACTCTTTCAATGCCGCAAGGCCCGGCGGCTCATCTCGACTATCTACAACTTTGACTTTTTCACCCACTGCTGTGAAATACTTCACACAGGAAAGCCCGGTATCACCCAGTCCTACGATTATGGTAAGACGGTCGTCTAGCTTAGTCGCCATCTAATCTCATTCCAGTTATATATCTTATTGAGCCTAGCGCAGCTTCAACGTAGCCAAGCCAAACAACACCAAAATGACAGTTATAATCCAAAACCTAACTATGACTCTTGGCTCTGGCCAACCCTTCAATTCAAAATGGTGATGCAAGGGAGCCATTTTAAAGACTCGCTTGCCTGTCAACTTAAAGGAAGCCACTTGAATAATTACCGAAGCCGTTTCTGCTACAAAAATCCCACCCATGATGAACAGCACTATCTCGTGACGTGAGATGATAGCCATAACAGCAAGTGCAGCGCCGAGCGCGAGCGACCCAACGTCTCCCATGAAAACCTGCGCGGGATAAGTGTTAAACCATAAGAAGCCAAGACCGGAACCCAATAAAGCTCCCGCGAAAACAACCAGCTCACCGGAACCGACAATATAAGGAATATTTAGATAGGCGGAGAATTCTACGTGACCGGCTAGGTAGGCAATCACTCCTAATGCACCGCCGACCATAACTGTCGGCAAAATTGCCAAGCCATCGAGACCGTCAGTAAGGTTAACAGCGTTACTAAAGCCAACGATAATGAAGCAGCTAAATGCGATATAGAGAATACCGATACTGATAGACACATCTTTGAAAAACGGAACTATATAGCTAGTTTCAACCGCACTAAACGCAGTGTAGTAGAGCGAAGTGGCCACCCCCAGACCGATGATGGTCTGCCAAAAGAGTTTCCAACGCGCAGACAATCCTGCAGCATTGTTTCTAAAGACCTTACGGTAGTCATCCACCCAGCCGATTGCACCATATAGCACGGTGACCAGCAGAGTCACCCAAACATAGTGATTAGATAGGTCTGACCATAACAATGTACTTAGGGCGATACTAACAAGAATCAGCGCACCACCCATCGTAGGGGTCCCAGCCTTGCTAAGATGGGTCTGCGGACCATCGTCACGAACGACTTGTCCTATCTGGTGATAGTTCAGGCGCCTAATCATAGTAGGCCCGATTAACAGAGAGATACCGAGAGCAGTCAAGATGCTAAAAATTCCGCGCACGGTAATGTACTGAAGAACAGAAAAGCTATTGTCGAACTGAATTAAGTAGTCTGATAACCAAACTAGCATTGAGTTTCTCCGTCAACTTTGAGAGCCGTGACAACCTCGTTCATCTTTGCACTATGAGAACCTTTGATAAGAACAGTCAGGCCAGAATTCGCGACAGCAATTAACGCTGCTATGAGCTCTTCTTTTCTCTCGAAATGCCGTCCCTTTCCCGCATAAGCGTCGACAGCCAGTTTAGATTTCTTACCAGTTGCCCAGAGCGCATCGAGTCCTGCCGCTGCAGCATATTCACCAACACTGCGGTGAGCTGAATCAGCATCTTCGCCGAGCTCCCCCATGTCGCCCATCACTAATATCTTCTGCCCGCGCAACTTCGACAGAACATCGATGGCCGCAGTAAAGGAACCAGGGCTTGCGTTATAGCTATCATCGATCAAATGACATCCGCTCACACCAGTTACGCCGGAGAGTCGACCCGACACTGGGTTCAACTTCGCCAACCCCACCGCAACATCTGTTAGACTCGCACCCGCTTCCATGGCGACAGCTGACGCCGCAATAGCATTAAGCACATTGTGTTTGCCGAGAAGGCGAATGCTCAGTGCTTGCTCACCCTGAGGCGCGTGAAGATTAAAACTGCTGGCCCCGTCGTCCTGCTCCACAACCTCTGACGCAAAGTATTGCGCGTCGCCAGCTGCATTTGCATAACTAAAGCGCACGGTTCGTTTTCCGGAAGCTCGTGAAATCCAATCTTCAATGTAAGTATCGTCTCCGTTCAATACCATGACGCCATCGCTCTTCAAGCCATCGATGATTTCACCTTTCGCACTTACTACCCCTTGCAGAGAACCAAAGCCCTCTAAATGAGCAGTACTGGCGTTGGTGATGAGTGCAATATCGGGCTCTGTCGCCGCTACGCTGAATGCAATTTCCCCCGCAGCATTTGCTCCCATCTCGATGACTGCGTATTCATGTTGCTCTTCGAGCTTTAGCAACGTCAACGGAACTCCAATTGTGTTGTTAAGATTCGCTTCGGTGGAAAGACAATCAGCTGAATTATTTAGAATCGAACCGAGCATTTCCTTTACCGTGGTTTTCCCCTGACTACCGGTCAGTGCGATAACTTTTGCAGCACTGCGCTTACGATTTATGTTTGCGATCTTACCGAGAGCCACATGGGTATCAACAACTCTCAAAGCCGGTAATCGCGATACAAGATCTCTAGATATCACAGCAGAACCGGCACCTGCGCGCGCGGCCTCATCGATGAAGTTATTTCCATCAAAGTTCTCCCCAACCAAGGCCAGGTAAAGATCGCCGCTCTTTAACGATCGAGTATCAGTAGAAATATTTGCAAACGTCACGTCTTCACCTAGCAATTCGCCACCTAATTCTTGAGACAACTGGAACAATGTCATATTGCCTATCAACGCACCCACTCCACTACGTCTTTGCTCTAGCCTGCAATGCTAATCGAACTTGATTGGCGTCACTGAAAATTAATTTACTGCCGCATACATCCTGATAAGTCTCGTGTCCTTTACCGGCGACCAGAACTACATCTCCAGGCTGCGCATTTGAGATCGCATAGGCTATCGCCTTCTCTCGATCTCGCTCAATGACAGGCTCTTCAGGTTTGTTCATGCCGCTGAGGATATGCTGAACTATGGCATCTCCTTCTTCGTTTCGAGGATTATCGTCTGCGATGATTAAGCGGTCGGCAAAGGCTTCGGCAATCTCTCCCATGATGGGTCGCTTACCCTTATCTCTATTGCCTCCACAACCGAACACACACCAAATATTTCCACTGAAGTGGTCTCGGAGCCCCTTCAAAGCACTACGTAGGCCATCTGGAGTATGCGCATAATCAACTACAGCCGTTATCTCATCACTATCGCCGATTATTTCCATGCGGCCATCGACCGAACTTAATCCTGATACGAGCTCGCACAGCTGCTCAATGTCGAGGGATTTTTTCTTCGGCAGATAATTGATGAGCGCGGTGATCACTGCCAACAGATTACTCACATTGAAGTAGCCGAATAATTTACCCCCTACGATGCCGGATCCAATAGGGGTAACTATGCACGCCTCGAATCCTTGACGAGTCAGTGACAAGGATTCAGCATAGACTGTCGCCGCAGAATTCTTAAGACTGTAGGTGCACACATCGACGCTCGGTGCTATGGCATTTATGATCGACAAAGCATAGGGATCATCGAGATTTACAATCGCTCGGCTTAAGCCCTCACTAGTAAAAAGTTTCTTCTTGTTGTTGCCGTAGTCTTCCATGCTCTCGTGGTAGTCGAGATGATCGCGCGTGAGGTTAGTAAATATCGCCGTATCGAATTTGACTGCTTTTACTCGTTTCTGATGCAGACCGACAGAAGAAACCTCCATTACAACGGGGTCGATTCCATCCTGAGCCATCTCCGCCAAGGCCATTTGCGTGAAAACGGGATCTGGCGTAGTCAGTTGAGTCTCTCTTAGCTCTCCATAAATTCCATAGCCGAGAGTACCCATCGTTCCACAACTAAAACCAGAATCGGCAAGCGCCTGCGCAATGAATTGACTGCAACTAGTCTTGCCGTTCGTGCCAGTTATACCAATGACACTCAAGCGCCGACTTGGATGAGAATAGAATCTAGCGGCAACTTCACTCAACTTCGCTGATAGGTTATCGATAGCGACAACCGCAATATCATCTATTACTCGAACTCCCTGCCATTCGCCGCCAGACTCGGCCAGCACAGCAGCAACACCTAATTTGACCGCCTCCTCGATGTACTCTCGCGCATCGTGGTTATTACCGAAACAGGCAAGAAAAAGATCACCCTTTTGAAGGAGACGGCTATCCATCTGAATACCAGTTGCAACTACATTCATAGCCCTAGGAACTGGGTCGGGCAAGCTAACCAGACCATTTATCAGGTCGAGTAAGGCGCCATTTGAATTCAATTGTTCTGCCGTATTCATTTTAGAGTGAGCTCAACTCCCTAGACGTGTCTTCCGGCAAGTCATCCGGAGCGATATTCAAAATTCTCATAGCACCAGAAGCGACTCTGGAAAATACTGGCGCTGCAACTTGACCACCGTAGTGCTCGTCGCCTTTCGGCTCATAGACGATAACCACAATAACCAGCTTCGGATCACTCGCCGGCGCAAGACCAACGAAAAGTGAATTGTGTAGATTTTCTTCATAGCCGTATTCGCCAACTACGTGCACGGTTCCGGTTTTACCCGCAACTTTATAGAAAGGCACTCTTGCACCGCGAGCCGATCCTCCACGGGCCGGGTCAACAACCGTTTCCAACATCGCGAGCACCTGATTGCTAATCACCTTGTCGATAACTTGTTCTTTTGGAAGAGCCTGCAGACCAGCCTCATCCAACTTCAACAGAGACACCGGCTTCCTGACACCATCATCGGCGAGGACAGAATATGCCTGCGCCAGTTGCAGCGCTGTAGTTGAGAGACCGTAGCCGAACGAGAAGGTTGCAGTCTCGATGCGACTCCAACGTCGATGATTCGGCAACACTCCACCTTGCTCGCCTGGAAAGCCAGTGCCGGACACCTGGCCCATGCCTACACGCTCCAAGACACTTCGAATCGAATCTGGCCCAATATTAAAAGCGATTTTTGTCGCACCGATATTGCTGGACTTAGTAATAACCCTAGTGAGATCCAAGGTGCCAAAATTCAGAATGTCCTGAACTTCTTTGCCATTTACCATCATCCAACCGGGGCTTGTCTCTATCACCGTGTCTGGCTTGTACAACCCAGACTCTAATGCAGCCGCTACAGTAAATGCCTTAATCGGAGATCCTGGTTCAAACACATCGGTAATCGCGCGATTTCGTAAAACGCTAAAATCATTGAGATCTCCTCGATTATGCGGGTTGTAGGAAGGCTGGTTCGCCATTGCTAAAACCTCGCCAGTATCTACATCAAGCACAACGATAGAAGCAGACTTGGCACGACGCGTAACAAACTCTTCTTTCAGCTCTTTGTAGGCTAAGTTTTGCAAACGAAAGTCGATGCTCAGCTCAAGATTCTTTCCCGGCTGCGCGGTCTGAATAGTATTCAACTCTTCGATGATGTGGCCGCGCCGATCTTTTATTACCTGCTTTCTACCCGGCACTCCCTTCAACCAATCATCGTAAGTAAGCTCAAGACCTTCCTGACCCACGTCATCAACGTTACTGAAACCAATAATGTGTGCAGCCACTTCGCCCTGCGGATAGAATCTTTGATATTCTTGCTGACCGTAAACGCCGTCGATATCCAGAGCGAGAATTCTTTCTGCCTCAGCAGGTGCCAGGCGTCTTTTTACATAGAGAAACTCTCGACTACTATTTTTTGCTACTGACGCCAGCAGAGATTCGCTGTCCAGTTTCAATTCTGCTGCTAAGCGTTTAATCTCGGAAGGCTGAGCACCAATCTCCTGAGGGTTCACCCAGATCGACTTGACCGGAGAACTCACTGCCAGAGGCTCACCATTTCTATCGGTAATTAGTCCTCGATTCGCAACCAGAGGCACAGTGCGAATAGTTCTCGCATCTCCTTGACTCTGCAAGAAGTCGCGCTCAACGATGTGCAATTCACTAACCTTCCAGCCAATCGCAAGTACACAAAGAAACATGACGAACAGCACTAGGTACAGTCGCCATTGCTCTATAAATGAAGCTATCTTAGCGTTGCCCATGATTCACCATGACTATATTGGCAATATTCGGCACTTCCATCCGCAATTGATCAAATGCCTTCTGCTCTATGCGGCCTTCAACTCCAAACGTGCTCTGCTCTATTAATAGCTGCCCCCACTCCACTTCCAGATTGTTCGCTTGGTCTCGTAACACTTGCAGCTCGTTAAAAGCGAAACGGTTCTCGTGGGTTGTAGCTACTACCGATAAGCCAGCACCAAGCACGAGTGTCAGCGCGACGAATAAGACGAGGCTTGACCGATTCCTTATACCAGCCCATTCCAAGACAGAGAGCTCTTTCGCTACTCGTTTGCTAGTTTCTTTCCTCTTCTTCATGCTCATGTCTCACCAATGCTAGGTACTGCTCAGGCAATTTTCTCTGCCACTCTCATCACTGCACTTCGTGACCTTGTGTTTCGGTCCACCTCAAGTGCGCTAGCCTTTACTCTCTTTCCTATTGGCTTCAATTTCGGGCTTAACATATCCTGAGGTATCGGCAGGCCTCTTGGATAACTATCGCCTTTGGCCTCCGTGGAAATAAATTTTTTGACCATTCGGTCCTCTAAAGAGTGGAAGCTGATGGCAACTAGCCTGCCCCCCACCTTTAGCATCTTCAATGCCTGCTCCAAGCCTCTCTCTAGCTCGCCTAGCTCATCATTGATGAAAATTCGAATCCCCTGGAATGCCCTTGTAGCCGGGTGCTTATCTCGCTCCCATGCCGGATTCGCTTCCTTAATAATCTCCGCCAGCTCAGCTGTAGTAGTTATACGCTTCTCTGTGCGCTCCAAGATAACTCTGCGCGCCATACGTCTGGAGTGTCGTTCTTCACCGTACTGGTACAAGACGTCAGCTATCTCTTTCTCTTCTGCGCTATTAATCCACTCTTCGGCGCTCTGCCCCGCGGTAGGGTCCATACGCATATCGAGCGGGCCATCGCGCAAAAAACTAAACCCTCTTTCCGCGTTGTCTAGCTGCGGGGAGGAAACACCCAAATCAAACAAGACGCCATCAACCCCGTCATTCACACCCAATTCATTTAACTGCGCCTCAATGTCTCCGAATGGCGCATGGGCGATCTGTAGTCGCTCGTCTTTCTCTCTAATATTGATGGCAACCTCGATCGCCTCAGGGTCTTTGTCGAAAACAATTAAGCTGCCATTTGGCCCTAGATGCTTAAGAATTAGGCTGCTATGCCCTCCTCTCCCAAACGTTGCATCCACATAGATTCCGTCTTCACGAATTGAAAGCGCATCGATCGCCTCCTGCATCAATACCGTTTCGTGAGTAGACTCGCGGGTCATACATTCAACCTAGAGCGCCAAGGACCGCAATTTATCCGGCAGCTCTCCTTCCGTTGTCGTTGTAGATTCCGTTAACCACTGATCGCGCTGCTGATTCCAATTATCCTGGCTCCAGATCTCTAGCTTCTTGCCCTGACCAATCAGACACACATGCTTTTCTAGCTGCGCATATTGGCGCAGCTCTTGTGGGAGTAAAATACGGCCACTGCTGTCTAGCTCTAGATCATTGGCATGACCGATAAGCAGGTGTTTGACACGCTGGGACATGGGATCGAAACTGGAGAGGGATTCTATTTGACGTTCAATTTGCTCCCACTCGGAAAGAGGATAGAGCAACAGACAACGGTGGTTGGTGTCGATAGTAACTACCAGATGCCCCGAGCAATGCTCTGTGAGCTGCTCACGGTAACGCGCTGGCATAGCCATGCGACCTTTTGCATCAAGATTGATAGTATTTATGCCGCGAAACACCTGTTGTCCCCATTATTATTGGAAGAGATTGCGCTGGGCTTGATTCTTTCAATACCCACAAATCAACAATTTCTTCCACTTTTCGCCACAAAGCAACACTATAGGTCCACTACCGCGTCCGCGCAAGCCTTATTTGCCTGATATATATGGGAAAAGTACGGGAACGTGTCGCTAAAAGCGGGGAAAATGCAGCTAAATCACAAAAACAAGAAGATAGATTTTGAGGGAATACAACTCAATAGCAGCCTTTCTTAAAGTAAACTATTAAGAAACTTTAGGTTTTTTTACGCAAGCGAGGAGAAAAAAGCGAGCCAGCCTATAAGCCGGGTTCTGTCGAGGACAATTATTCATCTACAATCTGTGTCGCCACAGATCTTTAGCGGCCTACCCGAACCCAATGCGAGCAGCATCCATGGGTTCCTATTTGGCCTTGCTCCGAGTGGGGTTTACCTTGCCGCGAACTGTTGCCAGTCGCGCGGTGCGCTCTTACCGCACCATTTCACCCTTACCGCAAAACCCGAAAGTTCTGTGGCGG
>TARA_B110000858_G_C17809931_1_pt1 | contig 16015 bp, 19 predicted proteins | sample TARA_B110000858 | Tara Oceans TARA_B110000858 (sample SAMEA4398247) | marine metagenome | biome: Polar Biome; feature: [SRF] surface water layer (ENVO:00010504); material: water (ENVO:00002006), including particulate matter (ENVO:01000060) such as... | depth 5 m | reverse complement strand
TCGCACTTGTAATGCGGAGGTCGTGAGTTCAATTCTCACATTCGGCTGTCCTCGTTAGTCTAGGTGGTTAGGATAGCCCGCTTTCACCGGGCTGGCACGGGTTCGAGTCCCGTACGAGGAATTGGTGGGTAAACGCTGTACATGAGAGGTCAGAGGTTCAAATCCTCTATCAACTGCGTTGATTGGCACAGTGGGAGCGCGCTCATGCGGCACCATCATACTCCGAAATGAGGAAAAACTACTGGAACTATAGCTCAGTGGTAGAGCGCTCGATTGCAGTTCGAGTGGTCGTCGGTTCGACTCCGGCTAGTTCCTATAATACTAATATCTAGAGGCACGACCTAAAAATCTAGGTACAATAATAAGCACGAGTGCGAAGACGAGCCCCATGATTCCCAACACTGTCCACGCGACCATGAATCCACCCATAAGTTGTATAACGAGTGCTACTATAGCTAGGAAAAAGAAACACACTGCAGCTCCCGTCATTTGAGTGTTTTGTCGTTCTTCATCCGATACCTGTGGGTACATTTAAGATGTACTAACTGGTATTTATACTGCTGGGTGGACATGGGGATATTCTGTTCGACTCGGGCTTGTTTCTAAAACCTAAGTTTTCCGAATAGTTCGTGTAAGCGTTCGATTCTTTTAACAAATACTATTTTACCATTTGTCACCCGGACATGATCTTTGTCTTTTAATTCTTTCAATCTGACTTTCCTTTTCATTCTGAATTTCAGTTTGTGGTAGCTTGATTTTAAAACCACAGTTTCATAATCTGCGTCTTTTAATGTTATGTCTTTGTTATCTATTTTCACCCGCATATACCACCCGTCAAAATTGTTTTGGATACAGTATTTCACGAGGTGTTTTTCTAATTCTTGGTGTCCCATATATGTATCGTATATAGACTGTCTCCAATCGTGTGGGGCTGTAAGGAGTCGGAGTGGTCCTGTTGTATTAAACACATGCAAATATACATAATCTAAACTCTGTGTGTTGTGCAGTGTTGCTCTGACATTCAGTGTAAGACGCTTACCAAAAAAAGCCAAGTCTCGATCTGGGTTGAAAACACTGCTAGTAATTAAAGTAAACAGCCGCGTGTTTGTTGGAAAGTTTTTTTCCCCAAATGTTACAACAGGTTCAGGTGTGTTTGCGTCCCATATTTGCACAGTGCCATCGTCCGATCCCGATACAAATCTTCCGTCAGGGAGAACAGCCAGGGCACTAGCCCATGAGCTTGGAGCTAATTCCTGTTCTTCCATGGTGTTATCTACATTCCATACTTTTATCGTTCCGTCTTCCGATCCTGAAACAATTAAGTCTTCGCCAAGTACCGCCAAAGAACTTATGAATCCTGAATTATGTACAAATGTCTTATTATGCTTGTAATCTGGATCCCACACATGTACTTCATTACCAGACCCCACTAAAACCCTACCGTCGGCAAATGCTTCCACTATGCTTACATCGTTTTCATACTCTTTAGTTTCAATTTCGGACAGGTCCGCATCCCACATTTTCACGACCCCAGCCGCTGTTACAACCCTGTTGTCTTGGATCACGGCTATAGAGGTTACATTTCCGCCATGCTGTAATGTAGCAATTTTATTAGCCATTGTCCACACCTCCACATTTGACCCAGCCCCTGATAAAATAAGACCGTCTGGGCGTATAGCAATGCATGTTACACGATCACTATGACCGATGACACTGTGTTCATCAGACTCCGGATCCCACACGTACACAGATTTATATGATCCCGCTAAAACATTACCGTTCGGGTGTACAGCTACACAGGTTACGGGGTCGGTGTGCTCTAAGTATATAGATTCTTGTGTTTCAGGGTTCCATAGTATCACCTGGGTACCCGCTGCTATTACAAGGATACCGTAGTGGTTCACGCGTATTGCTTTCACACTGTCACTAAGAGTAAAAGTGTCGGTACATATGAAAGACATTTATATATTTTTGTAAGATAGTTTATACTCGAAAACAACATGTATTTATTTGGAGTATTTGTGCAATAATGTTGATCATACTTCAGGAACAGGATATTATGTTCGCCAAGATCGCACAGGGAGCTCGTGTAGATGGAGCTACTCTTCCTTCTGGATTGAAAGTTCCTGTGACCCCTGGATATAAGTGGATTATTTCTGGAGAAGCTGTACGGTGTATAGAAGAAGCCAACGATCAAACAAATGTACAAGCCGAATTTCCCGAGTAATTTCCCGAGTGCAGGTGTGTGGGAGATTACATACTTTGATGAATACGCAGAAGGTCATCCGCTATGTACACACAGGGTCCTTGTCACAGAATACACCGGGCAGTTCAGACTGATGAGACAAAAGACCAAGGACGCGTGGGACCACATGATGGGGGACAAGTGTTTAATGCTTTCAAAGTGGAAAGAGGGCAGTGCGCCCTTCTATTCTGGTCAGTGGAGAATGTATACTAGGATGTCTATTATTCATCTGGTTATTGCACGGTGTACTGAAGACATGTAGTATTCATAAAAAATGTATCGCCTCGTCAATTTACGTTTCAGCCGGTTTCCTAACACACTTTTTCGCCGTGGGGATTTGGTAGCTGTTCAGAATATACACAAAGGTGAATGTATACGAATTCCAAAACCAGAAAAGTATATTCGATCGAAAGATGAGAGGAGAAAATTAAATAGACTAGCCACCATGACGCATAGACTTGTTATAGAGAAATAAGTATTTATAACTGTATAGTTTCCATAATGTCTGTTTTTAAGACCACACCCGACTTGGAGAAACGAGTGTCTATACTGGAGAAACAGGTGAAAGAGATTTTACAGAGTATTGGTAAAGCACCGTCCCCTCCCAAGGAAGCCAAGGTGGAAGACGACTACTGTATTATTTGTTGACCCCCCTACACACCTCCATTGTCCCCGGTAGTAGATCGTATAAAACGAGAATACCAGCGTACCGGGCGTCAAAGAAGAGGAGTATGGCAACGATGGTCCACAGCCCCGCATGAAAAGGTCGAAACCCGTGCCACCAGGCATTTCCACCAAAGAAACCTGTCTTTTTATTATTATAATGATTTACTAAGAATCCGATAGCCATGAATGTTGCGAGGATACCAAATATTGAAACAGGTCCTACTTTAGGATTAATACCAAGTAAAAAAATAGTTGCAATTGCAATCCGGACTGGTACGCATCCAAAGTAAAATAGTTTTGTCCTATACTCCATTTAGCAGCGTATAGCTTTATAAATATACAGTCCATTTAAATCCAACCACGTCTCTGTTTGTTTTTTATCTCGTGATTTCTCAACAGCTTCTTTGAACGTATCCCCATGGTCATCAAGCCAGTGTAAAAAGAGCGGGTGGTTTCCAGAATGACCTCGTTCGTTGTTACAGTCTGAACAGACCCATATCTTGAGAAGCCCTCCGTAACATCTCGGTACAATGTGCTCTTTGGTCATGCGCCCGTACTCACCACAGTACTCGCAGTGCCCGTAGTGTCTCATTGTTATCGTTTCATACGGTGTATATAAGGAAACGAACTTATGTAAACCATGCACCCAAGGTTTGTCCCCCTCGTTGGAGGCATTATTCAGCTGTCAGACGAGTGGTTTACGCAGAGAAAGGGCAGACTGACAGGTTCAAAGTTGTCTAACTTTTGTTTTATTAAGGACGAGGATGAGTATCACGAGTATTTTGGCATTGTGTTTCAAGGGAAACCGAGACCTCCTTTTAGCGAAAAATCCCTCGGATACATGAAGTACGGTAGGGAACATGAAGACGTGGCTGTGTGTTGCTTTTTAGACGACGCACCTGCCCAGCTGGGTGACATTTACTTTGCAGAGAGTCCTTTTTACAAGCATAGCGACCCGGGCATGGGTGCGTCTCCGGACGGTACGTATGCGATTTATAAGGACGGTAAGGTGTCTGAGGAGGGTGTGATTGAGATCAAATGCCCGGCTGCCAACAATAATCGCCCGTACGCAAAATGGAAGTACTACTATGTTGCACAGACGTTTTGGGAGATGTCTTGCAGTGGTCACAACAAAGCTATTACGATTTCGTGGGGTCCTCGCAACATGCGTGCTTGGAAGTATGAGTGGGACGAAAAGTACTGGAATGTACTATGTAACATTGTCAAGGGTTTCCGCGACCACGTACCATACAAGGAGTTCCAGGAATTGCAGGCTGAACTTATCGAAGAGTCTCATCGGATAGTTAAGAAAGCCATACCGATACACCCAGGTCAGGGTTGGAAACAGAATGCAGCTCGCAACGAGAGACTGAAGACGATGCTTGCGAGGATGGAGGAAAAGCCAGAGCCACCACCGAAGAAGAAGCCAAAGTACGAACCTAAAAAGCCTAGACCCGAGAAGCCTACGCCCACGACAGAGCCTATGTCATTAAAGGAACACGACCAGAGGGATCTTATGTGGGCTGAGGTGACCTTTCACCCGGGAACAGATTGGTATAAGAAAGTGGTTTGCACAAAGTTTAGAGAGGACGACAGGGACCGGGTGTTTGTGGTGATGGGCTGTGGTGACAAGTATAGGCTTGTGCCAGGATATACTTCCGGTGAAGTGATCCTCGAGCCAGAGGCAAAGGTGATCCTTAGTGTAAAATATTACGAGTGACATATAAATAGAGGTTGAGTTTATATAAAATGAGTGTGTGGGATAATATATCGGTACCATTTGCTATTGTGAATATATTCATTATTTTTTATCACATAGCTAATTACACATGTCGTGATAGGATAAATAAAAATATAGATAAATTAAGTAAAGCACTCCCTGGCTGGGTTAAAACATGGGGTAGAGTTGTTGGAATAATTATACAGCCCATCTTTGCAGTGCCAACCTTAATTTTTTTTAATTTTTACATTATCTGGGCTGCCATTGTTTTAGATGAAAAACTATATGAAAAATCACCCGATATTTCTGGACCAGTTTCCATTCTGGCAACTACTATTGCGTTCACATTGCCTCTACTAGCATCTGCAGCTGTTCAGAGGAATAAAGACTCGCTTTTTAACTACAATGCATTTTGTGGTGATATCATTGCACTAGGGTGGGAGACCCTCTCACTCGTACGTGATGAGCAAAAAAACCTAGATGAACTGAAAAAAGATGAATCGAAAAAAGACGAACCGAAAAAAACGAATGTCAGTACACGAGATCAATATAAAATTCATCAGATTTACCAGCTGCTTCTAATATTGCCAACTGCGGTCAAATGGAAATTTAGAAACAAAAACAAGTTTGACATTGAAAACATTTACATGATAAAGCATGCAGAAAGAAAGAAAAAACCGGAACCCAAGCTGAAGATTCAGAATCCAACGAAACGCCGACGCGTATCTGTGGTTACATACAAATCAGTTATCAGGAATAACAAACAAATTATAGACGACTACGTTAATGTTGATGGCATAGATATGGGGCGCCCATTTGTACGCACGGTTATTGGTGAAGAATATAAAAATAACTTTCTTGCAATGAATCCCAAGGATGCTGATCCGTATAACGGTAGTGTAGACCAATGTGATTTAATATTTGTCATGCTTTTTGATATCATTTCGGAATTCCGCGTGTCTGACACACGAAAAAACATGCTCACGCGGACAGCAGAGCGTGTTTATGGGTCATATGGCAATATGGGCAATATACGTGATTATAAGTTGCCACTTATGTATGAGGTATTCATGGGTATTGCACTGGTAATTTTTTTGTTCGCATTTCCTTTTTCATACAGTAAAACAGGGGAGCAACTGCAAAATCTTGACATAGTTAGTGTCGATGATAACAATTGGGATGCGACAGCACATTACAAACCATCAGTCTCCGCGGTGACAGACCATGAGGAAGACATTATATGGCATGGTATAATAATGATATATTTCTTATTTGGAATGAATTTGATGACAAGAAGGGTTTCAAATGCGTTTGTCTCACAATCCGAAGCCCTTGGGTATAATACCGTAGGAGAATCTGAAACGAACACGAATTACACAATGCATGCTTTATATCAGCGAAAATTCGAATTACAAAAAAACAATTTGTTCATACCAACTGATTTGGAATCACTGACTTCGAAAAGGGTTCCGTCAAAAAAAGTTTCATCGAAAAATGTTGACAGTGAATTGAAGTCTAATGGAAACCGTGTCCTCAACCGTAGAAAGTTATATGTCTAACGGTGTACTTAACCGACACTTGCTTAAGTAATATGCTGGAACTCATCTTGGGTCCCATGTTCAGTGGTAAGACGACCACGCTACTTACTCGTGCTAAAGGTAGGACACTGATTGTCAACCACGCGTTTGACACCCGGTGCGAGGGTGTCAAGACCCACGACGGGGTAGAGGCAGCTGCAATGAAATGTAGCGTACTCCCCAAAGTGTCAGGCTACGACACAGTACTCGTGGACGAGGCACAGTTCTTTACGTCTCTAGATGGTGTAGAGGACCTTGCGCCCAATGTGGTGGTGGCTGGGCTGAGCGGGGACTACAGGAGGAAACCTTTTGGAAAAATTTTAGAACTCTTACCGAAAGCGGACAAAGTGACATTTTTAACTGCCCTGTGTGACTGTGGTGAGCCTGCTCCCTTCACAAAACGGATTTCTGAGGGCAAAACTCTTATATCTGTAGAATCTATGTATGAACCAAAATGTGGTGTTTGTTTTTAATTATACGGTGTATAAGTTCCTCTCGTGTTTGTATAAAATGTCAGCGGTCCAGGACATTAAGTGGGCTATCGATGGGTTCCATCGACCCTTTTCGACAGCCTGCAGCACCTGCCCCGGAGTAAACAAGTATCATTATGTTTTTACCCTCCCTGCATCGGTCCTTCGTCACAAGGCATCCAACTTTGCCCACTTTCGCACTACCCACGAAGCCAAGAGGTATAAAGTATGTTTTCATTTTTTCCTTGATTTTATCCACGCGATGGTGGGCTGCTGCGAAAAGAAAAAGCCAATGTCTAGGGGCATGAATACACTCGGTTTCATTGAGTGGTGTCCCAGTTCGGATTCTAAAACACAACTCAATACAGCCGGGTGGAGAATCCATGTGTTTGTGGATCGTCAATACAGTGAGATGACAGTACTGAAAAATCTCGTAAACCAGTTTTCAAAAGATTGCGAAAAATTACATAAGAGCAAGAGACCGATACCAGAACATTACAGGATAAGCACTCTGGCTTCATACGCATCTTCTGTGTACAGTGTCTACAGTGGTAAGGTTGGCAATGTGGAACAGCTTTATCAAAATTTAGAATCTGGATGCAGTGTTTCACCTTCTGCTTTATTCTGCATGAAAAATTTGCCTGGGTCTATCTATGATCTGGACGAATATAAGAACGACACGAATGAATTTATCTTTCCGTCTTCCAATTTTATGAGACTGGATACGGAATCTATTAGTGTCAAACATTTCGCTTCACGGAAGTTGCCAGACCATGTGTTATTTTCCATTGCAAAGCCCGAGATTCGAATATCGCGCAATTCTGGGTTGAGTGTTGAGTTTCTGCCTCACAGATATTACAAGATGTTTGAAGATAACTGGGACGAAACCAAACTTGAAGATTTTATCAACACCCACGGGCACCGATATAATATTTTCGAAGAGGGTAACACAAGGAATGTGTTTGACATTGGTGAAGTTTCATACTCTAAAATGAAATCCACATGCGTCTGGATGGAAACAAGGGGTATGGACGAAATGTTAGGACCAGCAAGCGCAGCTTATGAAAAGATGATTGCTCATCAGCACGATATTGATACAATGGATCATATCACACTTCTCGCTATGGAAAGAGAAGATAAGCAACAGTACATAGAAGAGGAATTCTTGGCTCATGTGTACAACGATGACGACTGCTTTGCTTCCGCACCTCTGAAAGCTGTTATAAGGTGGTTTCATAAAGAATATGACCATACACTGATTCGACCATATCCTTTAGTTCACGAGGGTATGTCTGTCTTTGGTCATCGGGCATGCATTCTTATGGACATGTATCATCACCTTTACCAAGTTGCGTCTGCCCAAAGAGTATGTTACTGGATACACGTTGCTAGGTGCGATGCGTTCCGCCATCAACACAACCTGCACCTAAACTGTGCCTTTACAGGTGACGCAGCCACTTCGAAATCGTTCCTTCTCGCACTGATGGAGCGCAATTCAATAAACAAAACAGTTTCGAGCCGTACTTATGACACGGACAAAGCAGATGCCATTGACTCCGATAAGGACCATGTTGTAAGTTGTTTTGACGAAGCTCCGCCAGGGTTCTTTAAAGATCCCAAGAAAAGAGGTCCATTAGAAGCGCTCAAGATGAAACTTACAATCATGAAAACAGTGCACAGGAGATTGTTTACGAGCGAGGAAACTGGAATTCGAGAACAGATCGAATCAATCTCCTCGAACATTGGTTGTCTGATGGGGGCAACGAACGAGTCAAGATCTAATTTTGACAAACCTTTGCAGACTCGCTTTCACTTCTTTGAAGCTGAAAAATCATTGAATAGCAAGCACAGTGTTGCAAATTGCCAACATGCTGCTGAAACAATGGGTGGTGTTCAACGGAAATTTCTAGACAATGCGGTCATGTTTCATAAATTTGAACAGGGATATGTTGCGCTAGTATGGCAATTCGTTCGTTTGGGACGCATCAAAGAACCCAACACGATTGCTGTGGGGATCGTTACGAGACGTTTCTTTGAAATTTTAAAGAAGGATTATGACATCTCGGTTGGTTCGAGAACGATTGAAAGAATCAAAAGGCTTAGTCAAAACCTTGCTATTATCCGTGCAAAACAAATCCTATATCATACCGAAACGGGTGATTTTGCGAACATTCCTTTCCACCCTAGCCAAATCCCAGCTGCAGAAAAATATATGGTATGTACGGAAGAGATTGTGATTCACTGTATTGGTCTGGAGTTTGACGCCATTGTCAGCCGGAACAAACGAAGAATTCTACAAAAAATCTGGGACATGCATAAGAAAAATGAAACGTACAAGGCTGATGACAAGGGTGATGACGATGTGAACTATATCTGTATCGAAGGGAATGTGAGTAGTTTTTCGAAACGTCTTATGAACGCAATGATGGAAGACAATATACATGTCAGCGTGTGCAATATTAAAACAGTATTTGAAGAAATAAAGGATCAGACACTCTCGTGTGAGGAATATTCACATGGTTCGGATACGTTTGACGACGGCATGCCCGGATATGCTACCGACTCGGGTGGTGCCCCTATTTATAAACGATGGGCTGCAATGGAAGAATCAGGTGGTCACATCTATCTCCACATAGAATTGTTTAAAGATTTAAGAACATCCAACCAAGAACAAAACATATACAAACTGACAGCAATGAAAATGATGCACGCACACACGCGCAATAAAAGGATTGTGCTGGGAATGAATGTATTCGATAGGAACGAGCCGAACGTATGGGACACTATGGAATTTTCTCCAAAACCGGGTACTGTTATACATATGTCTAGTGGCATCGGTGAAGTGGACGATCCGTACAATGTCATTGGTGATACAGATGATTTGAGTGAAGATTTAGACACAGATTTGGACGATTACGTTGTCAAGTCTCACGCGAAGGACGTTGGGTACGATATAGAAGCATATAAACCTTCTAGTGAGGATTGGTCAAGTAGAATCATTGCTTACCCATATAGAGGAAATAAAAGAAAACGTTAAATTGTAAATACATTTTTTTTAAACATTAGATGTCCTAGTAAGCCTCTATTAAAACAAACAATGTTTTTTAACAAAGTGACCATGGTTGCTGGCGATTCGTTTTCATCATAGACATTTTCAAGCGCAAGGTGAGCAACTGTCCACGGTATATTGGCATACACTACAGGGTCAACAACAACCTTTTTGTTCATGTTGAGCACATTTGTGTAATATGTTACCAGCCCTGCTCTTACTTGAGCCTCTCTTCTTAGCATTTTAGAGCGCGGTTGTGTTTATATACGTCTATGATAAGCGTATAGTCTTTCGTTACATACCGTACAAGTACAATTTCATCTGTGAACTCAAATTTCTTGAGCACGCCGCGATTCGTTTTTTGTCCCAAAAGTCTCAAACTCCCTCCAGTTGTTTTCACGTGTCCAGGTACGACAGTGCCAAACTCTAATACGTGATCCACTTGTAGTTGTGTAATAAAGCCCATCTTTTTTATCACTTTTTTTGTATAGCGGACCATTTACAAGCAAACCGTCTACTTTATACTTCCCCCCTGCAGGTTGGACAAGTGTCATGGTCCTTCAGCCATGGGATTATGCACTGCCTGTGATATGTGTGGGGGAGAACGGGGTTACATGATAGAGATACAATTTTCTCTCCTTCTTTGAAATTCTCTTGACATATGGCACACTCACCGCGAACTCCCTCTACAGCTGTTAAACGCGGACGGGCGGGCAGAACTGAAACATAGCGCAGGTGTTCTATTTTTCTAATATCTCTCCGGAGGCGTTGCAAATACTCTTGCTCTACCTGCTGTTGAACACGCGTCAGCACATCCATTTTAGAAACTGGGTCGGCTTAAATACGGCTGTAAGCCCATCGTAAAGGCATGTGCACGGGTGCTGACAGGTAGTAAACAGTTTTACTTAAAACCTTCGCTCCTGTTGACGCTGTGTTCGCACATGCAGCGATTGCCCCCAACACGAAAAGCACCGCAAAGACCGCAACGACTGCCATGTATGGGTGAGATTGGGCTTCTGCAAAAACTTCCGCTGCTGTAATGTTGACTTGATCCATTTTATATAATGGTGTATTAAGTAAATATAGTTCTCTTAAAGTATGTTCTGCGTGAGATGTAACAAAAAAAATACAACGACCAAATGTTCGTGCGGATCGTATGCAATGTATTTTAAGAAACGACTTATTCGCCCCGTGAAAGCGAGATAAAAATAGTACCCTATATTCACTTCCGACATACATCAAATGTGGACACGCAGCGGGATAGAAACAATCTTACCCAAAAAGGAAGCACATGCACTACTGATGCGAAGAAAAATGACACTAGTCTATAAAAAGGAAGAATGGATCAATGGCTATGAGTTTGGACTGTTCACGGGGGTGAATAACGCTCGGGTTATGGCTGAAATGCTACACACTCATGGTATGATCATGTCGGACGTCGTTTCGCCAGTTATACATCAGTTGGCACTTTTGCGTGGCTACGAGAAGAGCGTGAGGGCGATGGAAAGGTTCGTGTGGAATATGCCTGTCATACGGGGCATATTCGACCGCCCGGATGGTTACATATTGATGACAGAGAGACATGGTCTTAATGCTTATGAGTATACTCTTTTACACGATACATTTATGAGTGGTGAAATCGGACGTATGATAAAATACCACCAAATTCCTCTATACAGGCTAGTTAGATATTGTGTATTTACAAAATCTCCTCCAGCAAATATTAAAGCACTCATGTCTGTTTAAATGGAATATATAATACCCATATGTATATTTGTAACAACATTTATTGTCGTATGCGTATTGTACGACTGTATACTTGGTTACTGGATGGAAAAAAGGCTGCGTGAAACATGGGCGTTTATAAATAGCATGAGGGATTTTGTCGCTGCACCCGAGCCTGAAATTCCGGAACGAATTCCTTTTTAAGTTCGGTATTGGGTCATAATATCAAATGGTTCCCACTTTTTTCCAATACGCTTGTTCACGAGATTATGTGTAAGCCATGACCACACCTTTGCATCGTTGTCTGTTTTTACGTCTTTCAGTTGGAAGGGGTGGACCTTTAGCAAATCGTTAAAGTGGTCTCTACAGTCCTCACACGGGAAGGATTCAGAGTATTCGTCAACGATCACTTTTAATTCTTCAGCCCCTGCATTATGCATGCATGCCCAATCTGATCGCAACGCACCTACCGCAGGTAATAAAATTAACCACCGTAACATTTGTGAACCATGGGTGTATTTATATACACCCGAGACTAAAAATGCGATGTAAACATTGCGGCACAGGGCTGCATTACTATTCCAGCACCGAACACTCTAGTCGAAAATCATGTCTATTTTCCGATTCCAGATACCATTTTTTTGTCACAGACATATACTATTTTATTTACACGGTGTATCACAGCTGCCGAGGTGTTGCAAAACATGCTGCGGGCTATCCAATGCAAACACCCCTCCGACAGCGAGTACAAGATTCTGAAATTGATCGACACCACGAGTGTGCCGAGTAAGCACTATGCAGTTGCTGTGGATATCTACGACAAGAGGACAACAAAGCTATTCATGACTTTCTTGAATGTACTCGCTGGACAAGATTTAGTGACGTTGATCGCATTTGGTCTTCATTCAGCGAGGTACGCATTCAAAAAACAAGATTACTTGGACAATGAAAAAATCCGCAGGGCTGTGCACAAAACACTATCGCGGTCAGAAGTTGGGTTGAATACTCTCGTTGGGATCCGCATGCTCGAGAAGTGTACAGCACACCTCTATATTATGATGTCAGACTTTCGCAGCGACAGAGCCCCAACAGTGGAGACGCAGCTTAGTATTACATACCTTACGTTTTCGGCTCACAATTTTTCTACACAATTCGTAGAAAACGGACCTCACGAAAGAATCATCAGGGATACATTCAACATCCCTGATCCCAGATACTTTAATATGACTCTTGATAGCACGGAGACGATGTTGGTCCCCAGTCCGCCCAACGGTGGTTATCGCACAGTGCAGCTCCCACCGGGTGAAATAATAGGATTGACGGTCAGTTATATGCTAATTGACGGTACAGAGAAACATGTGGACTGCGAACTCCAAGATGATGAGACAATCCCATATAAAAGTCTGTACATGCAAGAGTGTGGTATGTTTGAATGACGGTGTACATGCTTTGGCATGGGGTTTCTATCATGCTTGCTTACTTTAAAGATAGTAACAGGTGGACATTTGAAGATGGAAAGTATGCATGCAGATTACTGTTCCATGGTGATGTTTATGTTATATGTCCTGGTGATGTGCAGAAATGGCATAATGAAGTAGAACATTTTTTTAAACAACACGCATATACGAGCGAACTCGGCATTGATTGGTGGTACGAACCGGTTGCTATTCGTCACAGAGGAATTACACGTGGTATGATATTTAAAGTAGATGAGTGGGTATATAAAAAATGTTTAGAATCTTAATTTACTAAATAACTGACTTACCTTCGGTAACACCCTTTTTAGTTTTATTTTGTTTTTACATATATTTATAGGTTACATACAACTTCTGTACCTATGCCTTGCTCTTCACTTAGTAATCTAGATATAATTGTCCAACCAAGTAGAGTTTTTGTGAACAGCGAGTTGAAAACGTAGAATCGCTCAATACCTTCGTTGAGAGAAACTTTGCAGCAGGTTATCCGCCTGCCGTCGTATCCGGCACCTTTCGAACTTCCCTCGTACTTGAGACATCCCAGTTTACTTTTTTTACCTGTCCAAGCCCCCATCCATGGGTCTTTTGCACACAACTGAAACAACTGAGAAAACCCGAACACATTGTACAATATGGCTAGCGCGATAATAAGGAATCTCACAAATTCAGGTGCAGTTGGACCATCCGGATTCGCCTCTTCGCTCTTCTGCACTGACCAGAAGAAGTGCTGTAGAAGGACGCCTCCGTAGGCAGCTCCCATTGTAATCCATCCGGAAAAATGAGCTATCCAACCCAGGCGTCTGAGATCCTTTGCAATGGCGTCGTCAGGGTATCTAGCGACAGTTTTTCGTTCCACAGGCGCGGCATTGACTACAAACTCGTTATTGAAAGTAGCCCTGCCGACCAACGCCTGTGGCTGTATAATTTCCATCTTCTTTGTCATATCCACTGAGAGATACTTATCCGAGAAGAGTACCTCTGCAATTAACCCGAATAACATTGTCGCAGTACAAAGTACCCCAATACCTATCAGGCTGTACAGTTTTAGAATGTTACTCAGAATAGCAAGGCATACAAGCATGATAGATGCCGATACACTATACTCTAGAAAACGCAACGAGTTGACACCACTTTCAAGTATGTCTTTCACGTAATGCCTATGACAACTCTGCCCGTATCGGAGTCTAAAACGATTCGCGACATAATCCACTGCGGGTATGCCGATCTGGAATAAGAAGGATAACAAGTGGAAGGACACGATAAGCCAAAATAAACTAAGCTCATACACGACCGCAGTTGCTGTTGGGGTGACAACAAGCCTGGTCTCGTTGCCTATAACCTCGTAACTCGAACTCAGATCCTTCCCGGAAAGACATGCAGTGTCGTTTGTGGACCATTCTGCGTATGTCTGGTAAATAGGGTACATGGATTCTCGTCCCTGTTGGCTGGAGAGTGCAAATGTTGCAATCACATTGACAAGATGCCCAAAAGCTGCCACTATGTTTAAAGGAATAAACCAACGGAATGTTCCATTATGGTCCCTGCACAGTTTCCACTGGGTCATTTACAGGCTGGTCGTGTATATTTATATAGCGCACTAACTGTTTATGACCTCGGACAAGATGAGCATACATATGCAATGCCAATATCACCGTAGCAGTGCCTTCGAAAAAAAGATACCTCCATTCATCCTGTACTACCGAAGCCATTACTAAACAAATTGTCGAACACACTTTCCAGAACACAATAACTTGCCTATGATGTATGTTCGGATGAAGAATCAACATCATGAATACCTGTAAAATGTTCCCATAAAAAAACATGTCTTCGGTCGTGGTCCCCCAGAAGGTTGTGAAAAACATAATAACAATATGCCCAATAAGCCCAATGGTGATTACAGCGGCTGACATGTCCATAGAGCCGCTAAGAGAACACGGCGGACAACACACATCCGTACTTTCTTCGACTTCTATAACATCGTATTCAAAATGACAGATTTCACAATCTGTACGATTTGACACAATAAGCCACTTTACAAGGCACTCATTGTGTACATGGGCGGTTGTCCCACTACAGTGGCACGGTTGCAATAGATTTTCGATGTCATCCTCATCATAACAAATACGACATGTCATTTGAAAGACTTGCGTCTATTAAGTACTTTCCGGATAGCTATTGCATACAGGTTCCTTCCCTTTACTTCATCCCCAAAACTTATTCTCATTCTAGTTGTAGCAATACCAAGAATGGGATGCATGCTATCATAATATGGATACCACTGTTTAATGTTAGGCAGCATAGCATCCAGCCCTTCCTCGAGCATCCCGTGGTTAAAACGTTTGATTTCTGGTAACTCGTCCACAGACATGTCGAAGAACTTTCTAAAATCCCCACCATTTTTTGCAGACATTTGAATGACTATCCAATGGGCTATTGTTGGGTATGTAAACCCATATACGGTAAACTCGTTAGGCTCCAGGTGACCCAAACGCTCTGGAACAAACATTTCATATATAGCATATATGTAAATAGAGTCATGTTACCCATACATCATGCGGCTTTCTGCATAACTCATGCGCTCACGAGTCTCAGGGTGGGTCATTAGCTCTGCCACTGCTGCATCCAGATTACCCTGGTCTATAGCTTGCACGATCTTCCGAACAGCCTGCTTCTTGGTGTCGGGTGTCTTTGGAGTCTCGGTGGTCTCGGTGGTCTCGGTACTCATGATTTATATAATTTTTCATTTGGGTTATACACCGTATAAATATAGCATGATATACTATAAATGAGTGGTGAAAGTAAAAATGAATCTTACGATTTAAAAGTTTTGAGGGCGCACACTCGTGAGGTGATGTCGGTGTCGTTTTCTCCGGACAGGTCGCGCATCGTGTCCGGGTCGGAGGACAAGACCGTGCGGGTGTGGGACGCGGTGTCGGGGGAGTTATTGAAGACGCTGGAGGGGCACACAGATTACGTGAGGTCGGTGTCGTTTTCTCCGGACGGGTCGCGCATCGTGTCCGGGTCGAGGGACAACACCGTGCGGGTGTGGGACGCGGTGTCGGGGGAGTTATTGAACACGCTGGAGGGG
>TARA_B110000858_G_scaffold82647_1_pt1 | contig 16067 bp, 14 predicted proteins | sample TARA_B110000858 | Tara Oceans TARA_B110000858 (sample SAMEA4398247) | marine metagenome | biome: Polar Biome; feature: [SRF] surface water layer (ENVO:00010504); material: water (ENVO:00002006), including particulate matter (ENVO:01000060) such as... | depth 5 m | reverse complement strand
AATTTACCATTTGAATTAAAAAAATGCACAGTGAAGTCAAAAGTACTGTTTTTGATGTTCTCAACGCAAATAAGACCGTCTGCTCCTATACCTAACTTCCTGTTGCACAAATACTTAATGGCAGAAGCATTGAATCCAGTATAATCTCCAGAAAAAACTATAAAATCGTTACCAGCACCGTGATATTTGACAAATTGTCTTAACATTATGTAAATGTAGCAAGTGGAATGGTTTTTGAAATTAAAAATCCCATAAATAAATTATTTCTCAATGAATTCTAAATCATTTCTTTCAATAATCCTTTTTACAGGAATAAGCATTGCTGGCGGAATAGCTGGCGCTGCACTTTACTCAAATATCTCATTTGAAAATGGAGATGAAACAATTATCGAAAAAGTTCAAAGTGTGAATGTTATTGAACGGGTTCAAGGAATTGCTTCGTCAACAGACTTTAGCCTAGCGGCCGAAGAAGCTATACATTCTGTTGTTCATGTCAAAACATCAGTTGAGCAAGGATATTACTATAACCCTTTTAAAGATTTTTTCTTTGGGTTTGGTCAGTCTCAACCACAGGCCACTCCAAGGATGGTTCAAAGTTCTGGTTCTGGGGTTATTATCTCAGAAGATGGTTATATAGTCACAAATAACCACGTTGTGGAAAATGCAAAAGAAGTTAAGGTCAGCCTTAATGACAATAGAGAATACTCTGCAGAAATAATAGGCGTTGATCCAACTACAGACCTAGCCGTTTTAAAAATTAATGCCAACAAACTACCTCTATTAAGCTTTGGTAATTCTGATAAAGTTAAACTGGGCGAATGGGTTTTGGCCGTCGGCAACCCATTTAATTTAACATCTACAGTGACTGCAGGAATTATATCAGCGAAAGGAAGAAATATCAATATCATCGATGACAAATCTGCAATCGAAGCCTTTATTCAAACCGATGCGGCTGTAAATCCAGGAAATAGTGGTGGCGCACTCATTAATACAACAGGACAATTAATTGGAATTAATACCGCAATTAGTACTAGATCTGGATCCTATGAAGGTTACAGTTTTGCTGTCCCGGCTAATATTGTCCGGAAAGTCGTTGATGACATGCTCAAGTATGGAACTGTTCAACGCGCATATTTGGGTGTGAATATAATTGACGTAAATCAAGATCTTGCAGAGGAAAAGTTTCTAGAAGCAAAACAAGGTGTATACATTTCGGAAATTACCGATAACGGAGCCGCCAAAGAAGCAGGGATAGAAAAAGGTGATATAATTATTAAAGCTGGAGATAAAGAAATTAATAAATCCTCTGAATTGCTTGAAGTAATTGGAAGTAGAAGACCTGGGGACAATATTAGAGTTGTTGTTTTAAGGGGAAAAAAGAAAAAACAATTTGATATCATTCTGAGAAATCGTGATGGAAATACAGATATGATCAAAAAACAAGATATTGATTCTAAATTAAGCCTTGGTGGGACTTTCGAAACTCTTTCAAAAGATCAGAAAAATCTATATGGAATAATATCAGGCGTAATTATTACCAAAGTAGGAAATGGTAAATTATCGAAAGCTGGAGTACCTAATGGTTTTATTTTGACTAGATTAAATAATCAAGCTGTTGATTCTCAAAAGGATGTTGAAAAAATTGTTAATAGTTTAAGTTCTGGCGACGGAGTATTGCTTCAAGGGTATCGATCAGATGGAAGACCTGATTATTTTGCCTTTGGGTTATAGACAACTGAGCTCTAACTATAGACTCTGTGTGTGTTTTACACTAAGTAAAAAAGTTTTAAATAACTTAAATAGAGTGTTTTAAGAACTGAATTAGGAAAAAATTTATTTTGGGTTTTAGGTATTCAAAATGTTATTTTTATGAAATACATTTCGAATAAAAAGTTAACCACATACCCTTGATGAATCCTTCCTTGAATAGCTATGAATTTTTGGTTTCTGAACGTATTGAGTTTGAAAAATCAGCAACAGCTCTAATCAAATTAGTTAGTGATCTTTTTTATGAACGAAATCTAGAAGTTGTTTTATTCCGGCAACAGCTAATTGATCAAAGGCCTTCTGAACTATTGCAGGCCCATTCTCATGCGTCAATTATGGCTGGAGAAGCCATTACTATTCAAGACACGTTTGCAATGACCAAATCATTGTCAAATTCACAAGTCCGAAATTCAACTATAGACGTTGGTAAGCTGGCAATAGAATGGAAAAGAGAGGCTGGAGTTTACTTGAAAAGAAGAAAATTTATAGATTCTAAATTAATTGAATTCGATAATGTAGACAATCATGACCCCAAACCAATTGATGTGATTCTATATGGCTTCGGTCGTATTGGAAGATTAGTCGCCAGGGAACTAATAGCGCAGGAAGGAAAAGGAAATCAACTAAGAATGCGTGCAATAGTTATTCGTGGTGACATTGACAAAGTAAATCTCGAAAAAAGAGCATCAACTCTCAGAGTAGATTCAATACATGGACATTTCCCAGGTACTGTCGAAGTTGACTCTGATAATTCTAGCTTAATTATTAATGGCCGTCCTATCAAAGTCATATCATCTAATTCAAAAGAAGCAATTAATTATGAGCAATATGGTTTTAGGGATTCCCTGGTAATTGACAATACTGGAGTTTTTAGGAATCAAGAAGATCTTAGTATGCATTTAAAAGGGAAAGGTGTTGAAAAAGTTTTACTAACGGCTCCAGGGAAGGATATTCCAAATATCGTATTTGGAGTAAACCAGAATGATTTTCAAGATAGCCAACAGATATTTTCTGCAGCGAGCTGTACGACAAATGCAATTGTACCGGTTCTGAAAATAATAAATGACAACTTTGGAATTAATCAAGGCCATATTGAGTCAATTCATGCATACACAAACGACCAAAACTTAGTTGACAATATGCACTCTAAATATCGACGAGGACGCGCTGCAGCTTTAAACATGGTGATTACTGAGACTGGTGCAGAAAAGGCTGTCGATAAAGCAATTCCCGGATTAGGTCTGAAATTCACAAGCAATGCTATTCGAGTACCTGTTTCTAACGGATCATTAGCAATCTTAAAATTAAATTTAACTAAAGACACTTCAGTCGAACAAATAAATGCTGTAATCAAAGATGCTGCTTTTAAGGGTGATTTGGTAGAGCAGATAAAGTATTCTGTCAGTCAAGAACTCGTTTCAAGCGATATTGTAGGTGATTCCTGCTGCTCAATTGTTGACAGTGAAGCAACTATTCTTCATAGCGACAAAAAATCTGCTGTTCTTTATGTTTGGTATGATAACGAATTCGGCTACACGAAGCAAGTCATGCGTCTCGCTAAGCATATTGTTGGAATTAAAAGAAGAACGTATTTCTGATTTTAAAATAAAAATCACATCTTTTCTAAAATTGTCCTCAAAAGATTTTTACTGGAATTTATACACTCATCTAAGGCAATCATCGTCTCTGTATTTGAGACACCCGGTATTTCACTTATCTTGAAAATAATATCTTTAGCATGTTTAGTATCTCTGCAGCGAACCTTGGCAAATATCCCAAAACGGCCCGTAGCTATGTGCGCAACTGTAACTTCAGGAATCTTTTTCAATTCATCAATAACCTCTGAAGTATTCAAAGTACGATTCAAATAAATCCCAACAAATGCTATGAATCCATAACCTAAGTTCTCGTAATCTAGTTGCAAACTCGCACCTCTAATTACACCTGCCTTCTCCATTTTTTTAACCCTAACATGAATAGTCCCTGAGGAAACGTTCAATTCTTTTGCAATGTCAGTAAAAGTTTTTCTTGCATCTAAAAGAAGATGTCCTAAAATTTGACGATCGATACGGTCCAATTTAAACTGTTCCATGAATACTTTTTATTTTTCTTCTTTCCAAAAAGGTAGTGAAACGATTCTAGCCAAAAGATGCTTCTTTCTAACCACAATGAAAATATCAGATCCAACTTTAGATTTTTCAACCTTCACATAACCCAGACCTATCCCTTTCCCCAAAGAGGGTGACATGGTCCCGCTGGTCACAACACCAATTTCGTCTCCTGAGTTGTCTGAGATCCAATAGCCTTGCCGCGGCACTCCCCTATCCTCTAGCTCAAAAGCTACTAACTTTTTTGAAACACCCAATTCTTTTTGAACTTTTAAAGAAATAGAATTAATAAAGATTTTGTTAAATTTAGTTATCCAAGACAATCCCGCTTCTATTGGAGAAGTCAAGTCATCGATGTCATTCCCATACAAGCAATAGCCCATTTCTAATCTGAGTGTATCTCTTGCCCCTAGACCAATAGGTTTTATACCCAAGCTTGAACCAGCTGCAAATATGCTTTTCCAGATTAAATTAGCAAAGTTGTTTGGCACATATATTTCATATCCCCCAGATCCAGTATATCCTGTAGCAGACACAAGAACACCAGGCACTCCACAAAACTCCCCAATTTCAAAAGTATAATATGAAAGTTCTGATAATCTCATATTTGTTAAGTTCTCTATAGCCTTTGTGGAATTTGGTCCCTGAACAGCAAATAATGAAATATTATCTGAACTATTAGTTAATTTAATATTAAAAGAGCCCTTATTTGCTTTGAGCCAGCTCCAATCCTTTGAAATATTTGAGGCATTTACAACCAATAAGAAACTTTCTCTATTAATGCAGTACAATAATAAATCATCTACAATGCCTCCGCTTGAATTTGGAAAACATGTATACTGTATTTTTCCAGGGGACAATTTAGAAACATCATTACTTGTTACCAATTGAAGAAAATTAATTGAGTCGGGTCCCTCGATGTAGAATTCACCCATGTGAGAGACATCAAATACACCAACGTTTTTTCTGACTGATAAATGCTCTGCAGTGACCCCTTCATATTGGATAGGCATGTCATATCCTGCAAAGGGCATCATTTTTCCACCGCTATCCCGATGTACCGCATCAAGAGTTAATTTCTTGATCAAATTTTCTTCATCCATTGTAAAAAGTTCAGTATAAATAGTAAATAATTAAAAATAAAAGATCCTTTATCCATGGATACGCCCGGGTTCTGCGAATTCACGAATTATATCACCTTCAAATTCCAAAAGAGAATTCCATAGATCGTCAACCTGTTTTCTGTTGCCATACTTTCTTGCAAAACCAAGAAAAATTGTATAATGGTTCGCCTCAGAAGCCATTAATTCAGAATAAAAATTAGATAGTTTCTCGTCCTTCAAGTTTTCCGATAATACCCTGAACCTCTCGCAGCTTCGGGCTTCAATTAAAGCTGCAACTAACAGCCGGTATATTAATCTTTTCATTCGATCGTCACCTTTTGGGAAAAAATTCATTATCCTACGGACGTATAAATCCGGACGCTCTCTACCTAAAGTCCAATTCCTCTCAAGTATTAGTTTGTGTACCATTTCAAAATGAGACATCTCCTCGCGAGCCAGACTTGACATACTCTTAACCAAGTCATTCAACTCTGGGTAAGTGACAATAAAAGATATTGCTGTTGATGCCGCTTTTTGCTCACAATAGGCATGATCAACTAATATTTCTTCTAAATTCTCTTCTACCACATGAGCCCATCTTGGGTCGGTAGGTAATTTTAATCCAAGCATAAGAAGGCAAAAGTAATAGCATTTACCGATCTTTCCGGTATGGTAAAGCGTTTAAAGTTGCAATACCTGATTGTGATTTCTCTTCTAGTAATTGAATTTCCATCAGAGCACGTTGAGATAAACTCAAATTTTCATTGGACTCACAAGGGAAATCAGTATCGGAATGTAATTAAAGTTGCCTTCTTTCCGGATTTGGGAACCATGAATATCATTAACGGCAAACCTCAAGGATTAGAGTTTTCATTAATCGAGGAATGGAGTAAAAGAAATAACAATAAAATAGAATGGCACTTTGTCTCCAGTTCTGAAGAAGCAATTTCAAAAGTCGTAAACGGGATTGTGGATATTGGAGCTGGAAATATCCCATTACAAGAAAGACCAGGTCTAATTTATTCTGATCCGATAAGAAGTTTTAATTGGCTTCAGTATGGGGAAAGTGACAGTTTATTATTGTTAAAAAAATATCCAAAACTATCCATTGCCTTAAATAAATCTGACACTTTACCTCTTTTGATTAAAAAAACTCAAATGTGGCGACATGCAGACTTTAACAAAAAAGGATGGTTAATTCCTGACTATTTGGCTCATGAATTGAATAAAAAGACTTATTATAAAAATTCGTCCATTTTTTTAGCCAAAGGTTATTTTTCTTGGGTATCCCAAAGTCAGGACAGCTCATTAATAAAGTCTGTAAATGAATTGATAAAAGACCCTAAGCTAAATAGAAAAATTAATTATTATAAATCACACAATATCTATTCTAACTACCAAGACTATCAGAAAATATCTCCTTTTGATGATGAGTTTAAAAACCGAGTTGAACTTGATAAATATACACTTACAGCACTTGTGTTTGTAGAGAGTAGATTTCGCAGTGACATTATATCACCTGCTGGGGCTATTGGGCTAATGCAGGTTATTCCCTCAACGGCGGAGTCCTTAGGCATTGATTCGATCAGCCTATTTGACTCTAAAAATAATATCTACGCTGGACTCAAATACTTGCGCTTCTTAGATGAATTTTGGGATTTAAAAGGAGTCCAGTCTGAAAATCGTCTACCATTTATACTTGCGAGTTATAATACGGGACCATCTCGCATCGCAAAATCAGCTAGAAAAGCAAATAAATTAGGATTCAGTTCTTATTTGTGGTTTGATAATGTCGATCAAGTTGCTAAAGGGCCAGGGTCACATTATGCCAATAAAATTTTGAATATCGCCAATATTTATAAAGGATATTCAGAATCAATAACTCAATCAAAAAATTAGAATTGAAAATAGATAAAAGGCTGACTATCCGAAGACATCGCTTGATATAAAACCACAACTACCAAAAGAACAGAACACCATTGAACTAACAATGGAGAATTAATGAATTTTCGCCGATAATTTTCCTTTTGAATCTCTGGAATCCAATGGATCAAATAACCTGCGAGCATAAGACTCAATGGACGCCAAAAACCCGAGAGAATATCGAATGTGATCGATGGATCAAAAGCAGTCCAAATTCTAGTTAAAATTAATAGGGCATTATCCCATGTCTCAGACCTAAACCAGGCTCTAGTAAATGTTATAAATAGTAATGTTGTAGAAATCCCAAAAGTCCTTCCTAATAAGGATGCTTTAGGATTCCAAGGGCGAATTTTTTTCCAAAATTTATAAAAGATTATACCTAATCCATTTAGCCCCCCCCAAAGAACAAAATTCCAGGAGGAGCCGTGCCAAAGCCCTCCTAATAGCATTGTAAGCATCAAGTTGATATTTGTATTTAACCATTTTCTAAATGCTGTTACCCACCGTGTAAGGAAGAATACTATCAATAAAAAAATTGCCATAAAGATTGGAACCTTCCAGGATTCTGCCATAATAGCTAAAGCAAAAAAAGACGTAAATACAATTATATAAGATGCAAAGGAGCCTTCTCTATTGCCTCCAAGAGGAATGTAGAGGTAGTCCCTTAACCAACTACTCAAAGAAATATGCCAACGCCTCCAAAAATCACCAACATTAATTGCCTTATAGGGTGAATTAAAATTCTTCGTTAATGTGAATCCCATTAAAAGAGCTACGCCGATCGCAACATCTGTATAACCGCTGAAGTCTGCATATACCTGCAAAGAATAAGCAAAAAGAGCAAGCAAGCATTCCAGCCCACTGTATAGGGTAGGTTGAGCAAAAACCCTATCGGCAAAATTAGTTGCGACATAGTCAGCTAAAACTATTTTCTTGAGTAAGCCATTTATTATCCAAAAAAGAGCAAGTCCAAAAGCCGCTCGAGTTAATTTATAAGGTTTATAAAGTTGTGGAATAAATTCTGAGGCCCTCACTATGGGACCTGCAACTAACTGTGGAAAGAAACTGACATAAAAACCAAAATCTAATGGCGATTTAACCGGCTCTATTTTTCGCCTGTAAATATCAATTATATATGACAAACATTGAAAAGTATAGAAAGAAATACCTACGGGTAATAAAATTTTGCTTTCTATAAAATCGGTTCCCAAATAAGCATTACTCCATATCGCATGAACTGGCATTGGATCCCAATTGATATTAAAACCCTCGGATAAAAAATCAGAAATAAAGTATGGGTATTTGAAATAACTCAAAACCGATAAATTAACTAAAACACTAATTGCAACCCATACCTGCCTCTTCCATATCGATAGAGTTCTATACAAACCATGTCCAATTGCAAAATCAACTAGAGTGGAGAAAATAAGTAGAATAAAAAAAACTCCACTTGTTTTATAATAAAAAAACAAGCTTATAAAAAACAAAAATGCATTCCTTAGAGCTGTCTTTCTATAAACTAAAGCGTAAAAGAGTAATGAAAAACCAAATAAAAGCCAAAAAAATATAGAAGTGAAATTCAATGGAGACTTTGAACTGAAACTCCAGATTTGAGGAAAGTCACGAAAGAAAAGTTCAATCATTACTTTAAAGTATTTAGAATTTCAAACCCTTGGTTAGCATCCTCCCTTTTAGTCTCTAAAAATGCATTCTCAATAGCCATTGCAAGCCAATTGGCTTGAAGCCCGTAACCAGCTGGGGTCATATGAATGCCGTCTGCTTTTGCCCATCCTTTTCGGATCCAAAAAGGCACAGAGTTCCTTCCTCCCATCAAATTATAAAAATCATGAACAGAGGATCTATGCTTATTGGCAAGTCTATACATTACTCTGCGGACAGTTTCACCATGAGGGTTATATTTCCCTTTGTAAAAACTATCATTGTTCGTTAAAAATATAAAAGCACAATCAGGATTTACCAATTTAATTGCCTTAACTAAGCTGTCATAATTATTCTCATAAGCCAGAGAATCAAATCGGTGAATGGATTTATAAGCATCATTTATTCCCAGTCCGAAAAGAACCAAATCAGGATATATGGCATTCAATTGTTTGCCGAATCGATCACACTTTAAGTATGAATGAGTAGCTGCTCCATTAGCCCCAATAGCATGATAGCGCAAACCTGGAGTGTTCCTGAGCACTTGAACACCTTCCAAAGAAAAATATTTTTGTTTTGAGGTAAGAGAAACAAGACCAAAACTAATAGTGTCTTGAGGTCGTAAATAAAGTGCCTCAAAAGCATCAATATCTGAATTATACCATGAGCTATCGGGATTGTTTAGAAACTGAACATGCATAGAGCTATCACTTGGAGAGGCAAAGATTCTAATCTTATTATATCTAAACGGCTCGTCTCTACTGTAAATTTCAACCTTTGAATTAGAGTCTCGGGTCCAAGCCCTTATACCTGACATACCCCAAGGTCCCTTATGTCTTGGGACTGAACAACGCTGACCAATCCAATTCGAAGATGACGGATATGCTATTACTTTATACGTGCTTGGGTTGTTTGTATGAGCTAAAGAAAAAGGAAAGAAAAAACCTCTTTCCCCTTCTAAACCGGGAGACATGGATTGAAGTTTAAATCTAATAGCATCAGTCAACATACCTGCTTGGACATGAGAGCCTCCAATATGAACTATATTAACCTCTCCCAAACCTTTAAATATCAATTTATCTAACTTATTAAAAAGGGGTATGAATCCATTTTTTCCATTGGGGAAATCTAGTTGATTTTTTATACCTGGCTCTGGAAGAGGATCAGGTAATGCTTTCAAAGATATTGGCTGAGAAGAAAGACATAAAAAAGCCTGAAAAATAAAAATGCACGCTAGAATTCTATTATTCATAAGTGCTTAATTCAAATTCTAATGCTGCAACAATTGCCCTTCCAACTTTTTGAGCTCCTCTAGGAGTAAAATGAATATAATCAGGACCTGCTAAAGGAGGAGATTGATTCACCCAATCAACCATAGATCCCTCTTCACCCATTAAAGCAAACAAATCAAAAAAGCCGACATTCTCATCAAAAGCTACCTTTTTCATGATATCCCTAACTTCTCGAACAAACGGATAACTCACCCAATTCAGCCCTGCTTTAAAAGCCATATCGCTAGGCCCAATTACAAGAATATTAGCTGACGGAACGAGCCTACGAAACAACCTGATTTGACGAACAAATGAATCGCCATATCTACTAACTGACTCTTTGGATTTAAAATATGGAACTGAATTACCTCCAAACTGCAATATAATAAGACCAATAGGATGATTTTTCAGCTCTTGACTTAAATGAAATTCATCCATTTGGGTAAAGCTCGTTCCACTAGCTCCTCTCATAGATATATTGTCAACATTTACTCCAAAAAGCCCATCAAGAGAAATACCATATAAATCTGGACTATTGCCTGTGAATTCAAGCTTCAATTCTTGAACAGGATCGGTTGCTATCTGAATAAAACTACCTCCGCTGGCATTGCTATCGAGATATTCAATGCGCCAAAGAGTATCATTTGCAAACCACTTTATTTCAAGTGGACCTTTCGAGGGTCCATGAAATAGCTCGAATCTTGAAAATTTTCGGGCCCTCGTATATCCATATTTACGTGGCTTAAAACTAACTATCGCATCTGCACCAACATCATTTTGAACTTTGTAGCGATTAGATATTCCTGATAAACCGTAACGCCCTTGTTCTTGTTTCTGATTCTTTCTCCCGAAACTAACCATTCTATACCACTCTCCCTTTGTGGTATGGGCAACAGCCGCCATTGGAACAAAAGGTGTTAAATTTTGAAAACCCGCACCATTTCCTCCATAATTCTTTTGGAAGAAATCACGAATTTCTCTTGTCATTCGATCGCCTTCAATCTGAGAATCTCCATAATGGAGAATTCTCAAAGATGTCTTTAAATCAAGCCTTTCTAAAGATTTTGAGAATGACTTGAACCTGAGAGTGTCATCCTTTGAAAATGATATTGTCGACAAACGTCTTTGTGTTTTTTTTGACCTTTTATCTGTTCGAGATTTATTTATTTCCTTAACTATTGTATCCTTGGATAGATCTTCAATAACTAAAGGCTCTTCTTCTATTGGTTCTAAAACGGTTAGCTTCCATTGTGGAGCCCTCAAAGTAAAATGTTCATTTATCGAGATTTCCGCAGAAGGGTTTAAATAAGACCCTATCCCTATAACAAGGATTATGCTTAGAAAAAAAATAGCAATCTGCAATGGGTTCCGTTGCTCATTTTTCATAGAAAATTACAAAGGGATATTAAGGCGTTGACCAGGGTAAATTGCATCGGTTCCTTTGTTTATTAGAATTAGGTCATCTAATGATAACCTTGGATAGCTTTTTCTTATTTTCCATAGACTATCACCTTTTTTCACTTTATAAATTGTGAATCGAGGAATTTCTGATAACCTAATAACGGGATTACTGGTCTTTACTTTACTAGAACTAATGTTACCAATACATTCCTTTAGCTCAGTTAAATTTCCTAACAGATCATCCGAACCCTTGCTGTATTTTATTCTAGCCTTAGTCAAAACAAGTTCGTCAATTGGCATAGTCCCTAAAATTGATGGCCCATAAATCAAAGCAAGATCAGCTTTAGTTGAATCATTAAATTGACACAAGTACTCAAGCCAAAGAGTCTCAGCTACAGAAAATCCTCTTAAGGAATCTAAATCCTCGTGATTAAATCCATATTTCGCAATTGCACTGGGATGCAGGCCAAATAAACCCATGAAACGAACATGTCCATCTGGGCTGTCAAAATTCTTTTGTTGCCAAATTATCTGCTCTGTTCTTATCAAGTCTGGAAAAAAATAGATAGGAGGCTCAGCTTTTAACTGGAAAAAAATTAAGCATAAAAAAATACCAAGCTGAAAACGCATAACCAAAGATATTATTTCAATATCCTAGTTACATCAAGTTGCAGAACAACTTTTCAACTGATACGATGCTTTTTTGGTTAAAAACATGTAGACTTGTATATGATAATTTTGAAAATCACTTTTATGAATATTACCAAATTGTGTTCACTTCTATTTATTGTAATAACTGCTTCGTCATGCGGAATACTTCAACTAGAAAAAGACAAAGATTCTGAACCCTTAACAATGGAGGTCGTTCATGAGAAATTTCCGGGATATACACTTACAGAATATCAAGCAGGAGAAGGCTTATACCAGGTGAATTGTGGCAAGTGCCATGGCCTCTATAAAGCTGGAAGTTTTACAGAAAGCCAATGGGCAAGTACCATTCCAAGAATGGCCGTAAAAGTTAATAAAAAGGGAGGGAGAGAATTTATCTCAGAATCCGGAGAGCAAGCGATTTTCCGCTATTTGTATTCGCAGGGGATGCTTATCAATTAATGAATCATGAACTTGTTTGAATTATGTACGCGCAAAGAATACAATACGGCATGTAAAAATGCCGCTGAAAATCCAGAAATGTTTTGGGATGATATAGCATCTCATTATCAATGGCAAAAAAAGTGGTTTAAAACACTAGATTGGGATTTTAAAGAGCCTAAAATAAATTGGTTTCAAGGCGGCAAACTGAATATAACGGAAAACTGTCTCGATAGACACCTGAAAATTAATGGTGAAACGATAGCGTTAATTTGGGAACCAAATAATCCGGAGGAATCGGAAATTCGGATGACCTACAATGAATTGCACATTGCAGTATGCAAGTTTTCAAATGTTTTAAAATCACAAGGCATAAATAAAGGAGATAGAGTTGCCATTTACATGCCCATGATACCTGAATTAACTGTTGGTGTTTTGGCTTGTGCACGAATCGGTGCTATTCATAGTGTAGTTTTTGCAGGTTTTTCTTCTCAAGCCCTGGCTGAAAGAATAAATGACTCCACATGCTGTGCCGTATTGACTTCAGATGGAATGTATCGTGGCTCAAAAAATCTAGCTGTAAAAACTACAGTAGATGAAGCACTAACATCCTGCCCAAGTATTAAAACAGTAGTTGTTGTCAAACGGGATAATAGCGATATTCAAATGATGGCGAACAGAGACATTTGGTACCACGAAGCGGAGCTAAACGTTAGTGATTACTGTCCTGCTGAACCAATGGATTCTGAAGACATGCTATTTATTCTATATACTTCAGGATCCACTGGTAAACCTAAAGGTATTGTGCATACATGTGGAGGCTATATGGTTTATGTTGGATATAGTTTTAAAAATGTATTTCAATACCGAAAAGGAGATATATATTGGTGCACCGCAGATGTGGGATGGATAACGGGGCACAGCTATATAATCTATGGCCCCCTTCTCAATTGCGCGACAACCCTAATTTTTGAGGGGATTCCTACTTGGCCAAATGCAGGACGTTTCTGGGAAATATGCGACAAGTACAGTGTTAACCAATTTTATACTGCACCTACCGCAATTAGATCATTAATGGCTCTTGGAAATAAATGGGTAGAAAGTGCTAGTCTGAAAACTTTAAAAGTGATCGGATCTGTAGGCGAGCCGATAAATAAAGAAGCTTGGGATTGGTATGAAAAATTAGTTGGTAGAAGTAATTGTCCTATTGTCGATACCTGGTGGCAGACTGAAACTGGTGGGATTATGATTTCTGGATTGGGAGACATAAATGAACAAAGAGCAACTTTTGCTGGATTACCACTTCCAGGAATTCATCCCGTTATTTTAGATGTGAATGGAATAGAAATATCAGATGATGGTATTGAAGGACATTTATGCATAAAGTTCCCATGGCCATCAATGTTAAGGACTATTTATGGCGACAATCAGCGATGCAAACATGTTTATTTCTCGAATTACGATGGCTATTATTTTACTGGAGATGGCGCAAAAAGAGAAGATGGCATGTTCCGTATTGTAGGAAGAGTCGATGATGTTCTTAATGTAAGCGGACATCGTTTTGGAACAGCGGAAATTGAAAATGCGATTAATTCTAGCACACTAGTCACAGAAAGTGCTGTTGTTGGCTATCCTCATCCTGTAAAAGGGCAAGGAATCTATGCTTTTATCTCTTTGGAGACTGGCAACCATAGTGAAAAAGATGTAAATATCTCAGTGATTTCAGCTGTTGTTGAATCCATCGGTCATATCGCAAAGCCTGACATTATTCAGATAGCACAAGGGCTTCCAAAAACAAGATCTGGTAAAATAATGAGACGTATTCTTCGCAAAATTGCAGAGGGAAATACCGAAGACATGGGTGACACATCTACCCTTCTAGACCCTAGCGTAATCGATTCCCTTATTCAAGGAAAGAAATAAACTTCTTTTAAAATTTAAATTCACGGATTAGGCTTTTCTCACTAAATATTCAAAAAATATCTCTCTTTTGAAATTGACCTACCTCCTATTCTGTCATAGAATTTAATTGCCCGTGAATTAAATGATGGCGTTTGCCATTGGATTATTTTACAATTAACCAGGTTCGCTTCTTCTTTTAATCTATTTAGCAAAATTTCGCCTAATCCGAATCCTCTGGCTTCTTTAATTAAAAAAAGGCAATCCATATGTAAATAATAATCAGAATCCCAGGTTGAAAACTGTTTCATGTATGAGCAATAGCCAACAATCGAGTCATTGTATTCAACAACCAAGCATTTGAAGCTTGGGCTTTCGCAAAAAAGCTTGGCTTCTAACATAGACTCTTTATTCATCCTAGAATAGTCTGCCCTTTCAAAATGAGCATGCTCTTCGCAAAGTAGAACAAGTGCAACGAGGTCCTTTTCTTGAACAAATCTTATTGTCGCTTCTTTCATAAAATTAGGAGTTGTATGATTGAGTCAAGTTACACTAGGATCTCGATTTAATTGTGAGACAAATACAATGGTTAACTATCTTAGTGTTGTGCGACGTTCAATTATATTTTCTTTCTCGATTTTTATTGGCTTATCATTTCAAGGCAATGCACAGACAAATTCCGTAAGCGAGAAAACTGCATTTCTAACAAAACATAATGGAACCCAATGGACAAATGGAATACTGACTTATACTTTTGAAGATTCAACTAAACCAATTCAAGAAGAATGGTTCAAGGCAGATATTGAATTTCCCTTGTGCGATACATGCGTGGTACCCTCTGTAGAATGTCATATGTGCGGCTACTGGTATTTAGTCAACAAAGTTGATACCTTTTCAATAGGTCAAAATTATCAGAATGATTTTTTTTATGAAGAAACTAAGAAGCTCTTTTATCAAAGCAGTGAAAAGTCAATCTGGAGTGTTGATTTTAGAGGTGGATATAGTTCAGATTTTGATTCAGGGAAAATTCATTGGATACCATCCGATTCAGATTCTTTAGAAATAAAGAAAATTAGAGATTTAAATAAACCTTTATTAGATCTTTATAAAAGTAAAAAAGCGAAAGATAGAAGATTAGCGGAACGAGATTTACTGTAAAAAAGAAAAATAATTATGAAAAAAACAATCTCACTTTTAGCACTTTTAATTCTATTCTCTTGTGGTAAAGAAATCGTCATACCGGCAAATTTTACTTTTAATCATAACATTCATTCAGACCTTCCTAGTGACTGGGAATCAGAATTTTATACCATCATGAATAATCTGGATGATAAGATTAAAATCATACCAAAAGACTATTCATATGAAATGGATATTTACGCATGGAAAAGCACAACCAATAAGCCTTACCAAAGTCAAATTGGAGATGCTGATGGAGCTTGTATTTGTGGAAATCAGAATGAAAGATATATGGTCTTAGAAATTCCTGCTGCAGAATTTGACAATGACCAAATGCATAGGTATTCCGTCATTGCCCATGAATATTTCCATGTCTATCAAATGTCACTTTCAAAAACTTTTTACGATCATGATATTGAGCTGAAGTGGATGTCCGAGGGCGGTGCAACAACAATAGAGTCTATGTATATTCAACAGTACTATAATTATAATTATTTTAAGTGGGATGTTAATGACGTCAATATTGCAGCTGTAAATAACCCAAGTATTTATGAGACCTATGCTGCATCCTCAGATAAAGACCGAAACTATTCATCTTCTGTTTTTATGTTACTTGCCCTGTCAAAAGAACTTCAAAAACTAAACCACTCTGAAGAAGAAGCCTTCAG
>TARA_B110000858_G_scaffold29643_1_pt1 | contig 16075 bp, 20 predicted proteins | sample TARA_B110000858 | Tara Oceans TARA_B110000858 (sample SAMEA4398247) | marine metagenome | biome: Polar Biome; feature: [SRF] surface water layer (ENVO:00010504); material: water (ENVO:00002006), including particulate matter (ENVO:01000060) such as... | depth 5 m | reverse complement strand
AACGCTGCTGAACAAGAGTTTATGAGCGATTGGAAAGATCAACAAAATCTAAATGCTTATTTAAGAGACAACCCTGCAACATTAGAGGAAGCTTTTGGCGATTAGATTTGGTTACCCGGAGGAGGGTTCGTATATTCACGTGTTCGAATGGTTCGAACGATTAAAAATAAAAGGTTATGTTTGAAGAAGTAAAAGATACAGATATAAAAGAAGTATCAACTTGGAATAGTGGTGATACAGTAACTAAGGATATTGGTTATGATAGAGTAACAATGCTTGAACCAACAGCTAAAAATATGCATATGTTGATGTTAAAAATAAACGAACTAGTATTAGAGATTAATAAATTAAATCAATAAAGGTTATGCCAGCAAAAATTAAAGTTCAAGCACAGTTTTTCGAAAATTATTCAGACACTAAAACTCCCCATTGGAAGCCTAAGGGTGGTCAAGAATTTATATTTCCAGTTAGCAGTGATTGGGTGATGTATGTTAGGGAAGAAGAAATGATTGAAGCTATAGATCAAATGCTTGCTAATTACAGTCATGAGTATTGTAAATATGAGTATAGAGAACATGATGTTAGTTTTTCAGATCCGATAGTTCTTACAGGTCTTCAAGAAATGAGAGAAGAAATTTATAATTAAAATAAAAGTTATGGATAAAAAAATGAAATTATTTATTATCAAGTACCTTCAAACGGATCTTGATGAGTCGGAAAAAATGTGGAATGAAGGAAACCCCCCAGCTCAAATTGTAGGATATCTACAAGGTACTATTAAAGCATTAATCAATAGTTTAGAAGAATGACATTTAAAGAAACTTTATTAACAACTATTGAAGATAATCGACTAGAAATGTTGATGCCTTCCCGAGAATACTCCGATGAAGAACGTGTATACATGCGTGGTTATAATCAAGCGCTGGAGGATATGCTCGATGATTATGATGGAGAATTATACACGATAAATCACGGTAAACACACATTTTCACTTAATTAATAAATATATGAATCCAGTAAAGGAACATTTTTTAGAAAAAGCAAAAAGCACAGAGATGCTTGATATTGTAGAATGCATAACACGAGCTGAAGATCACGGGTTGTTAGTAGAAGTTATTTATACAGCATTGAAAGAAATAAAAGAATACTCAAGAATTTCACCCTTACTTGCTTTGCAGATAGCATTGGAAGATTGGGATATTTAAAAATAGTTTCGTATATTACACACAAATAAATAATAAGTTATGGCTAAAAATAGAGAATTAAAAGTAGAATTAATTAATGAGTTATCATTTTTAATGGGGTTACAAGAAAAGGTATGGAAGTACCATCCGAATAACCCAAATGCACATAGTATAGTTGATGAATTTGCTCAACTCCAAATGGATATTGATGATATTGAAAAACAACTTTCTAAAATCGATTAACTCTAATAGGGGGAGTAAAACATAATTCCAAAGAACACAATCGACGGATTGCTTTGGTTGGGACCTGATGCTGCAAGCGCGCTAAAAGGTGAAGCCCCCTTAAAATACTATATAGAATTAACTCTAAATTAAAATCGGGGGGATAGCGAAAGTTATCCCCCCCTTTTTGTCTAATCACACGACATTATGCGTTTATTGCGCGATTACATGCGTTTTAAACACGTAATACCCCAAAATCATATACATCATCGATGGTTTACCTTATGCCGTTACAAACGCAATAGATCTAGGTTTATTTAGAATAAAATAGTTTGGATTACTAGCATTTATATTATATATTTAACATTAGAACTAAATAATATTTTATAAATGAGTTATTCTGAAGATAGACTTTACGAGATATTTGATGAAGTTAATAATCTGGGTGTTAAAAATCAATTTAATGCTCAGTTAGAAAAAATGAAACTTCAAAAAAAACATCTCCACAAACCCATGCATGATAAATGGGAATATGCCCTTTATAGAATTAAAGGAGGCCCACCCCAGGATGAATATTAAATATGTATAATAAAATGATTGATGTAGATAATTTATTTAATTTATTCCCTGAAGATAGTGCCAAAGAAGTGGATAGTAAATCTACTTATATTGATTTTAAAAATTCCCCAATATATTGGTTAGGGATGTATAAAAAATTAATTCTCAACCACATAAATTTCAATAAAAAAGTTATTAAATTCTTTAAAGAAGCAAATTCAGATTTAGATATTGATGATATGAAGGAGGCTGGGGAGTTTGTTGTCTATAATAGGGCATGGTTTTACGTTAATAAAGTCAATGTTGAAGATAAATGGCATGTTGAAGCTATAGAACAATACTCAGATGAATTTTTAGATACTTCTTTAGAATTAGGGATTTCATATTTTCAGGAGTTAGAAGAATATGAAAAATGTGCCCATTTATTTAAACTTTTAAAAAAATCTAAAGAATTTTTAATCTAAACTTGGATACCAGAAATTTTTCGGGTACCTTGGAAATACAGGAATTTTAAGGAAGGGAAATGGGGATGAGAGATAGGGGTTAATGGGTGTTGAATAATAGGTTGGATGGTGGGGAGATAGTTCGTATATTGGTATCCAAATAAATATAAATTATGAGAAATAAAGAACTAATTGACAAGAGATTTATGCAAATCGATGGGAAATTAAAAACCCTAAAATTTCTAATGTCGAGGTCATCTACAAAAGAACAATTTATGGATGAAATTAAGGGATTGACAGAAGTTGTTGATGATCTAAAATCTATTATTGAAAGACAATCTACCCCACTTAGAAACGGTTAAAATTAAAATAAAAGTTATGAAATTAACAGCAGAACAAATCCAATTAAATTGGACCGAATTTATGGGTAATATTGATACCCATATTTCATCACCTCGTAAAGAACAATTAACTAAATTTTATGAAAAATATGCGGAGCGTATTATGCTTATGCCTGCTGCTCATAAAAAAGAATATCATTCTGCCTTTCCTGGTGGTTATGTAGATCATGTTAATAGAGTAGTTAAAGCTGCTTTATCAATGTCTGCTGTTTGGGAAGGTTTTGGTTGTGATATGACTACATTTACCACTGAAGAATTAGTATTTTCAGCTATAAATCATGATTTAGGTAAGATGGGTGATGATAATTATGAAGCATATATACCTCAGACCGATAAGTGGAGAAGAGATAAGTTAGGTGAAGATTATATGTTTAATAAACAATTGGCATTCTCAGCTGTTCCAGATAGAGGATTATTTTTACTCCAAGATAATGATATAAAATATACCTTTAATGAAATGATAGCAATCCAAACACATGATGGTTTGTATGACTCAGCAAATGATAAATATTTAAAAGGTTATATGCCCGAACAAAAACCTCGCACATCATTACCATTTATCCTACACCAGGCTGATATGATGGCTGCTAGAATTGAGTTTGAAATTGAATGGTTACCTAAATTTAAAAATAACGTGGATACTAGCAAGAATAATTTTACATTAGGGGATAATAAAAAATCAACCCCTACAATAAAAAATAAAGCCTTAGGTTCTATTAAAAGTGAGGGTTTAAAAAATATGTTAGATAATTTATGATAACAACTATTATAATACTTTCGATTATGGTCGTAATTTTAGGATTTACGACCTTTAATCTTTTAAAGAAAACCGAAACCGCCGAAGATATTGTACTTAATTATCTTTTATATTTAGATAAAATTTCTAAAGTAATTGATATCTCCGATAAAAGACTTAAAAAAATTGATGCTAAGGGCACGTTTAAAAGTGATGATGAGGTAGGTTTCTTTTTTGAAGAAATTAAACAAATCCAAGATATTTTAAATGATTTCAATATGAAAAAACTTTAAAATTACTATGGATTCTATAATCAGAAAACACAAAAGTCAAAAACAAAAAAGAGTTTATTTTTCAAAAATAACAGAGGAAGCGATTGTTAGATATAATCGCTCTTCTGATTCTGATGAACGGAGTGAAATTTATGCCGAATTTATTCACTGGCCATTTTATAAACTTACTGAAAATATAATTCATACCTTTAAGTTTTATTATACAGATGGTGTTGAAAATTTAGAAGATTTACAACATGAAATTATAACATTTCTATTATCAAAAATACATTTATTTAATCCTGAAAATGGGGCCAAAGCTTATTCTTATTTTGGTACTATTGTAAAACGTTGGTTAATAGTTTATAATCAAAAAAACTATGGAAATAAAATTAAAAATATTTCTATTGCAGATTTAAATCATTACTCACAATTAGACACAACAGATCCAGCATTTATTACCTCTAAAAATATAGAAAGTGCAATTGAGACAACCTTAGAAGAAGAAGAATTTAGTAATGATGATAAATACTCCCCCAAAGGATACAAACATGAGGACCGTTTATCTTTATTTATAGACCAGTATACTAAATACTGCACTGACCGTATTTATGAATTCTTCCCAAAAGGTAACGATGCTGCCATTGCAGATGCTATTTTAGAACTATTTAGAAAAAGAGACCATATAGATGTATTTAATAAAAAAGCACTTTATATTTACATTCGTGAAATGGTTGATGTAAAAACCCCTAAAATCACCAAAATTGCTAATAAATTGTATGCTATTTTTAAAGAAAAGTATTTATTTTATTTAGAACACGGTTATTTTCCCTCTAAATAATTCTCCCTATATATATTTATAACTAAAAGATATGGGACAGTTAGATTCAACAATTTTTGGTGGTAAAACGTTTTCTGATATATTAGAAGAAATTTACAACAATCAAAAAAGAAGAGACGTACAAGTTGTAGCCCTCATTTCAGAGCTAAAACCTTTGGTTCAAGAAATAGGAGATGCTACTCTTATTGTACCCCTCATTAAAGAATATATGGAGATTGGAGTTAAAAATGATGAACAACTCATTAAAATGGCAACTATAGTCCAAAGAGCATTATCACGTGTTGATGAGGAAGGTGGATTTGGTATAACAGATGACGAAAAAAATCAACTTTTAGCTGAAATGGATAAACTCCAAATAAATAAGGAGTAAAAATGGTAAAAACACCTACAGGGTTAGCCTCACTTAACCCCACAACACCAGCATCATCTCAAAGAGCAAATATCTTCTCAGCAAGAGTTAGATTTGCTATGGTTGATGATAAAGAACAACCCCAAGCATTTAAAGATTTTGGGGAATGGAGTTCTATTGGGTGTGTTTTCTTTGATAGGTTAAATCAACCCAACCCAAACCCCCAATTCGTATCAGATAATTTTGCCCGTCCTCTATTCCCTAATAACTCTAATATTCCTTTAAAAAACGAATTAGTTTATATTATGGCTATGCCTAACAGCAATGTCCAATCTGATGTTAATGCTATTGTATATTATTATTTCCAAGCTATTAATATTTGGAATAGCACCCACCACAATGCAATACCCGACCCGATCAATGGATCTTCAACTCCAGAATCCCAAACACAAGACTATGAACAAACCTCTGCAGGTTCTGTAAGAAGAGTTACAGATGGGGGTACTGAAATTGATTTAGGTAAAGATTTTCAAGAAAAATTAAGCATAAGAAACTTACAACCATACTCCGGAGATTTAATATATCAGGGTAGATGGGGTCAATCTCTTAGATTTAGCTCAACTTTAAATCAAGCCCAAATTCCAAATCCCTGGTCTGAATCAGGAGAAGATGGGGATCCTATTACTATTTTAAAAAATGGTCAACATGAGGAAAGTACAGATCCATGGATTCCCCAAGTAGAAGATATTAATACAGATGCCTCTAGCATTTATTTAACATCAACACAAAAAATCCCAATTACAGTATCAAGTAAAGATTATAAATCATACTCATCTGCCCCGGATTCTCCAAATACATTTATAGGAGAACAAATTATTTTAAATTCTGGGCGTTTATTATTTAATTCAAAAACAGATTCTATTTTATTATCATCCGCTGATACTATTAATTTAAATGCTGTAAATAGTTTGAATGTAGATGCACCTAAATCAATATTTAATTCAAAGGAAATATATTTAGGAGATAAAAATGCAACTGAGCCTGTAATATTAGGGAATAAATTTTTAGGAGATTTACAGAAACTTTTATTATCTTTAATAAAATTATCTTCTGCTTTAGCTACTCCTATTGGTACACCTATTCCCTTTGTACCAAATGCAGCAATACCAGGACCAGCTACAGACACCCAGATAAAAGCACAAAATATGCTTAATAAGATTCAACAGTATAAATCTAAAGTAAGTAAAACTAAATAATGGGGGGCTTTTTATCTAAAATAGTAATAAAAACAATAACTAAAGTAGTAAAAAATACTTCTAGGTTTGATATTGTTATAGATGATCTTATTGACAAATTTAAAGATTCCTGCCCCCCCAAACCTGAACTTTTACGTTTAGTAAAACAAAAAAACCAAATACAATCAGCATTAACTAATTTAACTGATACTATAAATACATTACAAACAACGGGAGAAGTAACAAATGATTTAATAGGTGCTGTTAGTACTGCTGTTAAAGTTATTAAATCAATCCCAGTCCCAACAGCAATTATTCCCCCATCAGGAGGAGTAGGTATACCTGTAAATGTATTAACAATATTATCAGATTCTTTAGATCAATTAGGTAAATTATTAGATGGGGCTAGAGGAAGTGTTAAAGTAATTCCTGTAGCTGCTAAAGTAATACAAACATCTATTCAGAATATTTTAACTAAACTGGGTCAGTTAGATTTAGTAATTAATAAATGTATTGAAGAATTAGCCACAGGTTTAAATCAGCAAGAAAAAAATGAATTAATTAATGAAATTGGAAATGCTGCAGCATCATCTGGAGACTTTTCAAATTTAGAATTAAATAATGAAGAGGAAGAGTTACTAATAAGACGTTTAGCCCCTAATGCCGATTATAAATTTATTTATAAAAGATTTATATTTCAAATACAATATAATAGTGATAATAGTTTTTCATTCCCTCAAAGAAGAATATTAGGTGAACGTCCCCAATCTGTAGAAATAAGACCAGCAACTTCAGCTGAAATAACAAGATATAATTTACCTGATACACCACCCCCAACTATAAGAATTGAATATCCCCAAAGATTTCTCTCTAATATTGAAGGTGGAGCTTATTCATATAGTACTTCTGTAAAGGTATTAATTAATGAGTTAAAGTTTAGAATTGATCAAGGGGAAAGATGGTTAAGGCCTGATATTACTCCCGTATTACAAACTCTTGAAGCTGCTTTAGGGGGTATAGGCCCAGTAACACCTATAATCCCACCACCATCAGGTTCAACCGGAAGTGGCAGTAGTGGTGGGGGTAATTCAAATCCTTATATCCCATTCACATCTCCAGGTTCTATTAATAATGAAATTAGATTTTTCGAATCCTCCCCTTACAAATATAACCAAGGTACAGATAGGTGGTTGTTTACTACTATCCAACAAAATCTTCAACCTTTTGGAATAACGGGAGCATATAATGGTGAAGTTAGAAGGCTACCAATTCAGGGGCAGGGTCAAGATGAGTTTTATACTTGGAGTCAGTTATTATATTTGTGGTCCGAGCAATAACCTTCTATAATCTTTAATGAAAAAATTGTTTAATTTAATATTTATAATAAAAAATGAAGTCAACAGAACTAAAAAAACTAATTAAGGAAGCTGTAAAAGAAGCAATTCAAGAAGAAATAAAAGAAATTCTTCTAGAAGCTGTTCGTGCTCCTAAAGTTGGTGGTCTAGCTGCTCCTTCACCTGTTATGGAAGCAACCCAAACCCAACAACCAACTATGACCTCTGCTCAACAAAGAGAAGAATATCAAAATATTTTAGGTGGTATGAGTAATAGTTTTACAACAAACCAAGTCCCACAAAAATTTAACCCACAAGGAGGGGTACCTGGAGGTGACTTACCATCAGGAGAAGTTGATATGAGTCAAATAATGAATATAATGGGTAAAAAGTAAAAAATGGCTAGAATATTAGAAAATAGATCACCAATAGATTCAGTTGCGAGAAAGGCAGTTGGGTTTGGTTTTCCCTTAAATGGGCCTGCTGTTTTCGTGCCTACATACACTACAAGGGAACAAACAAAAGCTAATTTAATTAACTATTTATTAACGAATAGGGGAGAGAGAGTATTCAATCCCACATTTGGTGCGGATTTAAGAAATTTGGTATTTGAAAATATTATAGATGTAACAACAGAGGAATTACAAGAACGAATTCAAAATGATATTAAAAATTACTTCCCCCAAGTTATTGTAGAAGAAATTAGGTTTGATAATACCCCCGATAGTAATACTATTAATTTTACATTAACATACAACATACTTAACTTCGGGATAACTGATGATATACAAATATTACTACAATAATGGCTGATTTAAAAAGAGACATAAGATATATTGATAAGGATTTTAATAGTTTTAGAAATTCTCTAGTAAACTATTCTAAAACATACTTCCCAGATACTTATAATGATTTTACAGATACCTCTACAGGTATGCTGTTTATGGAGATGGCATCTTATGTTGGAGATGTTTTATCCTTTTACTTGGATAATCAAATCCAAGAAACCTTTATTCAAAAAGCGAGACAACAGGAAAATCTATACCAAATGGCTTACCTTTTAGGTTATAAACCTAAAGTAACAACAGCCGCAACTGTAGAAATTGACTTTTATCAACAATTACCTGCAAAATTAGAAGGGGGAGAATATATTCCGGATTTTGATTATGCAATGATAATCCCAGAAAATACTACTATTACTTCAAATTTAGATGCTTCTCAAAACTTTATTATTGAAGATGTAATTGACTTTTCAGCTTCAGGCTCATTAGATCCTACTACAGTATCTGTATACCAAATATCAGGTATTAACCCCACATATTATCTTTTAAAGAAAACAAGAAGAGCAATTTCAGCTACTATAAAATCCCAACAATTTACATTTACAGCATCAAAAAGATTTGATACGAGAACATTAACTGCTACTAACATTATAGGCGTATTAGACGCAGTAGATACTGATGGTAATACCTGGTATGAAGTCCCAAATATGGCGCAAGAAAACGTATATGATACCATTAGAAACACAAATGCTAGTGACCCAACGTATAATTTAGAAGAAGATGCTCCATATTTACTCCAATTAAAACAAGTTCAAAGAAGATTTGTAACTAGATTTATCAACTCGGGATCGTTAGAATTTCAATTTGGAGCAGGTGCAACAACTAGTAATGATGAGATGATAGTTCCTAACCCAGACAATGTAGGTTTAGGTTTACCATTTGAAAGGGACCAATTAACAACAGCATTCTCCCCTCTTAACTTTATATTTACAAATACTTATGGTATAGCACCTTACAACACAACATTAACTGTTAGGTATTTAATAGGTGGGGGTGTATCATCAAATGTAGAAGCTGGTACTTTAACAGTATTAGATGATACTAGTTTTAAATTTATTAATCCTAATTTAGCTAATACAACTTTAGCAAACCAAATATTTGCCTCTGTTTCATCAAACAACCCACTAGCAGCTGATGGTGGTCAAGATGGTGACACTGTAGAAGAATTAAGATTAAATGCTGTTGGTAACTTCCAAAACCAACTACGTACTGTAACTAAAGAAGATTATTTAATTAGATCTTTATCAATGCCTTCTAATTTAGGAGTAATAGCAAAGGCGTATGCAATGCCTGCTCAAATTGGTGAATATCAACCTGGTGAACTCCCTACTATTTTAGATTTATTCGTTTTAACTTATAACGCAGATAAACAATTAAAAACAGCATCATCACTAATAAAACGAAATTTACAAACATATCTAGCGGAGTATAGAATGATTAATGATTCTGTTAAAATAAAGGATGCATTTATAATCAATATTGAAGTAATATTTGATATAATTGTATTACCAAACTATAACAATAATGAAACTATAACTAAATGTATTACCTCATTAACTAATTTATTTGATATAGATAATTGGCAAATAAATGAACCCATTTTAATGAGGGATTTATATATTCTTTTAGATAAAGTAGAGGGGGTTCAAACTGTTAAGAATATTACTATAAATAATCTTTCAGGAGAAAGTTTAGGATATAGTGAATATGCTTATGATGTACTTGGAGCTACTATTGATGGTGTAGTTTACCCATCTATAGATCCAATGATTTTTGAAGTAAAATACCCAAATACAGATATTAAAGGTAGAGTAGTACCATTATAATAATTTAAGATATGGCAATTTATAAAATCTTCCCAACAAAAGACACTACCTTATATTCAGAATTCCCAAATACAAATACGGGATTAGATGAAATTTTAGAAGCTTCTACCTATGTAAAAGATAGTAAGGGTCAAGTTAGTAGATACTTAATTCAATTTTCTACAAGTGAAATATCTGATATCATTTCTACAAAAACTTCAAATGGGGAGTGGACAGCGTATTTAAGAAACTTTAATGCTGTTGTAACAGGGTTAAATCTAGACACACAGTTACTTTTTTACCCCGCAGCTGGGGTTTGGGGGATGGGTACCGGAAGATATGGAGATTCTCCAATAGTTACAAATGGTTCAAGTTGGAATTGGTTAGATTACTCAGGATCAGCTTTATGGCCTACTTCAGGTTTTCCAACATATATAACAGCTTCATGGTCAGGTAGCGTAGAAGGTGGTGGTAATTGGTATACGGGTTCAAATCTTGGATTAAATGTAACTCAATCCCAAACCTTCACATATGCTAATAATAAAGACATAAATGTAGAGGTTAAATCTACGGTTGAAACTTGGTATAGTTATTCATTAAATCCATCAGATGGGTTTGACAATAATGGGTTTATTATAAAACAAACAGATTCAAATGAATTTATAAATAATCCTAATAACCAAAAAACATTTAGGTATTTTTCTATAGATACTCATACAATATACCCCCCTCAATTAGAATTTAGATGGAATGATTTTACATTTAATACCGGGTCATCTACTAATGTAGTATTACCTCAAGTAGAAAGTTTTATTTCTATATACAACAACGCTGGTACTTATTACTCACAAAGCATTCCTAGATTAAGGTTTGCAGCTATGCCGAAATACCCAGATAGAGTATTTCAAACAGCATCATTGTATTCTACAAATTATTATTTACCAGAATCACAATCCTTATATGCTGTAAAAGATACAGAAACTAATGAGTTTGTAATTGATTTTGATGGTGATTATACTAGAATTAGTGCAGATACAACATCAAGTTATTTTGATTTATACTGCAGTGGTTTAGAACCTGAAAGATACTATACAGTCTTAGTCAAAACTACTATTGGAGGTACAACTAAAGTATTTGATAACAATATTATGTTTAAAATAGCGAACGGATAAATATGGAAAATATACAACTATCAAGACAAGTTTTCAATAAGGCAAAATTTAATGAAACTGTAAATACAGAGTTTACTCAACTTGTATCCCCCCCGGATCCATCTTTCTTTGATGTTAACTTGGCTACTGAAGAAGATTTTTGGATATTATACGATAAATTCTTTTATTTAATTCCTAAAGAAGGTGAAGTAAATTCTCACTTATATTTAGTTGAAACTAGTGGTGAGTATATTGATTATCAAGCAAATAATGAAGAAATTCAAGCCTTGTTAGAAGAAATAGCAGAATTAAGGGAAGAAAATTTAGAAGTAAGACAAGAGATAGCGGATGTTATAGCGGATATTAATCCTTAACTCTTTAGTTAAAAGTAAAATAAATGGAAATAACAAATACTACATCAAGTTTAAATGCTAGATCTTCAGTTAACCCATCAAACTTAAGTGCTAAGTCTTCGGTTAACCAATCAGGTTTAACTGCTGCCGACTTATCATTTACAACCAAACCATCTGTTACCCCAACACCAGTTGTACCTAAAAATATAGATTTTACTATACCAGTAAGTGCCTCTATTACATATGTTGATCCTAGTACTTTATCTAGTGATGGTTTTGAATTACAAGACCAAGCTATTATTCCAAATACATTCTTAACCTCATCATTTACCCCAGGAGATAATTTTGTTGAGCTTTATGTTTACGATGCTCAAAAGAATTTATTAACTTCTAATTATAATTGGGAAGATTGGACAATAGTAGAAAATTCAAATACCGAAATACCATCGGGGTCTTACGTTGATATAACTACAGGTTTAAATGTTGCTGAAGTAGCTCCAACTACTTTACCAACTAATGAATTAGTCTTAGACCCATCATCTAATGTTTATAATCAAGGATTTGAAAATGGTGTTTTATATGCATCTTATAATTTTGTAAAATATGAGTTAGGTTCATCCCCTCAGGATACTTTTTACTTATCAGAAATTTCTTCAGACAGAACTGAAATTGCTATTAAATCTAATACTATTGATAAAAATGATATTAAAAGAGGATATATATCTTTAACAAATTCCCTTAGAGGATTTGCTTATTTTGATGAGTTTTATGTAAGTTTCTTTAATAATGAGTATGCTATTAGTATTAATGTTCTGACAACGGGTTCAATAAAATCCCCTACAGATACTATTTTAATTAAACTATATGAACCTTTACCTACTCAATATAATGTAAAGGATGAATTATATGTAGCTTCAAAGGTAGGAGAAAGTAAAGCCTATAAGGTTGAATTTATTGAAGATCTTAGTTCATTTATTGAACAGGCCAATTTTATTAAAGGTCCAAACATTAATATATCTTTAAAAGATTTAGTAAATAATTCAACAACGTTAAAATCCTATGAGGATTTAACTACAACTCCATCATCAGAATCTTTAAATAATTTATTAAACACACTTAATAAAACCGGTGTAACTATTACACCTAACTATTCATATAATACCTTTAATGAGTTTATAAATTTCTCTTCTGCAAAGGAAAGAATAAATAATTTTTATGAAAAGGTATCTCAAATACAATCTTACGAGGCGGATATTGAAACTATAACTAAGATTACAGGTTCTAATCCTAACGTTGTACCTATTTCATCCAGTTTAGCTAGTTTACAAACTAATATTAGTAATCTAATTACAAATTTTGATGGGTATGAAAGCTATTTATATAATAATTCATCATCATTTGCTTATCCTAAATCAGGCTCAGTTTACCCTTACCCCTTACTATCAACGGGTAGTGTTGAAGTATTAGAGTGGTTAGGTAGTGATGTTGAAAACTCACAATATTATGGAGGTTATGTGTTATCTGCTTCTGTACATGATCAAAATAACCAAAATTGGTTATATTACACGATTCCATCATTTATAACTGAAAATTCGAACAATGATGAATATGTTGAATTTTCTAATATGGTGGGTCAATCTTTTGATGAGATTTGGCTTTATACAAGAGCTTTAAGTGAAAGGTATAATACAACAAATGATCCAGATAGGGGTTTACCTCTAGGCTTAGCTGCAGAAGCAATTAAAGGTTTAGGATTTGAAACATTTGGTAACAACTATAATAATCAGAATAACTTTATAGGTTTAACGGGTGAAAATAATGGTAGCTATGTCCCCCCTACAGGAAGTGAATTAATAACTCAATATATAGCGATAAATGGTGGAAGCGTATATAATTACTGGAGTGATAATTATGCTTGGATTGATTATGTTGAACAAGTAAATGACCCAGGCTTCCCGTATGCTATTGATAAAGTAAGTAAAGAAATATTTAAACGTCTCTACCACAACATGGCTTACCTTACTAAAAAGAAGGGTACAATTAGTGGCTTAAGACAACTTATTAATATTTGGGGTATACCAAATACTATCCTTCGTATAAATGAATTTGGGGGTAAGAATAGAGATAATAGTAATGATTATGATTTATGGTACAATAGATTTAGTTATGCTTATACTCCTATAGCAAACACATATGCAGCAAGTTCATCTGTTAGAATCCCTTGGATGCCTTTAGAGCGTAACAGGATTGCAGATAGTGAATATATAGTTCCTGATGGTTTAGCCTTTAGGTTTAAAACAACAGGTTTCCCATCATCTAGTTTTGGTGGTTCTTATTATACACAATCCTTAGTAGCTAAAAAATCTAACGGAGTAGCTGACTCAGAAATGGATTTTGGTATTAGTTTATTCTATGAAGACCAGCCATCAGGATCGTACTCAGGTTCAAGTAATAGTGATTACTATGAATATGGGAAAATGAGATTTTATATTTCAGCATCATCCGCTCAAGGGGGTGTTTTAGAATCTGATGATATTTTCTTACCATTCTTTAATAAAGGGTGGTGGAGTGTTTCATTTCAAAGAGATACTCATGTTTCAGCCTCAATTAATATAAAAGATACAAAATACACATTACAAGTAGCTAATAACCTATATAATGGAGCAGATGGTAATATTATAGGTTGGACAGGATCTGTTGATAGTGATGTAACAAGTGCTCAATCATCAGTTAATGAAGCTTGGAATAGTTTTGGTGTATCTGAAATAGATGGTATATATCTTGGGGGTTATGTTTCTGGTTCTAATGTGGTAGCCGAGGTATTAAATGAAAATGGTAAAATATTTTCAGGTTCACTTCAAGAATTTAGATATTATTCTAATGATATCCCTACAGAGGTATTCCATGATTTTGTAATGAACCCTGAATCTATTGAAGGTAATAACATTACAGGATCAGAAAGCTCATTTGACATAGTAAACTTTAGAGCACCTTTAGGAAATGAATTAGAATACCTATACACAGCTTCACAGTATGGAGATTATATAGAACCTATTTTATCATCACACCCTGCAATTACAGGATCAGCCAATTTAGTAATTACAGCCTCATTTGTTAATCCAGCAAATAACGAAGTTACTTCCAGTTATGACTTTATTCATTACTCAAGTTCAGTATTAAGAACATATAGCAAACCAAACACAGAAGTATATCAATTAGATCAACCTGCAGTTGGGATTAGAAACAGAGTTTCAAATAAAATCCAAGTTGAAGATGGTGATGCTTATGGTAATGTTTTATCGAGACAAGTTAGTATAGATCAAAATTACTTAATAAGTCAAAGCTATACAGAAGATGTTACAAATTTAGAAGTAGCATTTTCACCTCAAGATGAAGTAAATGATGATATTATTGCTTCTTTTGGATATGGTGTCATTTCTGATACAATAGCAGATCCAAGATATGCATACGATTCAAAATTAAATTACTACCCTAGATTAAGAAATGTAGCAATTGACTACTTTAAAAAATATACAGAAGGTAATGTTTACGATTATTTAAGATTAATTAAATATTTCGACAATTCATTATTTAAAGCAATTAAATCGTATGTACCTGCGCGTACAAGCGTGACTACAGGCGTTTTAATTAAACAAAATCTATTAGAGCGTAACCGTCGCCCATCTGTAACAGTTAATCCAAATACAACGGTAGCTCGTACTCCGGAAACCGGGTCTTATGATGGTATTCCTACAGGACAGGAAGGTTTAAACAGTGCAATTCAACTTAGAGACTTAGAACTTACAGGAAGTTTTGATGTAGCTTCCATAGATGGGGGTGCAGGGGGTGTTCCAAACCCTTTTAATGAATACACACAAAGCCTTTTATATTCAGAAGTAACCCAATCTTGGATTGTAGAAAATAATACAGTCTCAGGTAGTGTTTTTGAAGTACACAATTCTCAAGATGAATTTTACAATGGGGAATATAGTGGAAGTAATTTAACAGTAACAACACAATCCCTATTAGATAACCCATACACATCCTTACAGTTAAGAGATACACAGTATTATATTTCAGCATCTTCAGGTATTGTATACCCAATTGCATCCGCCCCCTTCTTCGGTTATCCACAAAAACTTACAGAAATTGGTGATTTTTCAGCCTTAACAACCCCAAACATGATTGTAAAGGTATTTACAGATGTAGATGTTGCATGGAGTTGGATTAATAGTTTTTTTCTCCAATCTTACGCAGATTACATTGGGAAGAATTTTCTAGTTTTATTCGAAAGTGTATCTATTCCTGATAAGTATTTTATTCTAGCGGCGTTTATTAACAGATTTGAC
>TARA_B110000858_G_scaffold141288_1_pt1 | contig 16080 bp, 13 predicted proteins | sample TARA_B110000858 | Tara Oceans TARA_B110000858 (sample SAMEA4398247) | marine metagenome | biome: Polar Biome; feature: [SRF] surface water layer (ENVO:00010504); material: water (ENVO:00002006), including particulate matter (ENVO:01000060) such as... | depth 5 m | reverse complement strand
ACCCAGTTGACGCGTTCGATCGCGCTCAATATTCCTCTCATATCATCCGCGATGGACACGGTCACCGAGTCCCGTCTAGCGATTGCTATGGCTCAAGAGGGTGGCCTGGGCGTGCTACACAAGAGCATGAGTGTAGAGAATCAGGCGCGAGAAGTTCGTCTCGTAAAGAAATTTGAAAGTGGCGTGGTAAAGGATCCTATTACGATCCCAGCCGATGCTAGTATCAGAGACCTAGTCGCTCTAATGAAAGAGTACAATATCTCTGGCATGCCGGTATTAGACTCCTCAGGTCTAGCGGGTATCGTTACCAGTCGCGACGTACGCTTCGAGGCTAACCTCGATGCCAAAGTCGCCTCTATTATGACGGCCAAAGATGCACTGGTCACAGTCCAAGAAGACTTCCAGCTAGACGATGTGAAAGAGCTGCTACATCGACACCGCATCGAAAAGATTTTGGTTGTTGATGAAGGCTTTGCCCTCAAGGGTCTAATCACCCTGAAAGATATTCGTAAGTCCGAAGACTTTCCTAATGCCTGTAAAGATGAGCAGGGTAGACTGCGTGTGGCGGCAGCCATTGGCACCGGTCCCGATTCGGCCGATCGTATCGATGCGATAGTCGAGGCAGGCGTCGATGTTGTTATTGTCGATACCGCCCACGGTCATTCGCAGTTTGTGCTCGATCAGGTGAAATACGTAAAAGATAAATACCCGGATGTTTCGGTCATCGGCGGCAATATCGCTACGGCAGATGCAGCTAGAGATTTAGCAAAGGCAGGCGCCGACGCGGTTAAAGTCGGTATCGGTCCCGGTTCCATCTGCACCACACGTATCGTAACGGGTGTTGGCGTTCCGCAGATTTCTGCAGTCTCGAACGTTGTCGAGGCGCTGAAAGACACCGACGTTTGCGTGATATCCGATGGCGGCATTCGTTATTCTGGCGATATCGCGAAGGTGATAGCCGCTGGCGCACACGTCGTGATGGTTGGCAGTCTGCTTGCTGGTTCCGAAGAGGCGCCGGGCGAAGTTGAGCTGTATCAGGGTAGAAGTTACAAGGCCTATCGCGGCATGGGTTCCTTAGGTGCCATGTCGCACTCTCAGGGGTCCAGTGACCGTTATTTCCAAGATGTGGATTCGGGTGCGGAAAAACTGGTTCCCGAGGGTATAGAAGGACGAGTGCCTTATAAGGGCACGATGTCGGCTATTGTTCACCAGTTAATGGGTGGACTGCGTTCTAGCATGGGTTATACCGGTTCTGCGAATATCGAGGAGATGCGGACTAAGACACAGTTCGTAAAGATTACGGCATCGGGTATAAACGAGTCACACGTCCACGATGTAAGTATTACCAAGGAAGCTCCGAATTATCGCGTGAGTTGAGACGGATAAACCCTTGAGCCGCAGTTACTTCGTTAAAAGGCCTGCCCAAGCCAGTCACTTACCTATTGTAAGCTCCTGACTTGGGCAGGCCTTTTGCCTCGTCTCTGCGGCTCAATGATTCATCCTCAGGATATTTGGTTCAGAGTTGAATTCGAAGTACAGACTAATTTTTGAGATTGGGATTTCATGACAACAGCTAATATTCATAGCCAGAAGATTCTTATTCTGGATTTCGGTTCTCAGTACACTCAACTTATCGCGCGACGTGTGCGCGAGTTGGGTGTGTATTGTGAAATTTGGGACTACGCGGTCGATGAGGAATTGTTTCGGGAATTTGCTCCCCAGGGAATTATTTTTTCTGGGAGTCCAGAGTCGGCTAATCATGATGAGTCACCGCGTCCACCGGAATTTATTTATGACTATGGCAGGCCAATACTTGGTATCTGCTATGGCATGCAGACTATGGCTGAGTACTTCTCGGGCAAGGTTGAGGCCTCGAACAAGTCTGAATTCGGCTTCGCGCAGGTCGATGTCGTTGCACCGAACAAGTTGTTCGATGGTATCGAGGATCGAATCAATGAGAAAGACGCGCCACAGTTAGATGTGTGGATGAGTCACGGTGACAAGGTAACCGAAGTACCGCCGGGGTTTTCGCTGATCGCGGCGACTGAGAGCGCGCCGATTGCTGCGATGTGCGATGAGTCTCGAGACTTCTACGGCATTCAGTTTCATCCGGAAGTAACACACACCGTTCAGGGGCAGCGCATCCTCGAGCGATTCTGTCATGGTATCTGCGGCTGTGAGTCGCTGTGGACTTCCGCGAATATTATCGAGGACGCAATTGCCACGGTGCGTGCAAAGGTCGGCAAGGACAAGGTGCTGTTAGGTCTGTCTGGCGGTGTCGACTCGTCGGTCGTGGCCGCACTCCTGCATAAGGCGATTGGCGATCAATTGACTTGCGTGTTCGTAGATAACGGCTTGTTAAGGTTGAACGAGGGCGATCAGGTCATGTCTATGTTCGCTAAGAACATGGGCGTTCGCGTGATTCGCGCCGATGCGGAAGAGCGTTTTCTAAGCAGGCTTGTGGGCGTGGATGAGCCAGAACAGAAGCGAAAGATTATTGGCAACACCTTCATTGATGTCTTCGATGAAGAAGCGACTAAGCTTAAAGATGTAAATTGGCTAGCGCAGGGCACGATCTATCCCGATGTGATCGAATCGGCAGGGTCTAAGACCGGCAAGGCCCACGTGATCAAGTCTCATCACAACGTGGGTGGACTGCCCGATGATATGAAGATGGAGCTAGTTGAGCCGCTACGCGAACTGTTTAAAGACGAGGTGCGTAAGATCGGCTTAGAGCTGGGCCTGCCTTATGACATGGTTTACCGTCATCCATTTCCCGGTCCTGGCTTAGGCGTTCGCGTTCTAGGTGAAGTGAAGAAAGAGTACTGTGACATCTTGCGTCAGGCCGATGCCATTTTCATGGAAGAATTGCATCGCGCTGACGTGTATAACAAAGTGAGTCAGGCCTTCGCCGTATTCCTACCGGTAAAATCGGTCGGTGTGGTTGGCGATGCGAGGCGCTATTCCTATGTCATCACGCTGCGTGCGGTAGAGACCATTGATTTCATGACGGCGCGCTGGGCGCGGCTCGACCCCGAGTTATTGGAGCGCTTATCGAACCGCATCATGAATGAGATCGAGGACGTGTCGCGCGTCGCCTATGACATATCGAGTAAGCCACCGGCAACCATTGAGTGGGAATAGAACATTGTTCTTGAGGTCTGACTAGGTAGTTATGGTGACTGAAGCCGCTGTCGACAATGCTGCAGATGAGCGCTGGATGCGAGAGGCTCTCTCTCTTGCAAAGCAGGCGGGAGAACTGGGCGAGGTGCCAGTCGGTGCCATTGTGGTGCAAGATGGGGAAATTATAGGAAGAGGTTTTAATCAGCCGATCCGGAGCTGCGATGCAACGGCGCACGCTGAGATCGTTGCCATAAGAGACGCATCACAGTTTCGCAATAATTACCGTCTGCCCGGCACAAGCCTGTATGTCACGATCGAGCCCTGCACGATGTGCCTCGGCGCGATGATCCATGCCCGTATAGAAAGACTCGTTTTCGGTGCGACAGAGCCGCGCGCCGGAGCTGTGGTAAGTCAGGCTTCATTGCTTGACGCGGAGCATTTTAATCATCGATTGTCGTTTGTTGGCGGGGTTCTAGCCGATGAATGTTCTGTGCTGATGCAGAACTTCTTCCGAAGCAAGCGAAAAGGCAATTAGCCTGCCATTGACTCTAGCATCCCGTGCTGCACCGACTCCCTATAAATCGATCAAATTCCAACACATTTCCCTGAATTAAACAGCCAAATCTATTATCATTGCTGCTCAATAACTGCGGTTTAGCCCGCCACAAATTGGGATACCATCAATGCAGGTAATGTTTGGAGCGGCAGCTCTTTCTGCCTTTAAATCTTCCAAATTACTACTCAGCCTTCAGGCCAAACTTCCCCAGGTAAAAGCGTTTAGTGCGCAGTTCGTTCACTTCCTAGATTGTACAGCGGAATTGAGCGAGCCCGATGTTGAAGTGGTGCGCGCGCTACTGCAGTATGGCGCCGATTTTAGTCCAGACGGCATTGCTGCTGATCCCACTTTGCTGCTAACTCGAGTGGTAGTGCCGAGACCGGGCACGATTTCGCCTTGGTCCAGCAAAGCTAGCGATATCTTGCACAACTGTGGCTTAGCCACGATAGATAGAGTCGAGCGCGGCACATTATTCTCCGTTAGCCTTGATCAAGCCCTCAGTCCATCCGAGCTAACAGTGCTCGATGATATGCTTTATGACCGCATGACCCAGGCAATATTGGGCGATGTCGATCAGGCGAGTTGTTTGTTTCGTCACGCCGAGCCGCAAGCAGTGGCCTCCGTCGATGTACTGGGCAGGGGTAGAGCTGCACTCAGTGATGCGAACAGCGAGTTAGGGCTGGCACTCGCCGACGATGAGATCGATTATTTACATCAGCAGTTTGTCGCCCTAGGTCGCAATCCAAATGACATAGAGTTGATGATGTTCGCTCAGGCTAACTCGGAGCACTGTCGACACAAGATATTCAATGCGGATTGGACTATCGATGGCGAGCCGCAAGCGCATTCGCTGTTTGGCATGATTCGCAATACTTTTAAGCAGTCGCCGGACGGCGTGCTGTCAGCCTATTCCGACAATGCGGCGGTGATGGCAGGCCACGATAGCGCGCGCTTCTTTCCGAACCCCGATTCCAAGCAGTACGGCTTCAATGAGGAGCCTATTCATATATTGATGAAGGTGGAGACACACAATCATCCTACGGCGATAGCGCCATTTCCTGGTGCCTCGACTGGCTCGGGTGGCGAGATACGCGATGAGGGAGCTACCGGTACAGGCTCCAAGCCGAAGGCAGGACTATCGGGCTTTAGCGTTTCCAATCTCAAGATTCCAGAATTTATGCAGCCCTGGGAAGAAGAGCTGGGTAAGCCTGCTCATATAGCCTCGGCACTCGACATCATGCTCGAGGGACCGATAGGTGGCGCTACTTTTAATAATGAATACGGTCGTCCCGCTCTGTGTGGTTATTTTCGTAGCTTCGAGCAGAGCGTGGTGAATGAGGCGGGTGAGGATGAGGTACGTGGCTACCACAAGCCCATAATGATCGCCGGCGGCATTGGTAATATTCGTGAGCCGCACGTCCTCAAGAGTGAGATTTCTGTAGGCTCCCAATTAATCGTGCTAGGTGGGCCAGCAATGCTGATCGGGCTAGGCGGTGGCGCGGCCTCTTCGATGGCATCGGGGTCGGGCAATGAAGATCTCGACTTTGCCTCGGTGCAGCGAGAAAACGCGGAGATGGAGAGACGCTGTCAGGAGGTCATTGATCAATGCTGGCAGCTAGGCGACGACAACCCCATCGCATTTATCCACGATGTGGGTGCCGGTGGTCTCTCCAATGCATTGCCGGAGCTTGTCAAAGACGGTGGCCGAGGCGGCGTATTTAATCTACGCGATATCCCCAATGCTGAAAGTCAGATGTCTCCCTTGGAAATCTGGTGCAACGAGGCGCAGGAGCGCTATGTGCTTGCAGTGGATCCTGAGCATCTGGCTAGATTCAATGCTATCTGCGAACGCGAGCGCTGCCCGTTCGCCGTAGTCGGCGAGACTATTGAAGAAGAGCATATTCGTCTCGACGATTCACATTTTTCTAATAGCCCAATCGATCTACCGATGGAGCTCCTATTCGGCAAGCCGCCGAAGATGCATCGCGAGGTGCAGTCTAAGCAACTGCCTCAGACATCATTCGTGACTGACGACCTCGATTTGGGCGAGTCCATAGCGAGAGTGTTAGCTCTGCCCGCAGTGGCGAGCAAGAATTTCTTAATCACAATTGGCGATCGCACTATCACCGGCTTGGTGCATCGCGATCAGATGGTTGGTCCTTGGCAGGTTCCAGTAGCAGATGCGGCAGTGACGGCTACCGCGTATTGCCATTATACCGGCGAGGCGATGGCAATGGGTGAGCGCACACCTATTGCACTATTCGATGCGGCGGCATCTGGCCGTATGGCGATCGCTGAATCCATTACCAATATAGCGAGCGCTTCGATAGAAAAGATCGGCGATATTAAATTGTCGGCAAACTGGATGGTGGCGGCGGGTCACGGCAGCGAAGATCAGAAGTTATTCGAAACCGTAAGGGCCGTAGCAATGGATCTATGCCCGCAGCTCGGTATCTGTATACCCGTAGGTAAGGATTCGATGTCCATGCGTACCGTATGGAATGACGATGGCGTTGAGAAAAGCAATACGGCACCTCTGTCGCTTATCGTTTCAGCTTTTTCACCGGTGGATGACATCCGCAAGACCCTTACTCCACAGCTGCAGACAGATCAGGGGGAAACTAGTCTTCTATTAATTGATTTGGGAAGAGGACGGAACCGACTCGCAGGCTCGGCGTTGGCTCAGGTCTACAGTCGCATGCAGGGAACAGTCCCAGACCTAGATGATCCTTCCGACTTGATTGGTCTATTCAAGTTTGTAAATACTTGTCGAAACGAGAATTTGTTGCTGGCCTATCACGATCGATCCGATGGAGGTTTATTTGCAAGCCTTGCAGAGATGGCATTTGCTGGTCATTGCGGCCTCGATGTACAGCTGGACTCTCTGGCGAAAGAAGACTCTGTTCTTGCCGCCTTATTTAACGAAGAATTGGGCGCAGTAATTCAGGTAAGAAAAAATCAAGTAACATCTGTTATGAACTATGCAGATGAGAATGGTTTATCCGATTGTGTGCATGAAATAGCTCAGCTAAACGCTGAGGACACAGTAAATATCTTAATCGGCGATAGCAATCTGTTCTCTCAAAGTAGGGTGGAGTTGCAGCGTCGCTGGGCCGCGACCAGTTATCATATGCAGAGCCTACGGGATAATTCGATCTGTGCTAGCGAAGAATACGATCAAATTCTTGATGCCGGAGATCTGGGCATATCTATAGCGCTAAGCTTTGATTTGAACGAAGACATTACCGCGCCTTATATTAACGTTGATGCGAAACCACGTGTCGCTGTTCTTAGAGAGCAGGGAGTCAACGGACAAATTGAGATGGGTGCAGTGTTCGATCGCGCACGTTTCGAAGCGGTCGATGTGCACATGACAGACCTAATCAGTGGTCGCGTGAGTCTCGATCAGTTTAATGCGCTAGTTGCCTGTGGTGGTTTTTCCTATGGCGACGTGCTCGGTGCTGGAGGAGGTTGGGCGAAATCGATACTCTTCAATGCAGAGCTCCGGGCACGGTTTGAGGCTTATTTCACGAATCCAGATACGCTAACACTTGGGGTCTGCAATGGCTGTCAGATGATCTCACTGTTACATGAACTGATACCTGGCGCGGATCATTGGCCGCGCTTCGTGCGTAATCGTTCGGAGCAATTCGAAGGACGCTTCTCACTGGTACGAGTAGAAGCAAATAACTCGGCATTTCTGCAAGGCATGGAAGGCTCGCGCTTTCCTTTAGCTGTAGCCCACGGCGAGGGCAGGGCAGATTTCGCGGGAGCACGCGATCTGCAAAATCTGCAATCGCTAAATGGCATCGCTCTGCGCTATTCCGACAACGTAGGTGAGAAAGCCGAGCGTTATCCGGCTAACCCAAATGGTTCTCCGGACGCTATCGCAGGTATCGCCAGCAAAGATGGTCGAGTCACGATCATGATGCCCCACCCGGAGCGTGTATTCCGTGCCAGCCAAAACTCATGGCATCCTAGCGACTGGATCGAGGACGCGCCTAGTATGCGCATGTTTCGTAATGCACGAAAATGGCTAGGATGATTTCATCCTCGGCCCTAGAGATCTCTTGCTATGAGCGCTAGCGATTTACTCAAGATAGAATTCTACGTTCCCGAAGAGCAGCTAGAACAAGTAAAGCAAGCCATGTTCGATGCGGGCGCTGGTAGAGTCGGCAACTACGACTATTGTGCTTGGCAGGTTCTCGGCCAAGGACAGTTCAGACCTGGTGAAGGAAGTACTCCCTTCAAGGGAGTGCAGGGCAAGGTCGAGAGATTGGTCGAGTATAAGGTCGAGATGGTTTGTGCGCAGGAGTTCGCTGAGCAGGCTATCGAGGCTTTGAAGGAGTCTCATCCCTATGAGGAAGTTGCCTATTCGGTGTTTCGTACCGAAGCCATCAAGTAGTAGCGCAGCTGAGTCTAATCGACAAAACTCGAGCTGATTAGATTAGTAGTGAAACTCCTATCTTCTTCATGATGCACATCAAACATGCGCACTGGAAACTGATTCCGTCGTAGATCATCGAAGTAGTGCTCCAGCGTGCTCTTTACCGCTGGAAACGCAATCTCTTGCCATGGGATTTCCTTCTCACTAAACAGCGCTACTTCCTCAGATTCAACGCCCGCTGCAAAATCGAGATTAGCCAATTCCGCCCGGAAGAATAGATACACCTGATTTATCTTCGGTAAGTTGAACAGGGTATACAGGCTATCGTTCTGCACAATGACTGAAGCACATGCCTCTTCCTGTGTTTCCCGAATAGCGCCGTTGAGGCTGGATTCGCCATTTTCCATGAAGCCCGCAGGAAGCGTCCATTTTCCGATGCGCGGTTGAATAGCCCGCTTGCAGAGTAGGACTTTGTCTTCAAAGAAAGGCAGGGTTCCTACGACGTTCTTAGGGTTGAGGTAAAAGATGCTGTCGCATTCGCTGCAGCAGTGGCGAGGCTTATCATCGCCCTCGGGTATGCGAAGAATGAGAGGGCTTGCACATTGATGACAGAATTTCATAGCTTGCACCGAGAGTTGGCCGCAGTTGTTAGGAAGCTGCGAACGTAGCTGCAATAGTGTACTGCTTTACCGGCCTCGGGAGAACCGGTTGCTGGAGTAAAGGATGCCTAATTAGATGCGATTGATCTCGCAGTGTAGGCGGAATTTCTTGGAGGTCATATAGGCTTCGATCTCGCGCAAGCGCAATTCCATAGTGTTATAGATTTCTGTGTTTTTATCGTGTGTGTTTAGAGCGCTAGCGTCCTGCTCTTCGGAGGCATATTGTGTTGTGACCTCCTTGAGAGCAGCATAGGCTTCATCGGCCGAATATTCTGAGAATGTCTCGTAATCTTCATTAGCATAGCTCTTGGAATGTTTTCGTCTAGCGCTCCGCTCTGCTTTTCTTTGCTTGCGCCTGGCTTGCCGTTCTTGGCGGTTAGTAGATTTTACATGGGGGTCTGATTCGAATACGAACATGCAGACTATATAGGCCCAAAAAGTAAAGGGGCCAAATAAGAACAGTGAGAATAGTGTGACTGCCCTGACAGCGAAGGGGCTTACCTCGAAGTAGTCGGCGATGCCGCTACATACGCCAGCGATGCGCTTGTTGCGCTCATTTTTGTAAATGGGCTTGCGATAATTCAGTTTTTTGAAGTGTTCGGCCGTAGTGGCGCTTTTGAAATAGTTGCGCATCTTATCTGGCGTAATGTCTTTGTCGAGACAGAAATAAAGCAGAAAATAAGCGATGCTTAGAGTGGGCCAAGTTATGACACAGATTACAAAGATTACACGCACCAGAGTAGCTGGAACGTCTAGCCACTGAGCGATACCCGCGCAAACTCCAAGCCAGCATGCATCACGCCGGTTTAGTTTTAATCTAGTCGTGCCCGTGTTCATTTTGTTCTCTCCAATCGGGGACTTCCGCATCCAATATCGATTCGAGTATGTCGATACGCTCCGTCAGTGATTGAGCCATTGCTGATAGCTCGCTCATACTGTATTTGCCTTCAGGTTCAATTCGCACCGAATGTTTCCCTTTTCTTAGTATGATTATCCACAGTGTGATGGAGCCGAACACCATGGCAATTATCGCTAATACGAATGTAAATCCGGACATGTGTATGCCTATTGGTCTTTAAGTTTAGTTTTTAGATCTTCAAGTTCTTGGTCTATGGATTCTTGCTTCTCGAGTTCGTCGAACTCGCTCTGCAAGCCACGCTTCTCGATGTGGATGCTATCCATCTGGCCTTCCATTTGATCTATTTTCTTTTCGTAATACTCAAATTTGTTCATGGCATTGTCAATAGAATAGCTGTGTAGTTGTCTATTAACATGGAGTCTGGACTCAGTTGCCGTGGTACGCATGACAATCGTCTTCTGTCGAGCCCGCGCATCGTTGAGCTTTGCCTGTAATTGCTCGATCTCAGTGCTCAGCTTGTCCAGTGTAACATCGAGCTTCTCTAGGTCCCTTTCGGTGATCATGACGCTCGAGTTTATGTTGGATTTCTCCAGCAGTGCAGCCTTCGCTAGGTCTTCTCGCTCCTTGGATAGTGCGAGTTCGGCCTTGCTTTCCCAGTCCTGTGCCTGCTTCTTAAGCTGTTCGGCGCGGCGGCTTAGTGTCTTCTTCTCGGCGATAACCTTGGCTGTACCACTGCGAACCTCAACCAGTGTTTCCTCCATTTCCTGGATTACCATGCGAATCATCTTTTCCGGATTCTCCGCCTTATCCAGCAGGGAGCTGATGTTGGAATTGATAATGTCAGACAGTCTATTAAATATACTCATTGCTCTACCTCGACTACCGTTGGTCTCTACTACCAAGAAATATTGGCTTAGTTACTATTTAGCAGATAGCGTGCCAACAATTATCATATCGTAAGCCATTGATAGTATAGATCTTAATTTTAGTTATATTTTTCGCTATGGGTCAGTATGGCTAAATAACTTAACTAGTGGTAATTTTCACTACTCATACCGTGTTTAGCCCCTGTGGATGAATCAGGTCAAGCAAAGTCTGCTGAATGGGCTGCTATAATTTTATAACTACTTGATAGTAAAGAATATTATGTCACAGCAGAAATCAGTCCCAAGGATGATCGGCGAGTCTGCCAGCTTCCTCGAAATGCAGGAGCATATCTCCCACGTGGCGCCGCTAAACAAGCCGGTTCTCTTCGTCGGCGAACGCGGAACCGGCAAGGAATTGGTCGCTGCGCGTCTGCACTATCTTTCTCAGCGTTGGGAGCAAACCTTCCTGAAGATTAACTGTGCAGCGATGAGCGAAACCCTATTGGAGGCTCAGTTATTCGGTCATGAGGCTGGTGCCTATACCGGCGCGACCAAGCAACGGAAAGGGTTCTTTGAGCGTGCCGACGGCGGCACGCTGTTCATGGACGAGCTAGCTAATACGCCGATGCCTGTTCAGGAGAAAATACTCCGAGTCATAGAATACGGTGAATTCGAGAGGCTAGGTGGCAATGAAACACTTAAAGTAGACGTAAGAGTCATAGGGGCAACGAATGAAGATCTTCCCGATTTGGCGAAGCAGGGGCGATTTCGAAATGACTTATTAGACCGGCTCGCCTTTGATGTCGTTACTCTGCCGCCACTTAGAGAACGTGCCGAAGATATTTTGATTCTCGCTGAGTATTTTGCCGTGGGCATGGTTAAAGAGATCGGCGGAGAATTTTTTGCGGGGTTTTCCGACAAAGTGGAGAAGGCGCTAGGGAAATATTCTTGGCCTGGAAATATTCGCGAACTGAAGAATGTAATCGAACGGGCGGTTTACCAAAATGGCGATGGGCATATTACTCAGCTCGTTTTCAATCCCTTTGAATCACCTTATCGCTTAAGAATGAGTGCGCCGGTTCGGGCGAGCGAAGATCTTGGCAATACAGCTAAGAGTAACGTGCTCCCCCCTGACTTATCCGCCGCAGATTCTTTCGATTTCAAGAACGAGGTGCAGGAGTTTGAGATCAATCTGCTCAATCAGGCGATGGAAGCGAATCAATTCAATCAGAAGAAGGCGGCCGAGTTCTTGAACTTGAGTTATCACCAGCTGCGCGGCTATCTACGCAAGTACGATCTACTGAATTAGTTTCTTAAGTTGCTCGATCAAAAAAGCCGGTGCTGCTAACAGCACCGGCTTTTGCATTTATGCGGAGGCTGCTCTAACAGCTAGTCTAGCATTGCCTCATACACGGCAAGCTGTGATAGCGTGAGATCCATAGGCGCGCCCCTAGGGCCGCCGCGAACCTGTGCCATATAGAGCATGAAGAAATCATTCACCGGGTCGACGATAAATACCGTGCCGCCCACGCCCTGCCAGCCGAAGTTGAACGGACCGTCGTTGTCGGCACCGGGAATAGGCTGTAGGTGGAATCCTAGACCCCAGTTGCCAGTCGGCCCAAAGAAGAAGGCGTCGCGATTCACATCGTCGCCGATAAATTTTTGATTCATCGAATCCAGAGTTGCCTGGCTGATGATACGTGCGCCCTTGTACTCGCCGCCATTGAGCAACATATTCGCGAAGCGTACATAGTCCTCAGTCGTGGAGTGCAGTCCACCGCCACCGGACAGCATAGGCTGCACGTCGAGCGGGTTAGCCATCTCACCGTGGATTGGATTTGCGATGCGGCTTGCCTTAGAAGCATCTACATAGAAAGTAGTATCATTCATGCCGAGAGGATCGAATATCCTCTCTTTAAGAAGAGCATCCAATGGCTTGCCGGCAGCAACTTCTATAACAGCGCCGAGTACATCGGTCGCGCGCGAGTAGTGCCACTTGCTGCCGGGTTCGAAGCGCAGGGGTAGGGCAGCTAAGTTCTGCGCCAATTCAAGCGCAGTGATGTCGGAACGCAGGGCGCCTGCTTGAAAGTACTGACGACCCAATTCGCTCTCCGGGTCAAAAATCCCATAAATTAAACCGGATTCATGAGTGAGCAAGTGTTGTACGGTCATCTCGTTCTTTGCTGCGTTAATTTCACCAGTCACCTCATTGATGACTTTCATGTTCGCAAATTCTGGAATGAATTTTGATACAGGATCGGTAATGGAGATTAAGCCATCTTCGGCCATGCTCATCGTCGCCACGCTAACGATAGGCTTTGTCATGGAGTAGATGCGGAATAGTGTCTGCTCATTCATTTCTGTCGTTTGATTTGGTCCCTGTGTACCAACAGTTTCCAGCACGCCAACACCTTCGTTGTTGCCAACGAGGATTATGTTTCCAGAAACAAAGCCGCCATCTACGGCTGCTTGCATCTTCTCGCGTATGCTTTGAATCTCGGATTGATCGATGCCGAAATTATTGGAATTGATCATCTTGATCGAGCTTTCATGCGCGGCGCCGTGGTGATCGGCGATCGCTGCTGTGCTTAGGAAAAGCGCTGCAGTGAGGCAGAGTAGCTTGTGTGACAATGTAGTTTTGTTCATTGAGTAACTCTCTTTGGCTCGGTTCTATGGGGCGTGCTTGAAGGTAAAAATAGTAACCGAATGTTGCGGTAGCAACAACGGAATTAATCCTGAGGAATAGGGCTTTGGACGATTAGGCGAAGTCTCGAAGCAGTGAATTGCTTGTCTCAATAGGAACGGTATCTAGGCTGTATTGGTAGTTTTTATGTTCGCTGCGCACCGCCCATGAGGCACCCTGTTTCGCCGCAGCAATCATATTGTCATCGAACTCGAAGCGAAGAAAGTGCACCGCGGATGTCTTCTCATCGGTGGAGCGCGGTAGATCTTCATTGGCAATGGGGTAAACCGAATCGAAGCCATCGATCTGAATGGAGATTAATTCTTCTATGCCAATTAATTGAGCAAGACGAATCTTACGTTCCTGCTCATCGGGAAATTCAAGCATGAAGGTTACTTTTAGATTTTTTCCATCGGGAATCAATGGATTGTAAGCTTCCAGTTCTTGGAGGAGGTCTGCCTCGCCGCTGATTTTTTCGGCACGAATAAGTTCCAGAACTTGATAGCGCATGACCATATAGTCTTCGAAGTGAAGCATCGCGTTTGGACCGAGGGGGAGGCGCCGCGTTTTCTTATGCTCCATCATGGCCTGGCGAATAGCTGGACGCTGTTCAGTGTAGGCTTCAATGCTCATGAGGTCTTTGATGCTAAGTTTCTTCATTCGTCTTAATCCTAAGTCTAAGCCAGCCTAGGCCTGAGCCTAGGCTATACGTGTTCTATATGCCATACGCATGGCAGAGAAGGTCAAGGGGGTGTATGGCTTTCTGATCGGTTTTCAGGTTGTTTTCGATGTGCTTGCCGGCAATCGGACAGTCACTGCCGTAATAGTCAGGGGCCTGCTCTTTAATCTGCTTAACGATAGGACGAGCAATCTTATTGGCAAATTCGAAAGTCTCTGACTTAACACCGTAGGTGCCATCGTGGCCGGAACAGCGCTCGATGTTCTTAACCATGGTCTCTTCGATAAGTTCGAGAATCTGTTTCGTCTTTGGGCCGATATTCTGCACGCGCTGGTGACAGGCCACGTGATAGCTCACGTTGCCGAGGGAGTTCTTGAACTCAGTATTAAGCTTCCCAGCCTTATGTAATTTATGCAGGTATTCGAATGGATCATAGAAGGCGGCTGCTACCGCGAGTACTTTTTCATCTTCAGGGAACATCAGTGGTAGTTCCTGCTTGAACATCAAGACACAGGAGGGAACCGCAGCGACAATCACATTGCCAGCCCGCACCATCTCATACAGCGCGGGAATATTCTTATCCTTAAGCTGTGTAACTGTCTTCAGGTCGCCCAGTTCTAGCTTCGGCATGCCGCAGCAGTGCTCTCTTGCCGCAAGATTTACTTTGATGTTGTTGTGCTCGAGCACCTTGACCACACTGTCCGCGATCGATGGCTCGTTGTAGTTGCAATAGCAGGTCGTAAACAGGGTTACTTGCTCGCGCTCAGTACCAGTATCTGCCTTAGCCGCTGCCGGGTCGTAGATGTGGGCTGCAAGTTTCTTGCGTGCCGGTTGCTGCGTGTACTCAGGAAGTTTGGCCTCTTTGTGTATGCCCATTGTTGTATCGAGCATGCCGCGCAAAACGCCATTTTTGTTTGCTCCATTGACGAGGGAGTTGATAACGGGTTTGGACGCCACCTTGCCGATCATGTCGGTGCTGGTGATGAGATTATCGCGGAGCTTGCTTTCGCCCTTCTTAAATTTGACGGCCTTCGCCCGCAGCATCAGGTGAGGGAAGTCGACATTCCATTCGTGAGGCGGAACATACGGGCATTTCGTGAGGTAGCAGAGATCGCAGAGATAGCACTGATCGACTACCTTGCTATAGTCCGCAACATCGACACCATCTACCTCGAAAGTCTCGCTTTCATCTACCAAGTCAAACAGTGTCGGAAAGGCATTGCACAGACTTACGCAGCGTCGGCAGCCATGACAGATGTCATAGACACGTTCTAGTTCTTTATTGAGCTTGCCTTCATCCCAGAACTCAGGATCATTTTGATTGAGCGGGTGTCTGGTGGGCGCGTTCAGGCCGCCTTCTCTGCTTTGATCAGACATAGGAAACTCGATTGATAGTGAAATTTGAACTATGAGTTAAATTATTTGAGCTGCGTGAGCCCAGGCTGCGCTTATTCAAATTGCTGGCACCGATGTGATGCCAGCAATTTAAACTAGGAGGCTAGACTAGTCGTCCAACGCGTCCAATGCTTTCTGAAAACGATTGGCGTGTGAGCGCTCAGCCTTCGCTAGAGTCTCCATCCAGTCGGCGATCTCATCGAAACCTTCGTCACGTGCATCCTTTGCCATGCCAGGGTACATGTCGGTGTACTCATGGGTTTCACCGGCAACGGCCGACTTCAGGTTGTCTTCGGTGCCGCCAATAGGCATGCCAGTTGCGGGATCACCCACTTCTTCGAGATATTCAAGATGGCCGTGTGCGTGGCCAGTTTCACCTTCCGCGGTCGAACGGAACAGAGCGGATACATCGTTGTAACCTTCTACGTCAGCTTTTTGGGCGAAATACAGGTAGCGACGGTTCGCCTGCGATTCTCCTGCGAATGCAGCTTTTAAATTTTCTTCTGTCTTTGAACCTTTCAATGACATGGTGTTTCTCCTAGTGGTTTGCAATTAGCTAATGCGGATCCTGTGTTACCCCGAGATTTCCTTGTCGCATTGCCGGCAGCAAGACGAGGATCACTGAATTGAGAGATACTTTACGTCAATTCGAATATCAAATCTAATTGATTTTTTTGAGTGCTTTGATCGTTTTTATCGATTATGATTTTGAGCATGAATCCTTCGATTAAGCAGCTCAAATACCTATGCGCAGTAGCCGAACACCGGCACTTTAGTAAGGCCGCAGCGGCCTGCCATGTTACGCAGTCCACACTAAGTGCAGCGATACAGGAGCTCGAATCCCAGCTCGGTGTGAAGATATTTGAGCGCAAT
>TARA_B110000858_G_scaffold196728_1_pt1 | contig 16094 bp, 11 predicted proteins | sample TARA_B110000858 | Tara Oceans TARA_B110000858 (sample SAMEA4398247) | marine metagenome | biome: Polar Biome; feature: [SRF] surface water layer (ENVO:00010504); material: water (ENVO:00002006), including particulate matter (ENVO:01000060) such as... | depth 5 m | reverse complement strand
TGCAGATAGCCATTCGGCTCTGGCGGGAAACGAGTATGCACGCGCCCGCCATGTTTTTGCTCCTTGAGATCATGCGCAATCTTGTTGCGGATAAAATTGGACGAAGTGCCACTATCGACAGCCCCATCAGTTGCGGTGCTAGCGGATTTTTGATCTGTCATCGTGAGGGTTCTTCTATCTCTGCGGCTTATGCACTTCAATCTCCAACTGAGACTGTCGTGTCGCGCCTAAAACGCTTATTATAGCGGCTTCTGCATTGCCATAACAAAATGTTTCATCGGCAAGTAGCACGCTGGGTTTAAACATAGCGCTTAAACGTAGAGTTTAGGCAGCCAGTTTTCGGCATCACCCTTACTCAGTCACGCCCAGTCATGAGCGAGACTTAGAAGTAATATTTACGTTTCACTTAATAGGTAGTAGACATGATCACAATTAACACCAACTACGGGACAATTACCGTAGAACTCGATTTCGACAAGGCACCAATTTCGGCCGCTAATTTCCTACAATATGCCAAATCCGGATTCTACGATGGCACTATCTTTCACCGTGTCATTAACGACTTCATGATTCAGGGCGGTGGTTTCGAGTCCGGCCTTACGCAGAAAGACAAGGGAACGCCTATTAATAACGAGGCGGACAATGGCCTAAAAAACCTATTCGGCACCTTGGCGATGGCAAGAACGGCAGATCCTCATTCCGCCACGTCACAGTTTTTCATCAATGTGAGCGACAATCACTCCCTAAATCACACCAGTAAGAACGACCAAGGCTGGGGCTATGCAGTATTCGGTAAGGTGACAGACGGCCTGGACGTGGTTAACAAGATCAAGGAATGTGAAACAACATCCCAAGACGGCCATCAAAATGTGCCAGCCAACGAAATCATCATCGAATCAGTCGAAATCACCGAAGAAGGTTAAGTTTGTCTAACAGAATCCTGTTCATCTCTGATCTGCATCTGGAATCAGGAAGGCCAGATATCAGTGCCGCACTGTTCGCGTTTCTCCAGAGAAACGCAGCAAACTGCGACGCGCTCTATATTCTCGGCGACTTATTCGAGACCTGGATCGGCGATGACGATAGCAACGAGCTAAGCACGGCAGTGGCAGGTGCTTTGAATAGCTTTCATGAAGCCGGCGCTGGCATCTTCATCCTTCATGGTAATCGCGATTTCTTGCTAGGCGCTAGCTACGCGGCAAGCTGCGGTGCCACATTAATCAGCGATTCAACCGCTATTGATACAGCCATTGGCCCAGCCTTAGTCCTGCACGGGGATGATCTGTGCACAGACGATGTTGAGTACCTACAATTTCGCAATATGGTGCGCCAAGAATCCTGGCAAGCGGATTTTCTCGGTAAGACACTGCTCGAACGTCGCGCATTCGCCGAGCAGGCGAGGAAACAGAGCCAACAAGCAACCTCGGCCAAGGCGAACTCGATCATGGACGTGAATGCCGCTGCAGTGAAGCAGCGCCTAATTGAATCCGGTCAAACATTGATGATACATGGACACACCCACCGGCCGAAGATTCACGACTTAGCATTGAATGACATGACTGCACGAAGGGTTGTGCTCGGAGACTGGGACAGCCACGGCTGGTATGTCCAGATAGATGCTAGCGGGCTTCAGTTAGAGAAATTCCCTCTCTGACGCTCAACTATGGGCATTTTCTAACCGAGTCGCGCCGGCGCAACATAGCGCGCATAGTGAGCCTCGCTCAGTAACAGCAGCTCATTCTCAATAATTTCGCACAATTCAGCCAGCCCCATGCCTGCATAGTTGCCCAGCGCGTAGACGCCATGCTCCTCTAATCTCTCGATACGGTCGTGCCCCTTCTTTAGCAAGTTATGCAACCAACAATAAGGCGACAGCGATTCATCGTAGGGAATTTGAAAGCGACCCAGTCCGGCTTTGAGGTTCTCTACTGAAAATATTCGCAGCTTATTCTCTAGGATCTGTGTATTGAGGCTTTCAATTCTACTCAGCACGGCCAACTTCGCCTCATTGTCGTAGCCATTCCAATTGATCACCTCGAAGCCGTAGCGCTTGCAGCCGCGGCAGACGACATCCCCCAAGGAGGTTGTAGAACAAATACCGAGACAAGGCGTTTTAATGGAGGCCATGGTGTTAACGCGATTCAAACATGAGTTAGTCGGGACTAAATGAGAAGATTTGCTCAATTGTAAACTGTCTGCAACATTTCTTCGCGCACAAACTGCATTAAGTTAGGGGCTCATATTGAGCGAAACATGCTGAAAAAGTCAGTATTCCGAAGCGCCGCCAACTGGATTTTTACCCGACTTTACAGTAGACTACGCGCACATTTTAGGCTCCCGCCCTGCTCTTAATTGAGATGATTTGCAGCGTTCACTAGCGACTCTTTATGCAAGCTATCTCAGCCACTAAGCAGAGCTAAGCCAGTCCATTTACAAGATAACACCCCTGTTAAGTGATTTCGCACAATCACTTCGATCGCGCTACAACGGCGATCGATTCATTTCACTGACAGCGCTGAATCGAAGAGGATAGAACTTTGTTAGAAGCTTATAGAAAACACGTAGCAGAACGCGCCGAGCAAGGCATAGTCCCTAAGCCCCTATCTGCAGAACAAGTTGCAGGGCTTGTAGAGTTATTGAAATCTCCACCAGCAGGCGAAGAAGAGTTCATTCTAGATCTACTCTCTAGCCGTGTGCCAGCCGGCGTGGATGAAGCTGCCTATGTTAAAGCTGGCTTTCTCTCTGCGCTCGCGAAGGGCGAGACAAAGTCACCGCTTATCGATCAAGCGCTTGCCGTGAAGCTACTGGGTACTATGTTGGGCGGCTACAACATCTCAACCCTCGTTGAACTGCTCGACTCAGACTCTCTCGCAGCCGCGGCGGCCGACGAGCTATGTCATACGCTGCTAATGTTTGACGCCTTCTATGACGTGGCAGAGAAAGCCAAGTCTGGTAATGCCGAGGCAAAACGCGTTCTACAGTCCTGGGCCGATGCCGAGTGGTTTACCAATAAGCCTGAACTCTCAAACAAGATTACCGCCGCTGTCTTTAAGGTGCCAGGAGAAACAAACACTGACGACCTTTCTCCCGCACAGGATGCCTGGTCTCGTCCAGACATCCCTCTGCATGCGCTGGCGATGTATAAAAACCCAAGAGACGGCGTGACGAATGCCGAAGAGCAGATCAAGGAACTAGAACTCACCGGTCACCCTGTCGCCCTCGTTGGCGATGTAATGGGCACCGGCTCATCACGCAAGTCAGCCACCAACTCGGTGTTATGGTACATCGGTGATGACATGCCCTATATTCCTAACAAGAGAGATGGCGGAATCTGCATAGGCGGCAATATCGCGCCAATTTTCTACAATACGATGGAAGATGCTGGCGCTCTACCGATTGAAACCGTTGTGGACAATCTGAATACCGGCGACATCATCGACATCGATGTCTATGCGGGTCGCATTAGCAATCACGAGAACGGCGAGCTGATCTCGGAATTTGAATTAAAGACAGACGTCCTACTCGACGAAGTTCGAGCCGGCGGTCGCATTCCATTAATCATCGGACGCGGACTAACACAGCGTGCTCGCGAAGAATTGAACTTGGAGCCCTCTACTGTTTTCCGAACTCCAGTTACGGCCGCAGATTCTGACAAGGGCTTTACTCTTGCTCAAAAGATGGTTGGCAAAGCCTGCGGCGTCGAAGGTGTTCGACCCGGCAGCTACTGCGAGCCAAAGATGACCACCGTGGGCAGCCAAGATACAACTGGCCCCATGACTCGCGATGAACTAAAAGACCTCGCCTGCCTTGGCTTCTCTGCCGATCTTGTTATGCAGTCCTTCTGTCATACTGCGGCCTACCCGAAGCCAGTCGACATTGACACTCAGCATACGCTTCCCGATTTCATCCAAACTCGCGGCGGTGTCTCGCTGCGCGCAGGCGATGGCATCATCCATTCCTGGTTAAACCGCATGTTGCTGCCCGACACGGTAGGCACGGGTGGCGATTCCCATACTCGCTTCCCCATTGGCATCTCATTCCCAGCTGGCTCAGGACTTGTTGCCTTCGCCGCCGCTACCGGAGTAATGCCTCTCGATATGCCAGAATCGGTTTTGGTTCGCTTCAAGGGCGAGATGCAACCGGGCATCACGCTACGCGATCTGGTTAACGCCATTCCCTACGCAGCACTGCAGAGCGGCGACCTTACTCTCGCGAAGAAGGGCAAGAAGAATATCTTTTCCGGACGAATTCTCGAGATTGAAGGCCTGCCAGATCTTAAGGTCGAGCAAGCCTTCGAGATTTCCGATGCCTCCGCGGAACGTTCAGCCGGCGGCTGCAGCATTCGCCTCGGCAAAGAGCCAATCATCGAATACTTCAAGTCGAACATCACACTACTACGCTGGATGATCGACAACGGCTATCAGGATGCACGTACTCTAGAGCGTCGCGCACAGGCCATGGAAGCTTGGTTAGAAAACCCTGAACTTCTCGAGCCTGATGCCGATGCCGAATACCACAAGGTAATCGAGATTGACCTCAACGAGATCACCGAACCACTATTGGCCTGCCCGAACGATCCAGACGACGTGAAGACGCTATCCGATGTACAGGGTACGAAGATCGACGAAGTCTTCATCGGCTCCTGCATGACCAACATCGGTCACTTCCGCGCAGCTGCCGAGGTCTTGAAGCAGGTTGACGGCGGCCTGCCAACTAAACTGTGGATTGCACCTCCAACGAAGATGGATGAGCATCAGTTGAGCGAAGAAGGTATTTACAATATTTTTGGAGTGTCGGGCGCACGAACTGAGATGCCGGGCTGCTCTTTGTGCATGGGCAACCAGGCACGCGTCGCTCCTAACTCTACGGTTGTATCGACCTCAACCAGAAACTTTCCGAATCGGCTCGGTCAGGGAGCGAATGTTTATCTCTCATCCTCGGAATTGGCAGCTGTCTGCTCCGCACTCGGAAAAATCCCCACCATGGATGAGTATATGAGCTATATGAGCAACATCAATACCATGGCCGACAGCATCTATCGCTACCTGAACTTCCACGAGATTGCAGATTTTATGGAAGCGGCGGAGCGAGCGAAGAGCATCCCAGTGACAAATGTAAAGGACGTTGCTTAATACTCTCTGCTGTTAGTGATAGAAGGCGGCCTAGGCCGCCTTTTTTAATGGCCTTCAGACACGAGTCTGGCATTCAAATCAGCGACCGTTGCCAGCAGGGATGCTGGCGTCGAGCCCCCATGGATGGGTTCACGGCGAGTCGCAGATTTGAATGCCGGGCTCGTGTCCATCACCACCCTACACTCCTTCACTCGCCTTAAAGACCTATTCTAAGTCTCTAAGTAGATTTAAATCGTACTCTTCTCCACAACCTCAAACAGATCTTTCGATAAGTTTTCCTGTGCCTTAATGCGTTGCAGCTGAACCTGCATCAATGCCTGCCGCTTAGCATCGAACTTTCTCCAGCGTGTTAGTGGCGTTAGTAGCCTTGAGGCTATCTGCGGATTCAGCTTATCTAGAATCAGCACCTGATCCGCCAAGAATTCATAACCCTCGCCACTGGCATCGTGAAACCCAATATGATTCTGGACACAGAATGCTCCAATAAGCGAACGCACCTTATTTGGATTACGTATATCGAAGTCGGTATGCTTGAGCAGGCTCTTAACCTGATCCAGGCTACTAGGTAGCTGACAGACCGCCTGCACCACGAACCATTGGTCCACTACCAATGACTCATGACTCCACTGCTGGTAAAAGCTATCTAGCGCAGTACGCTTTAGTTCCACCGCTGCTTCTGCACCACTGTTAACAAGGCAGCGCAGACCAGCCAGCTGATCTGTCATATTGCTAGCCTCGGCAAACTGTTTCTGCGCCAAAACAAGCGCCGCTTCCTTATCGCTCCTCAACAGATAAGAGAGTGCGAGATTTTTGAGCGACCTTCTGGCGATAGATTCAGCGTCTGCCGCGTACTCGGCATCGCTGATATTGCTGGTATACACATCGAGGAACGAGGAATAGAGCTTCGCAGCTATGCCATTCAGCAGGAATTCGCGCACAGCATGAATAGCCTCAACATCGGCGACCTCGGCCTTCTCGATCAGGAAACCAACCGTGGGCAGGCTGAGCAACTGTGCGACCATCGCCTTGTCCACACTAGCGTCTGCCAGACTCGAATCGATCACACCCGCATAAGCATCAGCTAGGCTCTGCGGAAGGGAAAGCTCCCTGCCCGCCTTTAGATCAGACTGGAGCTCATCGATAAGGCCAATAGCGAGCAACTGCGATGCGTTCCAGCGATTGAAGCCATCGCTGTCGTTCACCATGAGAAACAATAGATCGGCACGGGAATATTCGTAGCGCAGTTTTACCGGCGCACTGAAGCCTCGCAGCAAGGAAGGTATGGGCTCAGACTCCACACCCTCGAAGACAAATTCCTGCTCTGCTTCAGTCAACGACAACACCCTATCGGTGTCGTTAGTAGGTGTCGCATCCCCAAGCAAGCTCAAAGGCAGATCTTTGCCATCGTCTCCGAGCAGACCCAAGCGCAGCGGAACGGTGAATGGTTTTTTGTTCGACTGCCCCGGAGTGTCTGGGCACGCCTGACTAATACGCAGGGTATAACGCTTACTCTCAGCATCGAACTCACTCTGGACAGTCACCACAGGCGTGCCAGCTTGATAGTACCAGTTACGAAATTGGCCTAGGTCGATGCCGCTAGCATCCTCCATGGCCTTGACGAAATCCTCTGTGGTAACTGCCTGACCATCGTGTCTTTCAAAATACAGATCGCTTCCCGCGCGAAAATTATCAGGACCGAGCAGCAAGGCAATCATACGGACGACCTCTGAACCCTTCTCATAAATCGTCACAGTGTAGAAATTCGATATCTCCATGTAGGAGTCAGGTCGCACTGAATGAGACATAGGCCCGCCGTCTTCAGCGAACTGTACGGTCTGCAGGAAGGAAACATCCTCCACCCTCTTTACGGTACGCGAGCCCATATCTGCAGAGAATTCAGAGTCGCGATATACCGTAAAGCCCTCCTTCAAGCTGAGCTGAAACCAATCTCTGCAAGTGACTCGATTACCAGACCAATTATGAAAATATTCATGCGCCACGACCGCCTCGACACGCTGAAAAGAAAAGTCAGTAGTAGTCTTCGGGTTGGCGAGCACGCAGGAGGTATTGAAGACATTTAGGCCTTTATTCTCCATAGCACCCATATTGAAATCATCGACGGCCACGATCATAAATATATCCAGATCGTATTCCCGACCATAGACTTCCTCGTCCCAGCGCATAGAATTTTTCAGCGACAGCATCGCGTGATCACACTTATCGATGCCCTTCTCTTCGACAAATATGCGCAGTTCGATCTCTCGATTGCTGCAAGTCACAAATGTATCGTCGAGACTTGCCAGATCACCAGCCACCAGAGCAAAGAGATAGCTCGGCTTCTTAAATGGATCCTCCCAGGTTACCCAGTGCCGCTCTGGTGCGCCATCAACCTCACCGCTCGCTATGTTGTTGCCGTTGGAAAGCAGTACGGGATACTTAGTTTTATCTGCTACTACCGTGGTGGTAAATACCGACATAACGTCGGGACGATCTAGATAATAAGTGATACGCCTGAAGCCTTCTGCCTCGCACTGCGTGCAGAACATCTTCTTCGACTTATATAAACCCTCTAATGCCGTATTATTCTGCGGTTCGATTCGCGTGTGACACTCAAATCGAAATTCCACGAATGATTCTCCAAGCAATTCATTCAGCGCGGGAATAGTTAATCCCTCATCATCTTGAAGATATTGCCCAGACTCTAGCTGCTGCCCGTTAATCAATAGCTTCTCTAGCTGCAACAGCTGGCCATGCAACTGCAGAGTATCGGCAGCCGCATCACCGTTCCGCTTAAAAAACAGCTTGGACACAACCAGTGCATGATCTTCATACAGGTCGAAATGCAAATCTGTAGTTTCGATAGTAAAAGGTGGCGGCCTATAATCTTTCAAATAGGTAGTTCTGGCCGATGCATTTTTCATAGTCTACAACCCTGTCTATTTAGCTTATCAAAATTCAATTAAAGCTTAACTGTGAAGCGCCACTTCATATCCTGTAAAGCGGCGCATATTAATTACACCCGAATCTAAAATCAGATATTGCCCCTTAATGCCGAGCAACTTCCCTTCTACGATCGGTGTCTTATCGAAATTCAGTGACATGACTTTTTCTGGATAGCTCACTACAGGGTAATCTATCGATACCGCATCAACTCCGTTCAGAACACTAATTGCGAAGAAACCAAACTTGTCTTCGATCTCTTTTAGATCGGACTGGCACTTCTCTATCAATCTTTCTGCCTCGGCATGCATATCTAATGGACTGGCCTCACCCTTAAGCATGTCCCGCCAATTCGTCTTGTCAGCAACAAATTGCTTAAACATTACTTCCACCTCACCAGACTGAAGTCTGCTGCGCACCCGAATTATCGCCAGAGCCTGTGTAGCCCCCTGATCGATCCAGCGCGTGGGGACTTGTGTGCCTCTTGTTATGCCAACCTTGAGGCCAGACGAATTCGCCAAGTAGACGATGTGATCCTGCATGCAGAAACGCTCTCCCCAAGCAGGGTCACGGCAGCTACCTTGATCGAAATGACACTTCTCGGGATGAATGATGCAAGAATCACATTCCGCCAACTTCTGAAAACATGGATAACAGTAACCTGAATTAAAGCTCTTGTTTGTCTTGCGCCCACAATTTACACAATTAATTAGGCCGCTGTATTGCAGGCTGATTTTTTTCTCTAGCAGGGGATTCAGCGGAATTCCTTCTTCGCCCAGACGCAGCTGATATTCAACGGGCTGCGAGAGGCGAGCCGACATCTTTCTCAAGGTGCCTTTTGCAATATTCTTCATGCTTAATTCCCTTCTTTGCTTTCAGCTTTGTCACTAGCTGTAACTAGTGAAATAGTCTGCACCTGCTCGGGACCAGCCTTGCTTTTGCAACTAGCCGAGAGATCAAAGCCAACTCTATCCTGTTCAGACAGGTGTTTCGCCTCATATAATATGATTGCCTGCATACAGAAATCGACCTGCTCGGCATCGAGGCGTGAACCATCCCCCCATTTGCCAAGTTCTATAGCAAGCTTAAGCGAAGCATAAACATCCGCATTCATTTCATCTATCAACTGTTCGATAGATTCAGGCCTATGCATGAAAAGCTCTTCGAACCCCTGTTTTTTATCTTCGGACATCTCAGCTAACCTTTTATCAAATCTACTAGCAAACTCGACAACTCCAAACTTCTCAATACAAACTATCTAGTGATCGCCTCACGACCTAGCGCGAACCGATAGAAAACTACCGCCCCTACACCCAACACCAGACCAGCCACTAGTCCACCAAGGTGCGCGGCACTCGCTATCCAGGACGAGGCGACCACTTCCATTGCGATCAGCGCGATAACAAAAACCACAAACATCTTATTATTGATAAGTAGATGGCTGCGCGGCATATAGCTATGCACAATCCATGCATAGCCAACCAAGCCATAGACCACGCCCGACATGCCGCCGAAATTATTGTATCCGCTAGTCAGATATTGTGCGGTATTCCCGACGAAGGAACAAAATATTATCACCACGATGAATAAGTAGCGCGGCTGCACGCCCTCTAGCTGGCGCCCAAAATACCACAGCCACATCATGTTAAAGACGAGGTGTAGCTCTCCGAAATGAAGCAGCATAGGAGTCAAGCTGCGCAGCATTTTCGCAGGACTATCTATACTTGCGAGCAGAGGAATAAGCCCCGACGCATCCAACACCGGATAGAATAGCATCGCTACATCTTGCGGCTGCGCGCCAAGCAAACTAAGCAAGGCAACCAACAAGCACAGCAGTATAAGACTAAAACTTACCGGAGCCTGCAGAAAGGCTTGTATGAGCTTACGAATCAAACCAGCGGGACTAAATAGAGGCAGTGACTTGTTAGCCACGTGACTCTCTAGAGAAGTGTCTTCATCAAATGGCCAGCCCGCGAGAGCTTCACGAACCAAAATCGCCTGCGGCTCAGCTTCAACCCAGATCACCTGCTGGCCAGATTCCTCATTGATGCGATGGTCAATGCCCTGACTCTGCATGAATCGACTAAAGCGCAACAAGTTTACTTCTATGGATAGGCTTGCCGCTCTAATCATCATCCCTAACCAAACGGCTTCCCCAGCCTAACTTACTGCGACAAGCCTGATAGAAGCTATGCTCTGGCGGATGAATAAGCTTCAGTGGCACATCTTTCTTACGAATGATGATCTCATCCCCCGCTTGAGCGGTATACAACAGTTGTCCATCACAGCTAACTTGTGGCTCGAGAGTCTCTTGTCGAGAAACTACTATGCGAATTTCACTATCGCCATCCACCACGATAGGACGGTTGCCGAGTGTGTGGGGATACATAGGTACCAACACAACTGCGTTGAGGCCCGGATGCATGATCGGGCCACCAGCAGATAGCGCATAGGCGGTGGATCCTGTGGGTGTCGCGACGATAAGCCCATCTGAGTCAAGACTGTAAACAAAGTTGCCGTCAACGAATAATTCAAACTTGATCATTTGCGCAGCCTTTCCCGGATGCAGCACGACGTCATTCAGTGCGGAGCCGAGATACTGATCTTGGGGATCTTTCGAGGCCTTAGGTCGTGCTACAACATCGAGAAGGAATCTAGAATCAACAGTGTAGTTGCCCTCTAAGACCGCGGTGATACCTTCCTCTAACTCATCGGGTAGGATATCGGTAAGAAAGCCGAGCCGTCCGCGATTGATACCAATAACCGGCACCTGATCGGACGCCACAAATTTGGCCACGTTTAGCATACTTCCATCGCCACCGACCACAATCACTAGATCACAGAACTTTGAGAGTTCTGCACGCGTGCATTGCTTCTGACCATGACCGCTCACCAGCTCAGCCGTCAGATCGTCTACAAAGACAGTAAGGTCTTTCCCACACAAAAAATCCAACAGTCGACGCAGCGTATCGACCACTCCGGCATGACCAGGACGGCCCACGAGCCCTATGTTGTTGAATTCTGCCATCGCTAAACCCTTAGCTATTTAATTCAGGGACTTCCAATACAGCGACCCTATCCCCAGAGCGCGCCAGTATATCACAGCGAATCGCTCTCAATTCACCATGGCCTAGTCTCGATATTGTCGCAAAGTTACCCCGATTTCGAGTAGAATCCAGCTTCGTTCAACCATTGGCAAGCAATTGAACTTATGAGCTCTAGCAAGAACATTAGCCCACTCAGCAATGAATCCCGCATTGCTATTCTTGGCCTTGGCTATGTTGGTCTACCACTCGCCCAAGCCTTCGGTAAAATCTACCCTACCGTCGGCTTCGATATCAACTCGCAGCGGGTCGCGGAGATCAATCAAGGCGTCGACAGCAATAACGAATTGACTGGAGAGCAACTCAAGGAATCGCTGAATGTCGAATATAGCGATAACGAAGACAGCCTAGCGAACTGTGACATCTATATTATCACCGCCCCAACACCTGTCGACGAGCAGAACCTACCAGACTTAGAGCCAGTCAAACAGGCAACCCGATTGGTAGCCTCTTATCTTAAAAAAGGCAATATCGTTGTCTTCGAGTCTACGGTTTATCCAGGCGCGACCGAAGAAGAATGTGTGCCTCTGCTCAGTGAGATTTCTGGCCTGACTTACAACTCGGAATTTTATGCAGGCTATAGTCCAGAACGCATCAATCCGGGAGATAGCAAATACTCTCTCACCACTATCGTCAAAGTAACTTCGGGGTCTACACCTGCGGCTGCACAGAAGATAGATCAACTGTACAAGAGCATCATAACTGCGGGCACTCATTTAGCGAGCAGCATCAAGGTCGCCGAAGCTGCGAAGGTTATTGAGAATACGCAGCGCGACCTAAATATAGCGCTGGTTAATGAGCTGGCAATTCTATTCGACAAATTGGGCATAGATACTCAGGAAGTATTAAAGGCTGCTGGCAGCAAGTGGAACTTCCTACCCTTCTCCCCCGGACTCGTAGGCGGTCACTGCATTGGAGTAGACCCTTACTACTTAACCTATAAAGCACAGCAAGTAGGCTACTTACCCGACGTCATACTTGCTGCGCGACGCATCAACGATTCCATGGGGGTCTATGTCGCTGAGCGCGTCGTGAAGCTGATGCTTTCGAAAAGAGTTCACATCACTGATTCAAAAATTCTAATTCTGGGGCTCGCCTTCAAGGAAGACTGCCCGGACACGCGGAATAGTCGAGTTGTAGATATTATCGAAACACTGCAGTCATACCACTGCAACATTGACGTATACGATCCCTGGGTTGATAGCGAAAGCTCCGAACTCCTTATAAAAGAGCCAGAAGACAATCATTATGACGCTGTAATCGTCGCCGTTGCACACAGCCAATTTAAAGAACTCGGTGTAGCTGGGATAAGGAAGTTGTGCAAAGACAAATCGGTAATATTCGATGTCAAACATATCTTCAATTCACAAGACGTGAACGGCAGCCTGTAGCCGCGACTATGCGATCATGACAACAAAATCAAAAACACCTTAAAACAACCTGTCCTATTCGATGCGAAGCCGATAAGGCTCTCGTGTGTATACCAGTTCGCCACTACTCTCGACCCCATACGCAACATACACTAGCAACCTCTGATTCGAGAACTCCTGAGCGAATCTAAAATGATTCAATATCGTAAGATGCTCAAGCTTGCGTAGCGGATGCTTGCCACTGAATGCGATCAAGCCTTCCATGCTGCTATCCCACACTTCCAACTCTCCCAATTCGTTCAACTGGAAAAGATTCTGGCCCTCGAGCCCGATAAGAACGTAAATGCCTCCGCGCAGACCAACGTGCCGCTCGTCTATCTGAACATCTGCCTCGAGGCTTACCGAGTCAGCTGTGTCGACCTCCTCCGTGAAGGAAAGACCGCCATCACTACTCGCTGCGATGGACAGCTTTGCCGTACTCGGTTCTCCCGAGAGCGTGGAGATAATCGAATTTGGTAAATCGGCTACCTGCGTGGGGAAATAATTCGCAATTTGGTGCCGAACAAGATTTAGAGACTGCACGGCATCCGCACCAAACAACTGTTCAGCGTCGACACCACAGTCAAACCCTAGGCAGTCTTGAAGCGGATTGGAGAAGAGTGGTAGTCGTGTTTGCGTGTTGAACGCCCCGGGATAGGCCATCACCGTAACGAACTGCCCCTCAACTCCGTAGCCAGTGGAAAAATCAAAGGTGCCGCCACTGCCATCCTCTAAATGCGAATGGCTCAGCCCCATGTTGTGGCCTAGTTCGTGTGCGGCAACCAAATCGACTGGGCAATCCACCGTGATATATGAATACGCAGTGTTTCTCTCGGTAGCACTACTGAAGTCTCCATCAGTATTAAATCCGCCTACCGGTGCCAATCCACACCGCCCCTCACCGACTTGCGTCGGCCTAAATAGTATTACTAGATCGGCGCCATAGGTCTCACGCAGACCGTCTACTCTGCTGAACGCATCATCCGTTTTTTCAATGAGATGATGCAGGGCCGTATCCATGTCATCGCTGTCGTTGTAGCCAACTTGACCGTGATACACCGGACGCAAAGTTATCTTTACGCCGCTGCCTGCATAGATCTGATTTGCAACGCTAATCAACTGGTTAATACGAGTCTGCACACCATGTGGATAGATCGCAGCAGCTCCTGGTGTATAGAGAGTTAGCACATCGATAACAGAGTTACTGTGATCAACCGAATCAGGGTTAGTAGCATCGGTGGCTAGCAACATCTCGTTAAAGTCACTAATGCCATCGCCATCGCCATCTACTCGAATATCTTCTACTACATTTACAACGCCATCGACCCGCAGATCACCCATGATCACCGTACTGATAACACGAGGCTTTGATTGATCATCCGTAGTGACACTATAGCTGAAGGATTTTTTCTCTCCAGGCAAGAAGCTTCCAAGTTCACAATAGAGAGTTTCCTGAAGGGAAAAGCTCAGCTGCTCACGACACTCAGTTGGAGCTGCAACTAGATTACTGTTCTCGAGAACGAAAAAGAATTCCACATACAATTCATTATGCGATTGAGCGCTAATGTTTTCGAACTCGAGACTGACATCTATTGTGTTGCCGACCAATACGCTATCGCTAGCAAAGCTTTGGGTAATATGAAAGTTGTTAGAATCAATTCCAGGCGTACTCGCCGCTGCCGAATCTGCCCCTGCGTCCACAGTTGATAATTGCGGACTCACGTCATCGTTTTGCATTGGAAGGATAGATATTATTTGGGGAAGCGGCTTCAGCTGCGCTCCAGCATGACTAGATTTATCAATAATGATGTAATCATTTTGCAAATCCTGCTCGATGCCGACTAGATTGCCAGGCTTATAGAGCCAACCCTGATAGTGCGCACTGTCTGCACTCGCAATCGCGTATAGCTGGAAGGTCTCATCATCGCTACTCAACTGGCCGAACAAGCTGCGCTGACCCTGGGTAATAATGAGCGAGAAGAATCCATCGTCGTCGCGCCCTTGTGCCCCAATTACTCGGTCGCCATTCAGATAGCGGTCCAACTTCACAACCTGCAGTTGTATCCGCCTGGCGTCGGAAATCTGCAGGCTCAGATGGGCACCTAGGTGAATACCGTCCAGTTGAGCACTATCAAGTGCTACCGGCTGAGATATCGCTGCATAAGTTGGCGGCTCTTGCTGGCTTTCAAGTTGCTGAATGGGATAAATGAAAGGCTGCTGCCCATACAATGGAGTCAGCCAAAGCAGGACGAGCATAGCGAGGAGACAGCTTAAACCGCTCCTAATTGAGGCCTGCTTGATTGGAAGTGATAGGGACATGGCGATGATTAGTTAGCAGCGGCTAGCGCTTCTCTACTAATTCTTTCCTCAGTCAAATTGGGTGCGAGACTTTACAGCGTGGCCTGATAGCTTGGTATCTTAGCGATTAGTCCAGAATATTGCTATCTAGAACTCTAGCTGTAGCTGCTATTCAATAGCTCCATTGCACATTAAATATTACTGCTACCTAGCTGTTTTTATTAGCTTTAATGATGTATTCCACCACTATGTATAGCCAATACCTCAGTCCCCGCCGAGATCACCCCCTTCTCTATCAAGTCAAATAGAGCGTAGAACAACTTGCCGGTGTACACCGGCTCGAGAGGTACGTCGGAGAATTCCGCAAATTCACTCAGAAATGACTGCAAGGCAGGATTGCTACGTGCATAGCCGCCACAGTGGTGAGCGTCATCGACACGCCAATTGCTGGAGTCGAGGCAGCCACAGGCCTGTAATTGGCCCAAGATTTCAGAGCGCAGATAGCCATCGCCCTTCAAGACACTGATTCCCAGCACCTCAGGAGCGCTCTCACCCTCCAACTTCGACACGCCACTGATAAGGCCGGCCATCGTAGTACCAGTACCGCAACACAGAGCAACTAACCGCTTCGAATCGGCATTCTGCCAGCTCAACAGCGATGCAATCTCTTCACAGCCCTTGATTGCCAACAAATTACTGCCACCCTCCGGCAATAGGTGAAAATCACCAAATCTGCTGCGCAAATCATCTAAAAAATCTGCATCTTGCTTGCGCCGGTAGTCGCTACGACTTATCGGCCACAAGCTCATCCCCTGCTCTTGAGCGAACTCCAGAACCGGATTCAATGGCTCAGGTATCTCTCCTCGCACGAGGCCAATAGTTCGCATGCCTAATAGCTTGCCAGCAGCTGCTAGCGCGTGAAGATGATTAGAATAGGCGCCGCCGAAGCTAACAATGGGGCGGTCTGGCTGCTGCTGAAATTCGAGCAGATTGTGTTTCAACTTGTACCATTTATTGCCAGACAGCAGCGGATGGCACTTATCAAGACGCAGAACATTCACAGACACAGCAGACTGGCGCAGTAACGCGCTATGCAGTGGCTCGATAGGTGGTTTGCTAATAGAGATATCTACTGGCATAGATGAAAACATGAGGGAGAAAAATGGCGGACCGGACGAGACTCGAACTCGCGACCTCCGGCGTGACAGGCC
>TARA_B110000858_G_scaffold55761_1_pt1 | contig 16131 bp, 21 predicted proteins | sample TARA_B110000858 | Tara Oceans TARA_B110000858 (sample SAMEA4398247) | marine metagenome | biome: Polar Biome; feature: [SRF] surface water layer (ENVO:00010504); material: water (ENVO:00002006), including particulate matter (ENVO:01000060) such as... | depth 5 m | reverse complement strand
TCATGATACAAATATATAACAAAAAAGGGACCTACACAAGTCCCTTTCAAATTAATCATCATAAAATATCACCTCCACACCACTTTCTTCAAACATTTGTTTCGAACGTTTTGCATGTTCGTCCCAATGTTCTCGGTTTCGTGTGGTATCCTGAGTCTTACAGTAGATACGTCTAACTCCTGATGAAATAATCCCACGAGCACAATCACTACACGGTATACCACAAGTTAGATACATTGTAGTGTCTCTTAGACTGACACCGATTCTAGCAGCATTGTAAATACTATTTCTTTCGGCATGTTCTATCCAAAAATACTTTTCAGGTCTTTGTTGACGTTCTTCAACATCATCATCAATACCACGAGGAAAGGAGTTATATCCCGTTGAGACAATCTCATTGTCCTTACCAACGATTACGGCACCAATCTTCGTTCTTTGGTCTTTACTCTTTTCTTTTACTGACTCAGCAATACTGAGAAAATACTCAGTCCAATTCATCGTATATCTCTTCATTAATCTTCTCCTGAAGGTATTCTTCAAGTTCAATCAATTTATCGTGAGCATCTTTCCAAAGTCTAACAACCTTTTCGTCTTCGTGGTCAATATCAGGACCATAGTAATGTTTAAGAGCATAACCCTCACCTTCATTCTGTAATCTATATCTTAAATCTTCGTATGTTATATTATTCATAATTTATTCTTCTTCTTCTTCTTCGTTAAATTCCATATACCACTTAGGACTTGGTAGACCTGAGTATTCATCCCACTCATCATCAGGTATCCAATTTACTGTACTACCTGAGATACGTTGTTCTTCTTCTCTATCTTTACTATCCCGTCTGCCCATTGTGATACCATTGGATTATGTGTAATTATTAAAATTTTCTCAAAGTAGTCCTTAATCTTATGAAAGAATTCCGCAACCATATCCAAATTGTCGTTGGATATCTTACCGAATACTTCATCAAATACTACAATATTTGGTTTTGGTAATGAACATACCTTAGATAACACCGCTCTGAGTGCTAAGGACGCCATTGTTCTCTCGAACCCTGAACCCGACGATATCAACTTCTCAATCTGAGTATTATTATCTATCATCCAAAATTCCACCTCATCTTTGTCTGAGATACGTACCTCTAACTTAAACTCTGCAGAGTCCATAAGTAATCTCTGTAACTCTGAGTTAATGACTGGTAACATACTTCTCATTATCATTTTAGAAATACCCTTCTTACCGAATAACTCCAAATAGATTTTATATATTTTAAGTTTTGCTTCTTCTTCCTTAATCTTTTTTATAAGGTCATTAAAGTCACTAATCTTCTCCTCATACTTTTTAATGTTGGCTTCTGAGTTCGTAATCTCATAGTTAACACCATCTTTCTCGACCTGAAGTTCATCAAGTCTCATATCAGCACGAAGAATAGTTTCATCAATCTTTTTGTTATCTTCAAACTTCTCTTTGTCTTTGTTGAATCGGTCCAACTTATCCTGAACAGAATCTCTTTTGAGTATCAATGACTCCAATTGGATTTCATACTTTTCTTTGATGAGTTTGTTTCTTTCATATAAATCAAACTCTTTCTTAAGATTCACAAATGATTGCTCCTCTTCAGATAACCTATTAACCTGTGTTGATGAACCCTCGACATTAACATTAAGTTCTTTAAGTTCCACTTTTTTCTTTTCGGTATAGTCAGACTTAGCTAGTTCTATACCACAATATTGACATTGTAAACCCCCTTCAAATTCATTGATTTCCTCGGTGATGTCCTGAATTTTAGATTTCATTGTTCCCAATTTAATCTTTTCTTCGGACAGGAGTTCCTTAACGGCATCGTGTTTATCTTCATGATAATACTCAGAAGGTTCATTTACACTCACTCCTTTTAAGTCCAACTCCGTTAAGGTAATTTTAGATTTAAACTCTTCAATTTCCCTTTTTAACGTTTCTGGTCTTACTTTTAATAACTCATCATCCAAACCTGTGTGTTTCTGTTTTAAGAGTCCATCACGGTACTCTTGTCCCTTTTCAATTCTTTTGTTGACATCTACGAGTTTGTCTTTGTTATCTTTTATACTTTCTTTCTGCCCGTTAATGAGGTCATCGTGTTCACCAATGTAACTCTTTAAAGACACAATATCATAAAGATTTGAAGTCATACTCTTTTGAAATTTTGAGGACATTTCCTTAGCGGTATCTTCCTTTAATTTCAGTGCGTCCAACCCTAAGAACCTAGATAGAACCTGTCCTCTTGCTGTAGGTTTGGCGTCAATTAACTCTTCCAAGTTACTTGCCGTTGTTAATATAGTCATCAAGAAATCATCCATTGAACCAATGGACTTTTTGATGAAGTCCTCTGTCTCTCTTCTTTGTTCACCAGTGAAGTTTAATAAGCTTCCGTCGGCAAGTTTTTTGAAGAAGTCCAAAGATGTACTAACTGTGTAGTCCATCTTATTTCTTTTTAACTTACGTGTTACTTCTCTAACAATGATATACTCCTCACCATCAATTAATACTTCACCCCTTACCGTGACCTTATCCTTATTTCTAAATCTATTAAAGATTTCTTCTGCCTTACTCGTCTTAGTAGTCTGGTTGAAAAACAAGAATAGAAGGAGGTCTACTGTCAATACGGTTTTTCCTCCAAAATTGGGGGGATTGGATTCAACCGTAGATATCCCTTTTATTTTATCAAAATCTAAAATTTGTCCGTCACCAAAAGATAAGAAGTTTGAAAAATCAATCTTCTTAATATACCACTTCTTAAATGGTGTCACCTCAGCCTTATCAGCGGAAATGACATTCTCTACCGAGTCATCCAATTTAAGAACATCATCACTAAATTCTTTAAACCCATTGTTATCTAAAAACTTTACGATGAGCTCTCTTTGATAATTCTCATCCAAAATATTCATAGATACATCAATAGATTGTAACTCACCTTCAGTAGATTTTACCTTAGTAACCACATTCACATTGGTGGACGAATACTTTTTCTGAAAATATGTCCTAACTCTTTTAATCCTTTCCTGTGTGAAGTTTTCGGGGGTATCTTCCCACACTACTTGAATATGAGGGTTAGTCAAATCGTCAGTTTTTAGTTTATGAGTCATATAGTGATAATTTAATGTTTTTGGAGGGTTGAACAAATCCACCTTTATAGTTTAATCTCCAAAGGGATATTTTCGTCTTCGTTTGGTGTCATTACTTTACCCATATCAATAGTAGGTGTGTTACTTCCCGCTACAATTTCTTCTTGTGACTCTTCGCTTTGTTCCTTTAATTTTTCCATCTGCTTCATCATCTCGTCTTGCCACATTTTCTCCATCTGAACCTGATTTGATTTGATTTTGCTGTTTCTAGCTTGGACTCTTTTACGGTGTGCCTTTGCACCACCTCTAGTTTTTGATTTTCCCATTGTATTTATATATAAATTATTTGTTTATGAGAAGTATAATAACAAAATTTATGAATAACAAGTGGGTTAAACTTATTTTCTCAATTTCGATTATAATCTCATCTATACCTTCAATTATAAGTGATTTTCAGGGTGGAGTCAACAACGGGTGGCATCATTATGGTACACTATTCATCGGAATTAACTACTTTTTAGAATCAACCTTATGGGTTATTGACTTATGGAAAAAATAAGAACATTCAGAACAAAAATTAAATTACTAGAATCTTTAGTACGTCATGATAAGGACAGTTATGATGAGTGGGACTTTTATAGTATAAAAAAAGAAATGTTTGAGTATAAATTTATGCACCCTGAGGACGTTGAAATAGATAAACTTATTTCACAAATGGATTCTTTGGAGTCCGCTCACGATAAAAGGCAAAACAAAAAAATGAACCATAAGTTAAATCTATTAACTATATGGTCCACTATTTTTTTACCGCTATCATTCTACACAGGTATGTGGGGAATGAACTTTGATGACGTTCCTTTATTGACAGGTGATGACGGATTCTGGGTCTTTGTTACAATCTCAATCCTAACCACATTAGTTATGTTTGGTTACTTTAAAAAACATAAGTGGTATTAAGATTCAAAGTGGTCAACAATCGTATTGATTGCCCATACACCACCTGAAGCTAACATCCCATCAAAGAATATTGACGGTACTAACGGTAAACCTAATTGTTCACCAAAGAAGGAATACGCAAACGCACCCATGAAAAATCCTACCCATGTTGAACAACACATCATACACGAAACAATGCCGTGAATGAAGTTGAACAGGTTTGAAACTACGGGTATACTTGTTTCACCTAATTTTTCAATCCCCACTCTTAAACTTTTAAAAATAGAACCGTACACAATAATCTGTGTCATTCCGTATGCGGCTACTAACCATGCTAATAATATCATAATTTTTTACTTAAATTTGTTGATGCCAAAAATATGGCGTTTTCTTGTTTAAACTCTTTATCTAAATCTAACATAATTTTTTCGTATTGTGAAATAAAATTATCTTTTTCTCTAATTTGGTCTTTAAGTTTTTGAATGGTTTTTTGTAATCCTTTAAGTTTTTCAGGTGAACTTTTAGTTTTAATTTCTTTGATAACCTCAACTTCCTTAATAACTTCGACAGTAGGTATACTTTCCAATTCGTCTATTTTTCGTATCAAATCGATTATTTGCGTATCATACTGAATCACTTCTTTTTGGAAAATACTTTCCCTTTCTTCTTTCTTAGTGGAAAATTCTTGTACTTCTTTAGTTAGTTCCTTAGTCTTAGTAGAAAGTTTTTGTTTTTCCTTCTCCAACTTGGTGATTTTTTTACCAAGTTCCTTTTTATTGTTCTGTAACTCATTCAATTTTTGAGATAGTTCCTTTACCTGCTCATCATCTGTGATATAAACTTCTTTTATTACTATCTTTTCCACAGGTTTTTCAACCTCAACTTTTTTGGTGACCGTCTTAGGTTTCTTTTTAAGTTCTTCCTCTAATTTAGTAATTTTTTGAGAAAGTTCATTTACCCTATCAGTATTCTCAACTTCTTTAATTACTTCCTTCTCAACTGTAACCACTTTTTCAACAATCTTTTCAACTGGTACATTTTTGGTTATCACCCTTTCAACTTCCTTAATAACTTCTACGGGAACTTCTTTTACGACAATTTTCTCAACCACTTTTTCGACTGGTACCTCAACTCTAATTTCCTTAATGACCTCTTTCTCAATTACCTTTACACCATCCGCATTCAATAGACCATACTTTTCAATTTGATATCCCTGACTGAAACATTCTTTAATGAATTCATTAATATCAAGGTCATTCAACTTACAGAACGCCTTTAGGTCTTTAAGTTCTGTGGTGTTAAAATTAATAATTGGTGAGTTGTTCTGTGCCATTTTCTAAATCTTCTATATCTGTAATCTTAAAACTTAAGAATGGACGTGGGTTTGATAGGTTAACAAACGAATACTTTTCATCCTCTATAGTATAAATACCAAAACCATGTTTAGTTACTGACTCACCAAAGTTTTGTTGTATCGTTGAGCCGACCATATATGCCTTTTTCTTATTCGGTATGTCAATCACCTGACGTTTATGAATATCACCACATAATACAACATCTAACCCTTTAAAGTTTTCAATCTCGTAAGCGTGGTCACCAAAGTCAAAACCAGTGTCAGTTGTTAGTCCCTGAATAGGGTCGTGGAATAATCCAATCTTATAACCCTTAGCATCTGTAATGTCAGGTTTAATATTACCCTGAAACTGTGAATATACACACCAACTAATATTTTCATCTTCATAAACTCCTCTGTCCCTATAGTATACAATGTCAGGATTTTTTAACGAATCAATGATTGGTGTTAATGCGTCCAACCTATTAAGATTATTATTAAGGAAGTCATGATTACCTGGTATTAGTATTGTCTTAGCTACCTTAGTACACTCAGTAAGTATCCATGCTACTATCTCAATAAGTTCAGGCGTCATCTGATTCTTACTATGAACTAAATCACCGGTAAATACAATTCGGTCAGGGGTCTCATTCTTAAACTTACCCAACATATCCGTAACGATTTGTCGGTATAAATCATGGTCTTTAAATAACCTAATATGTAGGTCTGAAAAATGTACTATTTTTTTTATCATAAACAACTAAAATATCTGTCTCCTCTATCACAAAGGAATGTTATTACTATACCATTAGGATTGTTCTTTTCAATCCATCTTTCTGCCGCTAAGACATTAGAACCTGCGGATATACCAACAAAAAGTCCATGTTCCTTAGCTAATCTTTTTGCTCTATTTTTAGCATCCTCAGTTGATACCACCATGATTTCGTTTACCTTTTTTAAATCCACTAAAAACTTTGAGCCGTCACCAATACCCTGTATCCCGTGTAGACCAGGTTCCCCACCACTCATTACCGGTGATTCTTCAGGTTCCACCGCAATAATTTTAATTATAGGTATATGTTTTTTAAGTTCTAATCCAGCACCCATTAATGTTCCACCAGTTCCTGTACCTGTAACAAATGCGTTAACAGTTTCAAACCAACTCTTACCATAATTAACATCATTTAAAATTTCTTTTGCAGTGGTCTGTCTATGTGATTCAATATTTAACGGATTAGCAAACTGATTACAGTTAAACCATCCGTTTTCTTCTGCCAATTTATCTCTAAGTGATATTGCAGTATCAAACTCACCTGCCGGTACCTCAATCAATTCAGCACCATAATATTCTAAAGTTTTTTTTCTTTCTTCAGACATATTGGAAGGCATCACAATAATACACCTATATCCTCTTTCGGCTGCCAACCACGCAAAGGACACACCCATATTACCAGAGGTTGCTTCAATAATGGTATCACCCTTATTTAATATACCATTTTTTTCAGCATGATTTAAAATATACGAGGCTGGTCTATCTTTAATTGAACCTGTTGGATTAAATAATTCTGCTTTGGCATATAATTTCTCACTTATCTTAATAAGTGGTGTATTTCCTATATGGTCTGATAACCTCATCTTATTGAATTAAGTTTATCGTTAATATAAATATTAAATTTCTCCCAACGACTTAGTTTTGACCCCCATAATTCTCTTTCATCCATATCACGACACCAACTATTCCATTTTTCAAATAGGTAAAGAATATCAATAGTAAGTTCACCACCGTGAGTTACCGTTGGGAATGCCCATGTAATTTCAAATAGGGAACCTGACCAAAAAATGCCGTTATCCACATTCAATATTTGGAAACCAAACTTATTGTGGTCACCACCCAAATATACATTGAATAATCCTATTTTAAGACTCCATCGGTGGGTCTTCCACGCTATCTTCTGTAGTATTTTTCTCATTTTCTTCATTATTTTCTTCATTCCACATTTCATCCCAAAAGGTAAACTGAGGTTCATTATTTTTTTTAGGCATCACCAAGGATATCAAACTCTTTATTCATATGTCCACAACTCTTACAAACGTAAGTTTCCATTGGAACTATTTGGTCCTCCATCGAACCTGTAAGCAATTTACTAATTTTTTTTATAATAGTCACCTTTTCAAAGAAAATATCTTCACATTTCTCACATTTCACATTTGGTGATTCCATTACGTTTACTTGTATTTTACCGTCTCCCGCTAAATTCATTATTTTATTTTTTTAATTGACAGAACGATACTATTATATACCTCTGACCCGTTAATACGGGTAATCCCCCGTGTCTATGTGTTATTTGTCCAGGGTGTACAGATATATAACCCTTTTCACCCTTTAAAGATGTCTTTTGATTCGGGAAAAATGTACCACCACCTGTGAAGTCCTCAGTATTTAAAGTAACGACCACCGTAATCTGACTTGCGTCATGATGTAGACCTAAGTGATATTGAGCGTAAGGGTGATATCTAGCAATAAAATTTTCTGAATGTAAATCTACCCAATCAGATTCTTCTAACTTATATAATTCCTTTGACATCGGCCACACATACTCCTTTAATATTGCCTGATATGTTTCATGTAAACCTAATGTTTCCATAACCATATCTGTGGTTGGATAATTTTCGTGTCTATCTACCGTCCAACAATTACAAGCCTCAGCTTCTTGAATGATGTAATCACAGAATAAATCTGTGAAACATGGAATAGTGTATATATTAGGTAATTCCTCCTGAGCATATAAATCCCATTTACGAGATAATAGCTCAGGTCTTATAAATTTATCTTTCCAACCATCAGGGTCCTCAAAATAAGTGTATAACTCTGGATGTAATTTATTCCCCATAATTACTTACTTTCATTACAATAGTTTATCATGTATTTTACATTACCTCCCTTAACCATCTTAACACCATATCTATGAGTTATATGTCCAGGGAAGATATATAAATGACCTTGTTTGGGTTTTATAGTACAATCATATTTCTCAAAATATAACTCACCACCATTATCTTCATTTTTATCTAATTTTATCAATTTGGTAACATTAACAAAATCATGGTGTAACCTAATGTCATCACCCTCTTCGAATGTTAACACTTCAGTATTAACATTCATATTCCTAAATCCTCTACCAGCAACAGACCAATAGTGATTCATCATTTCAAAACCATATTCCTCTATAACATCATAATAATCTTGGTAGAATGGGTGTCCGTTAAATGTATAGGATTTTAATCTCGTATCCCACTTATTAACCATATCTAACTCTTCACCTTCTATATTCCCTAAGAACTTATCACAAAACTCTTCAGTGAAAAAAGGAATTTCTAATACATCGGTACATGGGTTTTGTATCATTAAGTCCCATTCTTTGGATATCGCCTCTTTTCTCATACATAAAGACTTCCATCCGTTTACATTAGTAAAATCAAATATTTCAGGGTGTTTCATAACAAATTAAAAATAATAATTTTTATTTACTTATCAAGGTATTTAGACATATCCATAGACATTACTCTCTCAACCACAGACTTTGGTACTCTAAATTCTTTATAGTCTGATTCTTTAGTTACCAACACTACGATACATCCCATTAGTTTTAGGTCCTCATATTTTGTTCCCTCTAACATCTTCATTAATAACTTTCCATAGAAAGGTAGTTGTAGGTAGTAGTGACCCAAAGAGTTATCTGGTAAATCTTGGAATGGTGTTTTCATATTTTTAGTCCATCTATTCTTTTCAAAATTCTTTGGCTTGTTAGTTTTCCAATCCGTAATGACCATACCGAACCCGGTTTTCTCTTTATTCATCACCAACCAAACCTTATCAGGTTGTCCCGTATACCCTAAATCTGGATGACCTAAAACCATCTCAGTATCTAATAACACAGCATCCCTATCCCCCATTAACTTAATAAACTTCTCACCAGCATTAATCATTGAATTAGATTTCATTTCTTGTTCTAAGTCAACCTCAAATAATGGTTCTCTGACATCTTTATAATCACCATTTTCTTCAATGATTCTTTTCTCCAACACATAGTGAACACGTGAACCCATATTAGTTGCGTACGAACCCGCAGCACTCCACTCATCAAGTAACCTTTGCATTTCAACACGGTCACCTTTAGCTTTTTTATAGGCAATCTCATCCGCAGGGAATGGTTCGTAAAACAACTTTAATAATTTAGAAACTGACGGCCACGTTGAACTTGTCTCCCCCGTCTCATCTTTCATGAAGTAAGTATGTGTATCCTCGATAAAACTAAGGTTTAATTCCTTTTTCTTATTCTCAACAATATCTCTTATTTCCTCTGCAATCTTTTTTAAATCCATATTCTATCTTTCTAATGTAACAAAACAGTCCTCAGGTAATTGACCTCTTAGGTCACCTAAATCTCTATCGTCGGGTAATTTAATAATATCTATTCTACCATAAAGTCTACCACCACTTAATTTATAATATATTTTCTTAGCGTCTTCCCAAGCATCCCCATCCAAACATATGATAATTCTACCTTTAGCTCTTTCATATAAACTCTCCCATAACATATCAGATAAGAACTTACCTAATAATGGTATAGAGTTAGGAACAAAAAATCCGTCAAATACCCCTTCAACTAAATAGATGTCCTCATCCCAATTGATTCTACTTTCATTAAATATAAGTAATTCTTTTGGTGCAACGGGGTTTTTATATTTAAATTTTGAATATTTATCCCAACTCCTTGATACGAAGTAGTTTAGTTTACCCTCTAAATCATACGATGGAACAATAATACGTCCACCATATTCACCATCCATTGCAAACCCGATATCATATTTCTCAATCATATCATCAGTTATACCTCTTTTCTTTAAGTAATTGTACGCTTGTGCTCGAGGTGGATATATTGGATTAACCTCTTTGAATTTTTGATATTCCTTAGGAATACGTAGTTTTTCGTATTTCTTCTCTTTTCTTTCGAAATCATCAGGACGAACTAATGTGTAATATTCTTTGTCTTTCTTATTACCATATTCGTCAATTAACTTACCTAAGTGACCATAAGTTCCATGTGTCTCGGCACAGGACCAACACTTATAAACATGTTGAGCATAGTTAATTTCAAGGTTTCCCTTTCCATCACCTTTATCTAACGCCTTTATATCATGGGAACATACAGGACAGTCAAACGATACCTGACCCGTGACCTCGTTATGTTTACGATACTCACCGAAGATACCTTCAACTATATCCAATATTAATGATTCATCTCTCTCCATCGGAGTAAAGATACAACATTATTTGAGAAGAGTCAAACTACCAGAGCCCTTGTTGTTTCATATAACCCTGAACACACGTGTATGCGTCTGCTTGGTCAAAACATTCTTTCTTAAGTGTATTGTTTCTGGTGTATAACCAAACAATTTGTGGTTCAGATTCAGAGACCTTTTGCCAAACAACCGCTTTCTTATCAATGTCTTTTGGCATTCCACCAAATAACACTTTTTTACCTTTATTGTTTTCTTGTACCAATTCAGGCCATGCAAACTTTCTTGAATTATATGTGGAAATATAACTTGGTACTATACCAAGAATATCATATATTGACTTAGTTATCATTGAGTTATAACGAAGTAATACACCAACAGTCCAAACATTATTTGAATTTAGTAAAGGTTCCTCGATGATGACTTTGGTAACACCAATATCCTTATAATCCCTTAGTTTCTCCTCGAAGGCATCAACCTTACCTAATAATTCTTCAATCTTATCCTCAGGTTTTGGTTTAATAACTGGTGAGACGTGAGTCAATTCCAATAATTTTTGTGTTTGAATGTCAAAAAGCGACCAACCAATAGTTTTGGTGGATATATCTAACCCCAATACTTTTGGAGCGTTCTTTAAATTATTTCTCATTTTTTTTAGAAGTCAAATTTTATCGTGTACTGTTGTACCCCCTGTCTTTTTTCGGGAGACTGTACTTTAGATATAATCATAAGGTCTTTATCAGAATTATAAAGACCAACTTCAGTAACATAAGGGTTACTACCTGTCCATGTTGGGTTTGAACTGTCGAGATATTGTGCCTGACCTAAGTTAACTCTATAGTTCATCACATAAATAGTGGCAGCAATATCTGTCTTAACAGTACCATAGAAAAAGTATTCATCACCAAAATTAAGTTGTGTTGTACCTGTTTGTGGTATATCAATATAATTTTCTAAAACATAGTCGGTACCACCTTCATAATTTTCTTTAGTGATTTGTAAAGTAGTATTAGTAAGTCCTGATGTAGTAATGTAACCCCCAACAGTAGTCGCCGATATTTGTGATGTTACACCTGATAACTCAATCCATGAGTCGGCACTTGGTCGAGTATCTCCCGTGACTTTCTGAGCTAATATTGAAATCTCATTAGCGCTAAATCCTGAAGGTACTCCTGACGGTGTATTATTAAGGAATGGAAATTCAGGTCCGAAACTAAACGTAACGTTTTTACTCGTACCATCACTACAATCATCATCTTCACCTTTTATCTTAGTGTAGTAATTACAATGTAATGACTCTGTGAACGCACTATTATTAAATCTATATGTTACCCATAAAGTTTCATTAGAACCCGTTAGGATACCTTGAAACCCCGTTGATACTGATTGTGAGTTAATTGGTGATATATAACCTAACTTAGGAGCCGGTAACGTCCAATTCCTATTGGACTTGTAACTCATGGCTGCAATTAATTCATCATCATCAATTATAACTATTTTTAAGTCAGGAAAAACTTTACCTACACGATTTGGGTAACCATCACTACTTGTATTAGTATCCCATAAGTGGTAATACCTAATACCTGGCTCATTCATATTACTATTTACATTAGACTCAAGATAGTGAGGTATGAAAAGTGGAAAATCAGAATAACCTGGAGGGTCAGTATAAAATGTTTGACCCATTGTACCACCTGAAGATTTATGCCACATTAACCACGGAATATCAATATTAAAATTACGTGCACTACCCGTGTCTCCCGATAATGGAACTGATGGGTCTCTTTGTTTCTGAGCTATCTTCTCACCGTAGAAGTTATCAAGAGCATTATTCGTGTAGTGAATTATTGCAATTGACTTTTGGTCTGAAGGTGAGAGATTAATCTTTTCATCGTATGAATTATAATAGTATGTTGAATCTGTATCTGTTTGACCAGTATTTGAATTATATCCTAAATATTCTTTTGTACCTGTGTATCCTGTCGAACCGAAGAAGTTATAATCTAAATCATTCACAGTATAACCCGCTGGTGACTCAGTCCATGGAATATTCATATTCCATATCTTAACATCTTGACCTGTACTACAATTAGTTTCAAAATTTAACTCCTCTATTTGCGCATAACTTAATGGAGTATTGTAATCATACATTACTGTCATACCTGAAGGGAAGAAATGTACACGTCCATTACCACCTAATGACATTGATGAGTAATCTGGTAATTTTCTATCTACCTTAACGGTAACACTACCTGTTGTTGCGGTGGTTGAACCTGTTATACCTTCAACCCTATACATTAACATTGGGAAATTTCCCGTCCATGTGTTACAGTTTGCAGTCCCGTCCATCCATATTGATAGATAATCACCAATCTGAGTATCAGCACTAAAAGAACCATTACAGTTTAAGTAAGTGGCTGTGAAGGTATCCGTAGCGTTAAGTGTTGATAAATTAACTACCCAATTTGATGATAAAGTATATGCTGAAGTAGTATTATTATAAAATGAACCAGTTGTTCCTGTAAAAAAACCTCTTGGACTTGTACTATTATATATTTCATCAACATTTGGCTCAGAAAATGGAATACCAAAGAATGAAGTCTTATTAGAGTCAACATACATTGGATATTTTATATTTGATTGGTTTTTTTCAGGTAACGGGGTTTTATTCTGAGCATTATACTCAGGTTTTAAAACCTCTAAGGTAGAAAGGTTGGCATTGCTTATACAGTCGTAACACACTTCACTATCTCCAACTTGAAAATAAGTGATGTTAAAATCACCTCTTGAAATTGCTCTACGACCAGCATCAGTAATTACTGAATTAATCAATGCTGAAGTATTTTTTATATTATATCCCATGTCTTTATAAATACATTATTTAATCTTTTTATTTTAATTGTCGTTAAACCCACACCATTTATTATGGTCCGACACTTACAGTCCCTTGAACCCACGGAGGTAGACCCACATTTCCACAATTACTTGTACTCAATAACGGATGTATTATTTGTATACGATGAATATCTTGACCAAAAGCAGGACAGTCGTTAGTTTGTGGATTATTATTTTGAACCCCAAATGTATCTATACCCGATATTGTACCACCTGAAAGTGTTACGCTATATGTTTTAGATATACCACTGTATATTGTCCCAAAACTAGACCCTGTAAACCCATTACATAACCTAGTGTTTGCCTGTGACGTGATAACTTCATTACCGTTTGTATTAATTACCGCATTACCAGCGGCATTAGCATAATAACCTCTAGTTAATAGAATTTGTTGTTGAGAGTTATAGTTGTTCGTAAAGTTATTTGTAATTAATATGTCCGCAGTTATTGAAACACCCACAGGTAGTGCAGGTGATACAGATAGTGCCCATTGCACTGACTTTGAAGATGAAGTTAATGTACTGGTACTGGTATTTAACACTAAATTATATGTGGTCGGTGCGGGTCCTGCAAGTATATTATACCCCCTTATGAGGATAAGACCCGTCGTGTCTTTAATATAAATACTACCCCCACCTGCAGGTAACCCAGTAAATGTTGGTGATGATTGATATGTTATACTATCTAAAGAATAACTATAAGGTGGTACACCTGCCCACGCAGTCACTGTTACTGTACCATCACTCGAACCAGCACAGGTCTCCATAGTTTTAGATACGCTAGCGTTTAACGCTGTAGCTTCACAAGTACCTGTAGTCATAATCCATGTATTACTTGTTCCCAATTCAGTCCATAAACCTTGTGGAATACTAATGTTTGATTGTAGAACAATGTTACTAGGAGTATATCCACTGATTTCCCAACGTGGTGGTATATTAGTATTATTATATACAACATCATAAGTTGAACCTGTCCATGACGGTTTACCATTAACAATACCCTTATACCCAAACGCATATTGAGTATTCGGTGCTTGATATTTAGTCAAACATAATTCAGATGGATATGAAGGGGCCGGTGATGGTGTTGGTGTCGGAGTTGGACTCGATGTTGGAGTTGGTGTCACCGCATTTACAATACATGTTGTAGAACCACTGTAATCACCATAATTATCAATTACTGTTGCAGTATACGTACCGCTGGCTAAATTTGTTAATGTAGTTACACCTACATCACCTGTTGACCAATTTATTGTATAAGGTGGTGTCCCCCCTGTGATAAATAAGGTCATAGTACCCCCATAACCACTATCATTAGCGCCTGTTGTTGTACACGACACCCCTAATGGAAAGACGGTAAAAACATCACAATTATTTGTAGGTATAAGATTACTCATGTTATTATAAATATTTACTTATCTGTTTCATCATGACATAACCGGTTGCGTAAAACAGAAAGTACTTGGGTAATGACAATTTAACCCCACTGGTGACTGAGACATAGAGCCAGATATGTATGTCACACCTAAAGTCCAATAATCATTCGCAGAATTATTCGTTAATGTGTTAAGTGTAAAATTACCAACCGTACTACCTCTATATACGGAAAGACCAAATCCTGTCACCAATGTATTAGCAAGTGCTTCGAAATTACCGTTAAGACAAGCAACATCATATAAATAGAATTCTGTTATTGAACTTACAGTTACACTATTGGCATATGATTTACCCGGAGATTGAGGTATCACTCCAGTACCTAACCAATCAAAGCTCATACATAACGTAGTTGTTGGACTTGACGGAGATGGTGACGGTGACGGAGTCCCTAAAGTAATAGTACAAGCGTTACAATTGGCGTAATAAATGGAAGGACTACCAAATATATTAGTACTAGATGTTGTTAACACATGATTTGGTGGCGCAACATATGGTTTTTGGAACATACCAACAACCGTCCAACAAGTAGTAAGAGGAGGAACAGTATATTTGAATGTTGTACCAATTGAAAGAGGACCTACAGACACATCTTGAGCGACAATACTATTTGAACTACATGCACTATACACAAACGTATATTGAGGTTGTCCATGTGACGATGAAGGAGTAATTGAAGGTGTGTTGCTAGGTGTGTTGCTTGGTGTATTACTTGGTGTATTACTCGGAGTATTCGAAGGTGTATTAGTCGGCGTATTTGGCGGTGTTGATGTTTGTGTTGGTGTAGGTGTTGGTGTACTACATACACATCCTGGGTCAGGTGTTGCACTGGCCCCAATACCACCACTTATAAAAATTACGTTTATAGCACATACTGTAACGACGTTATATGGATTCACATATACATTATACAGATTACCATTACAATCCATAACCCTAAAATTAGCACCAACCTTATCATCATAACCACCATATAAACCCCAATCCGTACAACATTCAGAGCCTGTTGATGGTGTTACTGTAGGTGTAACTGTTGGTGTCGGTGTTTGACTATGTGAAGGTGTTACCGTTGGTGTTCTTGTTGGGATTGGCGTAATTGTAGGTGTTAAAGTCTGAGTTTGGGTTGGTTCAGGA
>TARA_B110000858_G_scaffold192819_1_pt1 | contig 16158 bp, 21 predicted proteins | sample TARA_B110000858 | Tara Oceans TARA_B110000858 (sample SAMEA4398247) | marine metagenome | biome: Polar Biome; feature: [SRF] surface water layer (ENVO:00010504); material: water (ENVO:00002006), including particulate matter (ENVO:01000060) such as... | depth 5 m | reverse complement strand
AAATTAATGAATAATTATCTTAATGAAGCAGGATTAAAATATGAAACTGAAAATGGTATTTTGAATTCAAGTAAATTTAAAAAGGTTTATAATAAGGCTTGCTTATCCAGAACAAAAAAATTAAAGAATGTTAATCAAAATACGGTATATCTATATGATAATGCTTATAGGTTTAATGGTTTTAACGCGACTGCACAGGAAAAGGCGTACGTATATGAAAATATTTCAAAATTTAAAAATTATTTTAACAATAACAATAAATTTCTCCCAAAAAATAGATTGCCTGAAAACAATATTGTAATTCATATTAGAAAGGGAGATAGAAAGAATCATCCTGGTAATTTAAGTATTATTAATAATCTTGATAAACTAATGAATATTTTTTATAAAAAATATCCAAATTACCACGTTTATATACACACAAACGGAGTAATAAATACTTCTAATTTTAGGAATAAATTTACTTTATATCCTAAAAGTGAACACATATCTAATTCTTTGAGTGACTTTATCAATGCAAAAATATTAGTTTGTAGTTACAGTAGTTTATCAATAGTAGCAGCTTTAATAGGTAATCAAAAAGAAGTAATAGTTTCTGATTTAAACAATCAATTCATTCCTAAAAACTCTTACAAAATATCTCAATATATAGATATTTTTAAATCATAAATTACGTTATTTTATTAATTATTTAAAATGAATAAAAACTATAATTAAAATATGTCTAAGGATATATGTAATTTGAATGATATATCTTTTATAACAATGACGAATAAAGGATATATTGATTTTACACTTAATTGTTATAAATCCTTGAAAAAAAGTGGGGCAGAGTTCGATTTAGTTAGCCATGTTTTAGACAAAGAAGCTTATAATATTTTAAAAAATAATAACCACCCTGCAGTATTTGTTGATAATAAAACGTTAAGTGATCTTGTATACTACAATAGAGAAGGTTGGGGTAAAATGATGTATACAAAGATGAAAATTATTTATGATGAATTACAAAAACATAAATACGTTTGTATAACTGACGGCGATATTGTTTTCAATAATAAATGTTTTATGGAGTATTGTTTTAACATGTCAAAGAAATATGATATTATTTTTCAGAATAATGCAAGTAGCAATCAAGCGGTCGCTTCAATATGTGCGGGTTTTGTATTTATAAAATCAAATGAAAATACTAGAAAATTATATAATATAAATGAAATAAAAAATGTATCTACAGAACAAAACTGTTTAAAAGGAAGAATAAGAAAAATATCTAGTTTGAAGTTGGGATATCTTCCATTAGAACTATTTCCCAACGGCAAATTTTATAGAAGTAATAATACAACCCTAAATCCATATATGGTTCATTTTAATCATACGAGCACTACAAGAAAAATTGGACATATGAAAAAATATGGTTCGTGGCATTTAAAAGAGTATAGCACGGGCTTTGATATAAATAAAGCAAGTAAGCATCTTAACGTTACAAGTAAATGTATTAATCTGCTAAAAAATAATACTTTACAAGTAAAAGAAAAAACGTATAATAATTATTTTACTGACATCTATCCAGGTAAAAGAAAATATTTATTTGTTGAATATATTAATATGAATGATAAAGATTCCGAATTAATAATTGACGAAAAAAAATTACTAAAAATTAATTGTAAAGAAATTCAAATGGCTATTTATTTCACTAGATAAATTCGTTAACCATACTGCTAAACCCAGATCCTTTAGATGGTATAAACCGACTAGCATTTTTGCACGTATACAAGTCTAAAATTGTTTTATAAAGGTTTTCCCCTTTCTTAAAAACCGTAGAATTATAGTGTATATTTTTTCCACCCACAGGCGGATTTGTATATCTAAAAATAGTTGTATCTTTTAGATTTTCATTTAAAAAATCAAAAAACATTGGTGAATCTGTTGCTACAAAGACATTATTGATCTTTGTCGTTTTAATAGCTTCATTAATCTCTCTTAATTTTTTAACGTAACCTCCTGCAACTCTCTTATCTCTGAATCTGAAATGAACGGCTATATATTGTTTTGAATCCACAATTGATTTAATTTCATTTTTCTGATACTCTAAACTATTGTCGTCAGTATTTGTTTTTCCTTTTTCTTCTTTAATAGTTTTTGTGCAGCATTCATCAATTACTTTTCGTGTAACATCTTTCCATTTTTTTCCTATTCCGTATTTCGCATTTATAATGTCTTTTATATCCTTAATTGTCTTACTTGTTTTTTCGCAAATATCGGTAGTAATTTTATTATTATTTATGTCTTTATAAGTAATCGATAAAGATTTCGGTTTATTGAAATATTCGTTATCTTCTGCTGATATTCTAAGATGTTTATTTGAAACACGTAATTTTTTATAAAAACTTCCTTCAATTGAAAACACATAGCTTCCATTTAAAGAATCGGTGTTTTTAAAACAAATCCTATTTATAACTTTCTCGGTAATGTTTATAGTTTTATCTTTTACACCATACATAGCTTTATTAATACATATTATGTTATCTATTCGATTTTTTGTTTTTTCAACAAACTCTACATATTTTTTTGCCCCCTCAATAGTCGTATAATTGATTTTTAGTATTTTCAATTCATTTATATAATCTTTGTCTTCTTTTTTAATACCTAAATGTTTATTGGTAACTCCTAATGATTTTGTATAAGAACCACTTATTTCCAGGGTATATACTTCTTTTTTAGTATTTAAAAGTTTATAGTCATTATTAAAAAATTTATAAGGATTTTCAAGAATCGAATCTATAAATGGTTTTTTAAACGCAAAGAACTTTTGGGGTTTTGCACGCGCAGTTGAACAAATAACAGCCACACTTTTATCTGGAACTAAATATTTAATATTTGTATTATATCTTGCTCTTTTGACTAATTCTTGTGACTTTTTATCAATCTTGTATTCTTCATAAAACAATTTTAGTTCGTCGGGTCCTTTTATTTCCTCTACATCTAACCCTGTTAATTTAAAATTTAAAAAATCGGATGCGTAATACTGAAAAGGTAAGTGTGAATCCAACCCGTAAATATATAATTTATATTTGTTCCTCTTAGATAATCTTATCACCCACGCTAAATTATGTAAACAGTGCCCTAAACCACCTGACGGTCTCCATATTATAGTTTTCAAATTTTCACTAAGAGGCATATCTACAAATAAATTATATCTTTTAAATATAAGTATGAACGATTTACAAAAACGTTGGGCAATGTTTCTATTAGGATGCATTCCTACTAGATTGTTATTGGCTTACATTCTCTCTAAACTTTCTCAAACGCATCTTAAAATAGCTGGAACTGTATTACTTTTACCTGCATTTGGTTTTTTTTACATATATATTACAGGTTTACGGAAAACCGGTGCTGAAACTCTAGGGGCTCCTATATGGTGGAATCATCTCCGCCCGGTCCATGCCCTTTTATACTTGGTTTCTGCTATAATGGCACTGCAAGGCAATAAACGTGCTTATATGCCAATTGTTATTGATACTCTATTCGGTCTTGTTGCTTTTACTAGCCACCATTTCTAAGTTTTGCCAAAGTAGAACAAATAAGGATCCGTTTATATATATAGCATTGTAAGCTAACCTTGTTCTATAACCACGGTAAAAGCCTGCCCCACCCTTATCTTTATGATTTATCATATTTTTAATGATATCTAAATATGATTTCTCTCTGATGAAAATGCTTGCTTGTGCGTTTTAATTACACGTATTGGGTTTTGGATTGATTGACAATTGTATCTTTTATAAGAGAACATGTAAATCTTGTAAATAAATCCAGATCTTTTATTTTAGAATATGAGAGAAGCCATAATGAATTACTAATTAATACAATTTATAACACCATAAGCTAAGTCACCCTGATATAAATTCCATTTAATATGTTTATACCCATGTGCTCCGTGAACCTGATATACATTACTTAGTGTATCCAATTGCAAAATAACTATCTTAACAACGACCTATAAGCTGCCATTTAACAATGAGGAAAAATAATTGTTGTTATTGTATTTTCTTATTAATCTCGTTATAAATTGTAATATCCGGTGTTCGGCCGATACCACTTTTTAAAATAGCAGGTAAAAAATCCTCTATAAAAACGGAACAGTTCTCCGTCATTTTTAAGAAATTTAAAACTATCTATCTATCTAACTATCTTTTAGTGTCCCTCCATAAACATACTGACTTTTAATTAATGGTTTAATCCAAAAAAGAGCGCCTCCTTGTATCGTGGTGGCGGTTAAACAAGAGACAAAAGTTTCAAACATCTAAAATTGATTATATTTGTATAGATAGCTAGATAGATAGTATCATCACCATTACGCATGTTGAAGTTGTTTCAATTGGAAAATCTGGAGCGCGGAACAGTCATCAAGCGACCATCCAAAACTTGCAAAAGTCCGTATGTTGCGGATGTAATTCTAGATTCTCAAAAGGACACTGTAATATTGGCTCATTCTCCGGCTCTTGGATGCGATGGTCTATGTGACGCTAACGGCATCGTTTACCTATCAAAGCTTGCATACAAAGAAGGAGCTGTATGTTCTCACCGTATAGAACTAGCAGAGAATTCAGATGGCGTTATCATAGGAATAAATCCCAAATTAGCTGAAAGAATTGTGGAAGAAGCAATTATGAAAAAGGAATTCACCTACAAAAGAGAAAAGAAAATTCTTACTTCCCGCTTTGATTTTGTTGGTATTCAAGCCGAAACTAAAAAATACTTTGTTCTTGAAGTAAAAACTGTCCCCCTTTGTGTAGAACCTGGAGTCGCATTCTTTCCTCATGGATACAGGAAGAAAAAGGGGGACACCGTCAGCCCGCGAGCAGTTAAGCACCTATGCGATCTTATAAAAATCGCAAAAGATTCGGATGCTAAGGCTATTATGTGCTATGTGATTCAACGCGGCGATGCAAATAGCTTTATACCATCGGAAACTGATCCTATTTACAAAGCAAAATATTACGAAGCCAAAGATGCCGGGGTTGAAATGCGAAACCTATATGTGGAATGGCAAAATGACGGATCCTGCTTTTTCAAAAAATATGATGTATTTTCCTAGAATTTTTCATTTTTTTTCTCTCTACCGAAAAAAGAAAAATGAAATTTGAAAAATGAAAATTCGATTTTCGAAAACGCTTTTAAAAAACTAAAAAAACAGTAAAAAAAGGGTCAAAAATAGGCAAAAAAAAAGTAAAATTACGAGCGTTAAGACGAAACAACGCATATTTAGGATACCCAATCTAGACTCTCTTACTATATATAAACCATAATTATTTGGCAAATTGTCTATTTCGAAGTTTTGCAGTGTGATTACTTGAGCGACGCGAGGAGAGAAGGGAATATTAACTGGTTTTCTGCAAATAGGACATGATGGATTCTCTCTTAACCATCTACTATAGCATTTTGCATGCAATAGTCCACGACAATCGCATGTACGCTCTATTTCATAATCTAAAATCGACATCACCGGTTCATCTGTATTCTCTTCCATACAGATAAAACATTCGTCTTCCATGGGGATTATTAATTAATTATGTATAATTAACTTTTATATTAATTAAACTGATTTAGACCTCCGTTTGGTGGTATGGCGTCTTATAGTGGATCTAGATTTAGAACGCTTACTGCCGTTTCTACGCTTACTGCCATTTCTACGCTTACTGCCGTTTCTACGCTTACTGCCGTTTCTACGCTTAGTGCTTTCTCTGCGTTTGGTGCTTTTTCTGGGAGTGGTAATTGTTTTGCGAATAAAAGAGAGAAGCGGATCGACTTCTCTTATACCATTGTATTCAGTAAGTTTGTCGCCACTTAAAACTTTAATATTGGGGAATGACATTACTGGAGGTAAAGGGAGTTGAGAAACTACATCACTGTCAATATCAGCCATCATAATATCATCGAACTTATTATCTGAATGCATAATTCTTTTAAGCATTTCCCACTTTGGTTTTAGGTGCTCGCAGTAAGGGCAACCTTGCATCATATAAACCATTACTACTCCTCTGTGTTTAGGAATATTCTCTGTAAATGTGGGAACATCTTGATAAGGGTCAGCAACACGAATTATTTTCATACCTCTATATATATAAGAAATGAAAAAAATGATGCTAATAATATTGGTTTTTTTACTTGGACTTTATGTTACACTAACTTATACTTCTAAAGACGTTGAGGCATTTTCAATGGATAATCCAGATTACGAATGTCCAGATATTATTCTTAAAAAAGGTAACAAAATTTATTTGAAAAAGTCAAACAAAGCAATTGTGCCGGGAGTGAACCCAATTGTATTTAACAATCTTAATGAGTATGTTGAGTTTATGCAATGGCAAAGGTCACAGAATATTAATTGTCCTGTATTATATTTGGAGGAAAGTTACAATGCCCAGGGTGAGAAGACATATAAAATGCGCCCAAATATGTTTTATCCACAGGGAGGCCTAAACAGTTATAATCCGGAAGAGGAAACATTACCCAATCCTGGACCTAAATATGAGGAATCTTTACTTATAGACGCTGCACGAAATGACCCTCCTTATAACAAAAATTCATATCCTGGATTCGATCCTCAAAACCAATATGTGGGATTAGAGGTTCCCATTGATAAATTATTCCATGAAGAAGAACAGGGTGTTAAAAGTGATAATCCAATGGATAGTAACTGGGGTGGAGTTCAATACACAGAATATTCAGTAAGAAGCGGTAAATATGAACAGGATAACGTTCAATTATACGTGGATTAAAAGAAAATATCTAATTATTTATATAAATAGATATGTCTAATAGACGAAACAATTTACCATCTAGGTTTGTTCGAAGGTTAGGTTCTAGACATGATTCAAATGAATCTACGTCAGTAAATTATGGTATCTCTAATATCCATGTTACAACCCCAAACCAAACATTAACAGGAAAAGATATATTCTCAACTGAAACCTACGCAAGTGTTACAACAGATCAAAGAAAATTGCTTGACAGTTTCGATGAAATTTTAACTATGTCTAAGATTTGGATAAATCAAAAAGATTTCGGCCAGGGAACTTACAGAATTACCAAACCAGGATATTATATACTTAATGAAAACATTGAATTTAATCCTCTTCATCAATTTCCATTAAAAACACAGTCAGAATTATACCCAACCGGAAAACATGGAGCGTATCATCTTGGATTTTTTGCCGCTATAACTATTGAAACGCCGGATGTTATATTGGATTTAAATGGATTTTCCATAACTCATTCTAAGCGTCATAGTCTACTCCAACGTTTCTTTAGTATAATTGAACTTGCAAACTCGCCTTTTATTCCTAAACAGGGCCCTCACAAATTTACAGATGCCATCAATTCTGCTAGTCATTGTCTTATTATGAATGGGTCTCTTCTTAACTCATCTCATCACGGAATTCATGGTAATTTAAATAAAGATATTGTATTACATGATTTGGATATTCACGACTTCGAAGTTGCTGGTATAGCTCTCAATGGAGCGAATAATGCAGTAATATGTAATTCTTCAATGATCGGTAAAAATCATGATATAGCGGTTCTTTCATCTTTCTCTCAAACTAGATTTTCTGTTCGTGCGTTGGAAAACCTTAATGACGTGGATAGTAAGGTTTACAGAAATGCCGACCGTGAATTACAAAAGGCTTATGGAGAGATTCTTAATGGAAAACCACAAACAACTTTCTTTAAGAATGAAACTGGGCAATACGACGGAAATATGTATGGGATTGTGTTGCATGTTGCAGGTGTAGTCATTAATGATTTTTTGAAAGAACGAAACTCCGATCACATTAATGATAATATTACTATTTTCAATGTAACTATTGATGACATAGAAACACATCCTGTAGAAATTCCTTCACTCCCCCTTTCAATTCAGCGTAAAAATAATGCGGCCTCTGCATATGGAGGGAAACAAATGGTGGGCGTGTTTGGTGATGTGTTTGATATTGAAAAAAATATGGATTCAGAGAGAAAATACAAACCGAATGTCTTATCAGAATTGCAGCTCTATTTAGCTGAGAAACATCCCGGGCATGGTTCAGTTAATATAGAACAATATATTATTGATTGGTCTAAAAATTCCACTTCTCTCTTAGAAGATCAGAAGTTTTTACCTACTGGTGATTCTATGGGCCATATCATGAAGGGAAATATAGGTCTTTTTATTTCAGGTGGAAAGAATATACGTTTGGATACGGTTAATATTGATAACGTCCGCACAAATGGGTTAAGTGTTGGAACATCGCAACTTTTTACAGAAGAGGAAAAATACTTCCAGGGTGCATCTGCATATGGTATACTAATGACTGCTACAATTGATGATAATGTCTTCATGAAGAATGTTACAATTCAAGAAGTGTCAAGTAGTCAGATAAAAGCAGATGCCAAAAAAATTGAAAATCTTTAAAGGATTGTTATGTCATTACACAACCAGAGTCTGAATCCAATAACAATGCAGATTATGACTTTTGAAGAGCATGTAAACGTGCTTGAACAACGATCTTATCCAAATTTTGGGAAAATCACATGTTCCGTTATTTATGGAAAATGTTATTTAACAAATAAAGAATACGTGCCATCGGATCATTTTTACGAAAAGAAACTATCCGGCACATTTACTCTTTATCCATATAATTCTATACCATTTCATATTGAAAATGAATGGCTAGTTCCATTTTTGCAACATCTTTATTGGATTAAGAATTCAATTATTCCTAACAAGCCTCGTGGCCATGACCTTCCAATGATGTTTAAAATTAGAAGATCCAATGGATCTATGCATGACGCACTTATGTATCAAGAAGATTATGGAATAAAGATTCGTAAGTCTGTTTCACAAAAAGACGATTTTGCCAGGTTTTACGCAAGGGTGTTTTGGATCAACAATAAGCCCGTTCTTGATCCCTCTAAAATCATTGAATATGATAGAGACTATGAATTGGAGATGTCTTATAAAGATATTATGATTGATAAAATTGCAGAGTATAACCCAGAAATAAAGGAAAGGGGTCTAACACTAACATTTTCAACCGTTAAAGTGTATCATGGTATGAATGATATTCAGCGAAAAATGGTTGACTATTGCAATATGAAGTTGCATAATTGGATTAGTGAAGTTGTTGAACCTGCGATTGAAAATGTTTCACCGCACGTTAGAATTGAGTATAAATTAGTCTAGTTAATAATTAAATAAATATGATTACGGTTGGTATAATAGGTAATGGGTTTGTTGGAAATGCCACATCGCAATTCGAAAATAAAGACGTTGATGTTCTTATTTATGATGTTACCCCGGAAAAATGCAAGCCATATGGTATTCATTTAAAGTTGTTATGTGAAAAATCTGATATTATTTTTATTTGTCTTCCTACCCCGATGAGTTCCAGTGGTGCATGTCATTTAGGGATTATAGAAGATGTTATGAATAGCTTAATAGAAAACGGAGTAGAATTTAATAAAACTCCCGTCGTTATAAGGTCTACTGTTCCGGTTGGTACATCAAATAAATACAATTGTTTTTTTATGCCCGAATTTTTAACAGAGGCCAATGCTCGATTAGATTTTAAAAATACGGAATGTTGGATTTTTGGACGCAAAGACAATTCAAATCAAGAGCAAAATATTAATTTTATGAAAATTACGCGCGAAATTTTAAACACAAATGTGATCGCTGGAAATATTGAGAACGATAAGTCTTTATTTGTTGAAACTAAAGAGGCTGAAGCTATAAAGCTTTTTAAGAATACATTTTTAGCTGTGAAAGTTGGGTTTTGTAATGAGTTTTTTAGATTCTGTCAAGGAAATAATGTCAATTATGAAAATGTTATTAAGGGAGTCGTTACCGATAATCGTATAACAGAAAGTCATACACAGGTTCCTGGAAATAACAGCAAATTTGGGTTTGGAGGAACTTGTTTTCCAAAAGATATTGCCAGTTTACAATATCAAATGAAGAACCTGGGCATTTTAAGTCCTATAGTCAATGCGACTATAGAGAGAAATAATACAATAGACCGGGTCGAGCAGGATTGGAAGTCGGATGAAGGAAGAGCATTTATTCATGAATAATTAAATTAATTCGTAATAGCATATTAAAATCTATCTCATAATATTCTATTATTAACATGTTTACTCATTTAATGCGTGAGTCTCGTATATATGGACACAATAAAGGTCACTTGAATTCATGTAACAAATGCAAGGCATTTAAGGAAGAATTCGAAAAGAATTTAGCCAAAATAGATGTTGATAAATTTAACGAAATGATTGACTATGAAAAAGGTAAGATCAAGAGCTATAAGGAAGATGCTGCGGTGTATTTAGGTTATAAGTTGCAATCTAAATATTATATCAATAAGAATTTTAAAAATGATATTCATTTAGCAGTTCCTTACAACATAATTATTAATAAGGACAATGTAACAACTGTTCTTTTAGAAAAACTCGAAATGCTACCAGATAGGTTTGTCATTAAAAAAAATAAACTCAGTGGATATACGGTTATTGTTGATAAGACCAACAAAATAAGTTATCAAGAGCAAAAGTATAAATATACCACCGGTAATTTGTATGAAATCTTAACTACGATGTTGCGTTATGATTATGACAAGAACCCTGAAGAAAATGATACTGATAAAATGGATCTTTTTATTGAGGAATATGTGCCGGTTAAAGAAGAATACAAGTTTCATTGCATACATGGTAGAGTCATTATGATTGAACACTATCTAGTAAATACTGGTCTTTATAATAACAAATGGTATACTAGAGAGTGGCGAGAGATTGATTTGAAGGGTCGTGATGATCCCTATCCGTATGTGGTTTATCCATCAAGCGAATTGAAGTGCTTTGTTGAAGTTGCCGAAAAGATCGCTAAAACAGTATCACTTGATTACATTCGGGTTGATACATTTACATCAGAAGATGGTAAGCTATTCTTTGGCGAATTGTCACACTCACCTAACGCATTCCACAACAACTATTCGCCTAGAGAGATTGACGAACTTTTATACAAGCTGTATATTAAGGAAGTTGACGTGATGGATGCAGATAAACATTTAGAACCACATTTGGTTTATGATAAACAAATGAAGTTGCATGAAGAACCTAAAGAAGATGCTAGTGCTTCTGTTGATCTCATTGAATCAATGAATACAAGAAGCACCGAAGATGTGAAGTTGGATAAAGATATGCTTATGGCTTTAGTAAGTTAATAGCCAGCTCGCATGCAATTTGTTCTGCTTTTTTCTTAGTTTTGTGTGTTCCTTTTGCCATAAAAACTAAGCCCTTTCCATTAGTTTCGTAATATGATTCGATAGCATCCAGAGTTTTAAATTCGCTAAAATCAATTGCTTTTCCTTTGTTAAATGAATAGACGGGTGCTCCAAGTGCGATATAAACTCCCATAGTATAGCCTTCCTCTTCAGAATTTTCCAATTCAATATAATCGGGTGTGATCTTGAATCTTTTTTGAATGATGACTTGGAATTTATTTTTGAAGTTGTTGTCATTGTTTATGATTTCGTCCCAGTTAACGAGGCGTTCAAATATGTTTTCGACAAAAACTTGGACCATTTGAAAACCAGGACCTGTAATAAATAATCCCTTAAACCAATCCTCTTCGTCGTTAATTGGTTCTTTGTTAAAATCCAAAAAGATCGCACCTAAGAGGGCTTCAAAAAGACAACCAAGTTTTTTGACATTAGTGCGAATCTGTTTTTCTTCGGCATGTTTTGAAATTAATACCCACTGATGCAACTTCATTTGATATGCAAGACGTCCAATGGCTTCATTTTTAACAAGTGAAATTTTTTTCTCTGTCATAAAGCCTTCATTCTCCTTTGGAAAACGCCTGTAAAGGTAAAATTTAGTAATTGCCTCCAAAATTCCATCACCTAGAAATTCAAGGCGCTCATTAGACTTAGTTTTAAGTGGCAAGCAATTAGAAGGTTGAGGAACTATAGTAATATTATTATTGATATTTTCGGTCATAGGTTTTTTTACATAAGAGGTATGAACGAAGGCTCTTTTATACAGATTCAAGTTATGGACTTTAGGAGGCAATCCATATGTTTTAAGAATACATTGAACATCATTCAATGTAATCTCTTTATTTTGAGGATTAAATGGATCAAAAACAAGACCCTCCTCTGTATCTTGCAATTCATGTTCACTAATAATATCATTTTTATTTGACATGAGGCGTATATATTTATTTATATGACAATCTTTTTAGATATTTTTTTCTTATTATATACTATAATTAACCATGGTTCTTATGTCAGCAGGAAAAGCCGCGCGCAATCAAGCCAGTATCACTAATCGTCCAACTTGTGGAGGTAACAAAAAAGCTGGTCTTCTTACTTATTCTAACTTAATGGGTTGCCACAGTATAGTAGGCCGTCAGTTTTGCACCTCGCGCTATGCGAACTGTCTCAATTACCCACTTTCGGAGTGCCCTAAGTCTTACCGTGAGGGTGGTCGCAACCAACTCACTTCTGGAACAGTGGGTCGTGTTGGCGTCCTGGCCACACGTGGACGTGGAGGTTTCGTTATGAAATCAGTTTAAATGATTTAAACGCTTGATTAGACGTATTCATATAAATAAGTATAAAACTTATATGAATTTGATTGTAGATTGTCGTGAAAAAAGAATTATTTCTCTCTTAGAAAGTAAAAATGTTTCACATACGGTAGAGGCTTTACTTTTGGGAGATATTTGTATTAGGAATAAAGAAGGGGCTTTAGTTGCATTGTTTGAGAGAAAAACGATTCCTGATCTTTTGAGCAGTATAAGCGATGGTCGATACGATGAGCAGTCGTTTAGATTGCAAGATTGCGGAATAGATAAACACCGGGTTTACTACATTATAGAGGGAAATATTGAGAATTTTGTAGGCAAGGGTGGCGGACTCTATTCAAAAAGCACAGTGCATAGTTGTTTATACAGTTTAACATTTGTGAAGGGGTTTTCTGTGTTGTGCAGTAATTCACTAAATCATACAAGCGAGCTGATTGAAAAGTTTTATAGTAAAATTAAAAGTGAACCCTTTGAGAAAATAGGCGGCTGTGCATCGTATATTGATAGCGTAAAGTTGAGCAAGAAAGGAAATCTAACTGATGAAATGGTTGCAGTCATGATGCTTGCACAGATTCCAAAAGTGAGTAAAAGTGCAGCCGAGACAGTTATGACTAAGTATAATTATTCAATTCCTTTACTTGTTGATGCATTAAATAAAAACGAAGAATGCCTAGCTGAGATTTATATTCCAATTGCTAATAATAAGATGAGAAAGTTGAGTAAGCCGTGCATATTAAACTTAAAAAAATATTTGCTAAATGTAGAGTAATGAAAATAACCAACCAAACTATAATTTATTTGGCGACCACCGTAGCATTGTGTGGAGTTTTATATTTACTGTTAAGAAATACCACTGTTGAAGGATTATCGAATGCGGGAATGAGTAAAATTATAGCAAAGGGTTTTGGTAATGATATCAAACAATTAGAAGATACCTTACTCATTAACAAATATAGCGCAAACTATAAAACTATTCTTGATGATATGATTATGTGGTCGGATTTAGCGATCTTAAATGGATTAATTTCATCAAAATTAAATGTTCAGGATGGGGTTAGTGAAACAAATACACAAATTATTACATCACTCAATCAGTATGCTCAATTAAAGGAAACACTTCAAGGCGTAAAACAAAATTTATTGTCTAAATAATAAATAGATATAGACAATGTCTCTCTCCAAGATTGATAAAGATCATGCAAAGGATTTGATATTATCAATTAACAAACAAAATATAGATCATAATGCGTTAGAAATAGTTAAGACGAATTATATGCAATATGGCAAATTGAAGCATATAGCAAAGCAGATGGAACAATTAAAACGAGAAGCGGAAGAAGTGATCGCTGAGTCATTTGAACAACACAAATTACAAGCCGTAGAATGTAAATCGAAAAAGATAAGTGGTTCAACATATCATTTGTATTTGGATGACAGTGGAAAAGAATATTTTTCAATAGTTTCGCCGAACGAATGGTCAGATGGGTTCAATCATACATTCGTAGCATCTTTTTACTACGATTATGATAAATCGTTTGTGAGAATTACAGAATAAGCTGAGCTCCTGCAAATAAGATCCAGAGAGAAATAATTATAGCATAGATTATTTTGTGTTTTAGTATTTTTTTGTTAAGCAAATAAAGGTATAGGATAGTCATGACAACTATAAATACGGTTTGCTTTAGGTATTCGCTGATAAAATGAGGCAATTTGTCTTCATTGACTATGAAGTATGCACTAAATAAACTTATTGGCAGTGTTGCCACAATAGCCCCAACTTCAGGAGAGACATTATTAGCAAGATATTTAGTAATAACGGAAAAAAAGCCTCCAAAAAGGAATAGTATAATATATTCAGAATTGATCATTTGTTATAACAAAAGAAAAAAAGCCAATGGGGGTCTGGGGGTTTACTCCCAGAAATGAGTGTGTGTGAAATAAAATTGAAAAGGAAAGTAGAAGTGGGAAAGAGGTAACCAAAACTGCGAAATGGAGACTGTGACCGTGAGTCGATTTGAAGCCTCAGGAGAGTTGAAGCGTGAAGTGCCGGAAGGAGAGAGTGCATTCGGTTACGACAGAGTCGAGCTGCTGTCGAAACTGAAGTCGGACACAGATTTCCGATCGATGTTCCTGTCTCAGTTTGCTGTGGTTCAGGGACTAGTGAAGGAGTTCAAGGACTACGACAAGGAATCGAAGAAGCGGGCACGGGACGAAGCAAGCGCGGAGAAGGAGAAGGCTGAACGTTCACGGCTTCGGGAGGTCATCGAGAAGATTCAGGAAAACGACCCAGAAGTGGTCCTCGAAGGCGAGGAGACCGACGGGAACTTCTTCGAGGGAAGCTCGATCAAGTATCTCAAGGAGTGGGTCAAGAACTACCGCGCGTCCGTGAAGGCTGCCAAGGCCGCCGAGAAGGAGGCGAAGGCAGCCGAGAAACAGGCGAAGGCAGACGCAAAGGAAGCGAAGGCTCGGGCAAAGCACGACAAACAGCTCGCACTGATGGAGAAGATGGAAGCAAACCTCCAAAAGTGGAACGACCAGGTCGAGTTTGAGGTTGAGAGTTTCACAGACAAACTGGATGATCCCACCACGCATTTCGTCGAGATGAAGGCCTACCATACACGGATCAAGCTGGTTGTCCAGCTCGGGAAGTTCGTCGAAACCGTCGAGGGTGTGCCCGAATACAACGTGGAAACGATGAAGGACGATGACCTGAAGGACATGCATGCCCGATGCAAGCTTCTCAGCCAGCTCGGCAAGCTGGATGTGGCAATCGACTATGGAACCGAGAAGACGATCGATGAACTGAAGACGGCCATCCAGGAGGCCAAGGCTGCCGCTGCCGACGATAACTAAAAATAACCAAAAACAAAACCAAATAAAAATCAAACTGCTTCGCTTGTGCCCTTGCCCATGCTTTCCCTTGCTCCCTTTTTTTTCTCTCGTATCTATAGTTTAGGTGACAATTATAAATCATATATAAAAATAATTGTGACTGATTTCTGGGTTATGTAACCGATTTCTGGGTTATTATGGATTCAAATACTTATTCAATGGTATTTATTACCATATTAAGAGACTTAAAGACACTGTTATAATGTAGTGTGTAGTAGGATAAACAGTAGACAGTGTTAAACTCTTTTGATTAAAAAAAAAATTGAAATGCGTAAGATCATAGAAACAATAGTATCCATCACACAGCAATAACAACCCGCATCCAAACTTTCAATTTGATCTTGCGATCGTCATGATGGTAGCATTTTAGATAGATATCACACAGCAATACAAACCGCAACCAAACTTTTAATTTGATCTTGCGATCATCATGATATCTGCAATGAATAAAAGCCCGCGTGGCCCAATGGCTAAGGCGACAGACTTCTATCATGCACTTTTTGGTGCCATGTAATCTGTAGATTGCGGGTTCGAATCCCGCCGTGGGTTATTAAGACTCGTTGGCGGAGTGGTCTAACGCGATCGACTCAAGATCGATTTCCTTCGGGAGCGCAGGTTCGAACCCTGCACGAGTCATTTAAGGG
>TARA_B110000858_G_scaffold57183_1_pt1 | contig 16185 bp, 8 predicted proteins | sample TARA_B110000858 | Tara Oceans TARA_B110000858 (sample SAMEA4398247) | marine metagenome | biome: Polar Biome; feature: [SRF] surface water layer (ENVO:00010504); material: water (ENVO:00002006), including particulate matter (ENVO:01000060) such as... | depth 5 m | reverse complement strand
ATCAATATTATCATCATCAATATTATCATCATCAATATTATCATCATGAATATTATCATCATCAATATTATTATCATCAATATTATCATCACCGTCATCTGTATCATCTGTATCATTAATATCGTATTTTTTTTGTAGATCATTTTTCATCTGTTCAGTTAGTGTTTGTTTATCTAAATTATAATTAAATTTATTAGGAATATTATATATTAATTTATCTATATAACTGTTATAATTAGCTGTTTTACTAAAAAAAGAATCATTTATTTGAGATAATTTTACAGGTTGAAATATATATATATTATCTATATTTACAATATAACCCTGTGTATTATATCTATCTAATATAATATTATTTTTATTATTAATTAATTCAGTTAAACCATTATATATTTGTTCTATAGTAAAATTTTTATGAATAGATAAGTGGTTTATAATTTCTTCAGAAAAATAATAATATTTTTCTTTAAACATATTTTGTATTATTGATATTATTTTATTATTATTTGTTAGTAAATGATTAGTTGTTAATGTTATTTTATCTATATTGGTATCATCATTTATATCTATTTTAGATTTATTTTTACATAAATAATAACATGATTCCATATAATCACATATTGGAGAATATGATTGATCACCTATTTTATAATCTATTATACTATTATTTGATAATTTAATATTAATAATTTTATTTAAAATTTCACTAGTGAAATTTTGTTGTTTAGTATTCAATATACAATCCACACTATTTTCTTTTAGTACTCTACTTACCCTACCAATTTTAATAGCTTTTTCTTCAGCTTTTCTATAAATAAAAAAATCAACTGATTCTCTATTAGATTTTAATAATGTAGAATGCATAAATATCATAGTGTTTCTTTCTTTTAAAGGTAAGTCTTTATGACTACATGTTCGTACTCCTCTACCTATAATTTGTTCTATTCTATTTAAATTATACCAAGGTTCTAGTATATGTATTTGTCTTACAAATTTAAAATCAAGACCTTCACTACCTGCCATAGATAATAATATAACTTTAACTTGTTCTCCATTAATATTATCAATATTAGTAGAGGCATTTATATCTTTTTGCATATATCTTTTAGGAGACAAATACTCATCACCAGTTATCATTATATATTTAGCGCCTTTAAATTTACCAGTTTCTTTAATAGCATGACTTTTATTTTTATATGTATTTATATCTAGTTCTTCATTTTGATGTGTTTTAAATAAAGATTTATTATCACCATATCTTCTGAAACCAAATGATTCTAATGCTAATGCCATTGGAACTAGTCCACCATCAATAAATTGTGAATATATTATAATAGGTCCATTAGAATTTTTAATAGAATCTAGTATAGTTTTTATTTTACAACTATAATTTCCAATATTATTATAGTCAAATATATTTTCTGTAATATGTTTTTTAAACTCAAAATTAAATCTAGAAGGAGGGTTAGATGTTTGTTCGTGACTCATTATTCTTGATAAACCAGATTTGCCAATTAATTGTTTAATATCAAATTCATAATTTTTACTTTCTATAATATTATCTATATCGGGATAAGGATAACATATATTTAAAGCTTCGAGTGGTTTTTGTAAATATGTATATCCAAAATTGTCAATATCTTCTATATTTACTTTATATTTTTCTTTGATAAATTTTTCATTGTTTACATTTAATATAAAATCATATATTTTATTTTGGTATTCAGATATATTGTTAATGTATATATCAACATTTTTAATAGAAGTTTGTATTTCTTTACCATTAATTTGATGTGATGGATATGTTATATTTTTTATTGTATTTTTTGTAAATAATAATGGCATTATTCTATATGGAAAAGTTAATGGATTATCACCTTTAATATAGCTGACATAACCATTAATTTTACGAATTAATAAATCTTTTCCAACTTCATTTCCATAACTATCTTTATAAAAAGAACCATCTGGGGTAAAAACATCCTTTATATCTAGAGTACTACGGCGATCATTTATATTCATGATATTTATTAAATAAATAATTTCTTTATAATCATTGTACATAGGAGTAGCAGATAAAAATAAGAGTTTTAAAGTATCTACATTTTCTACTAATTTTAATAATTCTTTTGCTACTAATTTATTTTTATTTTGTTCTGATATTCTAATATTATGAATTTCATCTATTATTATTAATCTATTATCAAAAACATTTTTTAATTTATTTTTTATTAAAATTTTTTCTTGTTGTTTTGTAATAGTTTTACCAGATTTAATATATGATTCGATATTACTAGATTTTATTATTAGATTAGCAAATTCTATATAACCAATAAATAAATAGTAATTATTTATAATATTATTTATTAATTTTATTATTTTTTCTTTAGATAAACTATTTATATCATTACTAATTTCATTTAAAATTTTATTACCTATACAATTATTTAAATTCCAATTGCTATTTTCATATTTTAGTTTTCTCTCATCAAATAATTGTAATCTAAAATTTTCTTGAACATTTGGTGAGGCTACAATTATAATTCTTTTACTTTTATTAATATACTTTAAATATAATCTCATTTCTTCTGCTATTCCAATTGCTGAACATGTTTTACCTGTTCCTAAACCATGATATAGTAATAAACTATTATAGGGGGTATTAAATGATAAATAATTTTTAACAAAATTTTGATGTGGTGCCAATTGAAAGTCTTGATTGCACAAATTATTAGCCTGTCTTTCTATATCTTCATCTATTTCTAAATTATATGTATGATCTCTAAATTCTTTTTTTTTAGCTATTTTAATATTTAAATCACTATCATCTAAATGTGGGTATAAATTATCTATATTTATATCATTTAATGTATTATTGGTAAAATTTTGATTATTTAATATTTCTTGCGTATTTAGATAATGTTTCAAATCTTGCTTTGATAATAGATTACTATAAACATCTATTAATTCTTCTTTATTTAATTGTGGTTTATATATATTTGATTTTAATTTTTCTAATAATTTTAAATTATCAGGTTCATGTTTAGTCTTTGGATTACTATTAGATTTAGATATTTCAGAATTTAGACTATCGTTAGATTTACTTGAAAAATCTAAACTTTCGGATATATTAGATAATATAGATTTTATAGAACTAGTTGTATCTGATGACATACTATATATTAAAGATATATGTTATATTTTGTCATTAAATTTATTAAGTTATTAATAATATTTTTTTTTTCATATGCATAATATCTTAATTTATCATTTAATTTATATAAATTACACCATTCTATTTTTGAAATTTCATTTATTTGAAACATTTTTTTTGGTTCTACATTACATTCCATATATGCTAAAAAATATTTATGTTTATATGATTTATTATTTGAACCAGTGAAAATTTCTTCAAAAGGTAAAATATTACTAATTATTGTTATAGATTTTTGTGAATAACCAGATTCCTCTTCAAATTCTCTTAAAGCACATTGGATATCGTTTTCTTGATAATTTCTTCTACCTTTAGGAAAACCCCATTCAGTTTCTATATAATTTTCTTTACATTTAGACAATATATAATCAATATTAATGTATTCTTTATCTATATAATAACCTGTTTTTAATATATCAAATTTTTCCTTGGATAATTTTTCTTCATTTTTATATTGATTTATAATATTATTTCCCCATAGATAATTCCATAAAAAATCTATATTATATGTTTTAATCCATTCTCGCTCATCATTTGTCATTTTATTAAATAAATTTATAATATATTCTAAATCCTCTAACATATATTTACCTCTAATAAAATCAACAAAACCTAAACTGTCTTTTCTTTTAACTAATAAAATTTCAATATTATTATTATTTTTTCTAAATATTATAATACCATTACTTATAATAGGAGTTCTACATTGATGAAATAAATGACCTATTTTACCACAATTATTACAAAAGTTATTTTTTTTCATTTTACTATAATTATTAGTAAAATCCATTTATCTTTTTTTATTATAATATTTAAATGAATTTAAATCCAGATATATGGGGTCCACATTATTGGTTTGTATTATATACAATCGCTATTAGTTATCCAATAAATCCAAATGATGTAACAAAAAAAAAATATTATGATTTTATACAAAATTTACCATTATTTATTCCAATTCCAGATATTGGAAATAATTTTAGTCAATTTATAGATAAATATCCTGTGACACCTTATCTAGATTCAAGAGAGTCTTTTACAAAATGGATTCATTTTATACATAATAAAATAAATATATATCTAGGAAAGCCAGAATTATCTTATTATGAATCTATGAATAAATATTATGAAAATTATAAATTAAAAACATTGAAAAAAGAGGAAGAAAAGAGAAAAAAATTTAAATACATATTTGCTTCATTAATAATTATATTACTTATTATTGTTATTATATTTAATTATAATAAATAATATTGTGTACTAGTTATAATATGAAGGGTGAATTAATTATAATATTTATAACATTATTTGTTATAGCAAATATTTATTATGATGGACAATTAATCAAATATTTTAGCAAGTACAAAAAATACTATAAAATCTCTATTATTGCTTTCCTTGGATTATGTTTTTATCTATTATTTAAAAAAAATCCACAAAATTGTAAAGATATGTTATATAATGCTAATAGTTATATAAAACACATTCCAATGGATAGACAAACCCAGTCTTTCATAACTCCAATAATTGATTTTACAAGTAAAACTTTAGGACAAACTGTTAATAATAATTATCCTACACCAAACATATATAACAATAATTTACAATATAACAATATGAGTCCACAGCAACAGCGAATATTAACTTCTGGTAATAAAACTACAAAACGAAGTGTTAGTGAAACGAAAAAAAAATATGTAGCCGCCAATCAAAGTTGGAAATGTAAACATTGTTCAAATCAGTTATCTGCTTGGTTTGAAATTGATCATGTTAAAAAATTAGAATATGGTGGTTCAAATAATATAGATAATTTAGAAGCTTTATGTAGAGAATGTCATGGTAAAAAAACAGGTATGGAAAATTTATAAATAATTATTTAACATTAATATAATGTTGTATTAATATTTATATAATGTTATATTAATATGATAGATTTCGCAAAAATTTTTGATAACATAAAAAAATATATTACTATCATAATAAACTATATTTTAGAATCAAAAGATTCTTTAAAAAAAAAAATCTTTAATTTTGCAAATAAAGCTATAAATGAACCTAAAATATATGGTTCTATATTATTAATTTTTACAATAGTTCTTTTACACATTATTAATTTTGTACATACAGATTCTAGAGAAACACAAAAAACATTTATATCATCAAATAATTTCTGGGATAATTTATTTAAAGAAAATATAATTCCACATGAAAGACATGGGAAAAAAGAAGATGATTATTCAAATAATAATAATAATAATAATAATAATAATAATAATAAGGTCAAAACATTTTTAAATATTTTAATAATAATTACCAATATAATAATATTTTATTTTTTATTATTTAGAACACAAAGTGGATATGGAACCGAAAATAATAAAATTAAACATATAAATACATTTGAAGATATAAAAAAAAATATTTTAGCACCATTTATAGGATTAAATAAAATAATAGGATATATATTATTGTTCTGTATTATACCAATATTAATTTCAATATTAATATACAAAAGTTATAATGATGGCAATAGTCATTTTAGTAATAATATTATAATATCATTAATAAATTTTTTTATTGTTATTGGATTTCTAACTGTTGTATATAATTTATTTAATAAAAATATAGATAATTGCACCACCAATAATACTATAATGTGTAATATAATAAAATTTATATTTTTCTTACCATGTTTATTAAATATATTTATAAATAGTATTAAAGATGAAATAAAAACTACAACACCAACTATTTTAATAATTTTATGTATTGAACTTGTACTTATTAGTTTATTATTTTTAGTACCATATTTATCTAAAAAAATAAGTGAATCGGATAAACATGATCTATTAAAAGGCAAAGGTCCATTATATTTAAATAATCGAACGATTTTAAAAGATTTTGATCATATATCTAATTATAAAAAAACATCGCAAGATGATTTAATAATATATAACTATAAATTGTTAAATAAATATGAAGAAGAAGATGAACATAAATATAATACAGAATTTAGTATATTAAAAACACAAGATTATACAGATAATCCATTAAAATCTAATTACAGTATTAGTTTAGATATATATTTAAATCCACAAGATAGTAATGTAAGTGATGCATATAATAGAGATGCAATTATTTTTGATTTTTGTAATAGACCAATTGTTATGTACAATAATTTAACTAGAGAACTAATTTTTAAAATGATTAATAAAAAAGGTAATTTAGAAATAATACATAAAACTAAAGATTTTATGTATCAAAGATGGAATTCTATTGTAATAAACTTATATGATAATAAAGTTGATATTTTTATTAATAAAAGATTAATAAATTCTATTAACAATATACCTATATATTTTAAAGATGCAAATAATAATATTATTAATGATATTATAGTTGGTGAAAATAATGGTATTCATGGTAGCATAAGAAATATATATTATTATAAAACTATCAGAAATCAAAATAATTTAGAATTTTTATTTAATAGATTAAAACCTGAACATGATTTAATAAAATTAGACGATATAAAATTACCCATTTCTAAAATTATAGAATAAAATTGTACAATATATTATACCAATATATTTTATACCAAAATATATAATATATTATTATATATTATATATTTATTTATGAAAACATTGAATATAGTTGCTATTGTATTATTAGTTTTATTGATTATATGGGCACTTAGTTATCTATTTTTAAAAACAAATATAATTTTTGACACTATACTAGATGCAAATGAGACTTATAGTGAAGATAAAAATATGATTAAATCAAAAAATATACCAATGAACTCTACTTCTAACTTTGCAATGAGTATATGGTTTTTTGTTGATAATTGGGGTAATAATATTTCTAAAGATAAAAATATTCTATTTTTAAGTGAAGATAATAGAAGTATTAATAAAAATATCGAAATTAAATTAGACAAATATAATAATGATTTAAATATATCATTAAAAAGACATGCTTTGACAGATAATGAAGATAGCACAATAACGCAAGATTTTAAAATAACAAATATTCCAATACAAAAATGGGTGTGTTTAACTATTAGTGTAGATAATAAAACAGTAGATGTATATTTAGATGGAAAACTAAGAAACTCTTTTGTGATGGATAATACATATAATCAAACAGGCGAAAACGGATCTGATTTAAACATATATTTAGGTAATAGTAATAACAATGATGGGTTTAAAGGATTTTTAACACGATTTAGATATATTCCTCATTCTATAGATCCTGAATATAGTTATAATATTTATAGAGATGGAATAAATAAATCTCAATTAAATTCACTATATAATAAATATAGTTTAAAAGTATCATTTTTAGAATATGATAAACCAGTTGGAGAATTTAGTATATAAATTCTAATATATATATATATATATTATAAGATATAATATATATATATATTATAATTATATATATGGATTATATAAAAAGTAAAATAGAATCTGCTATTCCTTATCAAGGTAATGAATATATTTCAGAAACAAAAAATTTTTTGGAATCCAATAATTTAATAGCCAAGATTAGTTTTTTAATCTTAGTTATTATTTTATTTATTGGATTTTTTAATTTAGGAATAAAAATTATACGTAAATTATTAACTCCATCTGAAACGCCATATATATTTTATGGAATGAAATCAGCAAAATCATTACAAATTGTTCCACAGAGATTAGATGACAAAAATTCTGTTCCGATCTTTAGATCTAAAAATCAACATGAAGGTATTGAATTTACATATTCAAATTGGATGTATATACAACATTTAGATGATTCATCAAAACAATTCTACCATGTTTTTAATAAAGGTTCTGTTAATAAAGATAGTGATGGAATAATGGAACCAAATAATTGTCCTGGTGTTTATATATTTAATGGAACACAAGAACATGATTTATTTAAAGATAGTGTTATAAATAGTGAAGATAGTCTTATAAGTATGTTGATATTGATAAATGTTTATAATAATGAACCAGATACTGTCGGGAATTATACTTATTTAGAAAAAATATTTATAGATGGAGTTCCTATAAAAAAATGGATTAATGTAATAATTAGAGTAAATTCACAAAATATAGTAGATGTTTATATAAATGGAACTTTAACAAAAAGACATAAATTATCAAATGTAATAAAACAAAATTATGAAAATATAAATATAAATATGAATGGTGGATTTGATGGTTTTATGTCAAATTTAAAATATTATAATTATTCAATTGGTACATTTGAAATAGATTCAATTGTTACAAGTGGTCCCAATTTAAAAATGTCAGATGGATCTAGCATAAAAACTTCCAAACCATATTATTTAGCTAATGATTGGTTTTATAGTAATTAAACATTAGACAATGTGTATATAGAATTATAAACTATATATAATAATTATATATAGTTTATATGGAAATAAAACATAGATTAATTTTTGGGAATAATTTAGCATCATATAAAGAAAAAATAATATATGTATCATCATGTATATATAGTGATAAATTTAAATTAAATTATAATAATATTGAAGATTTATCTGATAATAGAATTATTTTATCTGGATTAGTTGAATTGGGAACAGACACCGTGTCAACAATAGGTATCACGGAATCGAATTTATTTAACAATATTAAATTAATATTTAGTGATGATAATATAGATAATCCACGGTTAATCTTTAAAAAATATGATAATAGAGTTCATCATTCCAATATTAAATATAAGGATTATTTATTACAATATTCTCATATAAGTAATTTAAAAGAATTAGGCTTATCTAAATTTGATATAACAACAATAGATAATAATTTAGATAATAATTTTAGTATAGATTTAGTTGTTAAAGATAGCTATAATAAATATACAAATTATTATGATATCGATTTATCTGGATATAGCATTTTAAATAATAGTGTAACAAATAATTTTATTAATTCAATTACATCAAATGATAATATTATGAATAATAATATAAATTTTAATAAATTATATGAAATTAGTAATAATTTACTTGTTAAAAAAAACTTTAATAATATTATATATAATAATGATTTATATTTTTATACAAGAAAAAATATAGAAACCGTATTTGATATATATAATAATAGTAATAATAATTATAATATAAATTTTAGTGTTATTAATACCAAATCAAAAAAAAATAAAATATATTTTATAAAACAAATAGATAATTCATTTAATAATTATAGTAAAACATTAATAAAAATAAATGGGTATGCCATTAATAATAATAATAATAAATTGATTAATAACATAAATAATAATATAAATAATTTAAGTAAAAAAATAGTATTATCGCTTGGTAATGGTATTACAGGTATTACACAACAATCTATTGGTAAAATAATAAATATAACAGAATCTAATAAAAATAAAATAATATTTAAAAATAGTACTCATCCTACTACAAATAATAACTACTTAATAGATAATAGTTATAATTATTCTTATGCCCATTCATTCTATTATAGATATAATACATCAATTTCTAAAGTAGATACTATAGATTTAAAAAATATAATAGATACAGACACTAGTTTTAATTATTCATTAGTACAAGATATATCTTTTACTTATAATAATTTTAATTTATTAGGATTTAAAAACTTCTATAATAATATTAATTTTTATATACCCGATGCTGTAATAGATACAAATAAAAATAGAACAGAATATAAGATAATATCAAACTTATCATTAAATATAGATTATAAATTTAATTATGATAAATCATTTAGAGATTATCGATATATGTATTTACGTGATAATAGTGATAATATTTATAGTATAAATACAATTAATATTTATAATAAATTTAAAACAGATACTGCTAGAGAATATATAAATGTCAACTGTATATATATTTGGTTTGATCCGGAAAATGAATTTACACCACCTGATTATAGATATCCTAATAATAATATTTTAATAACAACTGATTCAGAAATAGATACATTTTCAAAAGCCATTGAAGTTTTACCTAGTCGTAGAACTGCTAATACAAATTCTGTTTTTATTCCTGATAGAAATTCTAGTAATTTATCTAGAAAACATATACAAGGATTAATTGGATTTAATAATGTACCTAGATTATTATCTATAGAACCAAAAAATAATGATGAATTCATAATTGGTCGCGGTTCTACAAATATAGATATTCCTTTAACAGATAGAGAAAAAATAGATAGAAAAATAGAATCAACTAAATATAAACAAGATAAAATTAATCGTAATAATTTACCAAAACTACTATCCAGTAGATCAAGATTAAAAAATGCATTAAATAGAACAAGTTCAGGAAAAAATATTAATATATCTATGTTAAACACACAAGAATGTGATATTTGTTATAATATGCCTCTAGTAACACCATTTACAATGTTTAAAACAAATAGAGGAAAATATATGTAAATATTATTTTATAACTTAGAATATTTGGTGATTAATATTTATGGATTAAAGATATCGTCAACATCATTAACAATAATATGACCTTTTTTCCAATGTGGATGTTTTTTCATATCATTAACAATTCTTTTAGTTCCATAATATTCATGTTTTAAAAGACTATCATTATAATTATGACCTAACATAATACATTGGTAGCCATTAATATATCCAATATGATTGTTGTCTAATAATAATGTAATAATAGAATTGCATTTTGTAATCTCTGGACTTTTAATATTATTGGGAAATGTCCAATTATTTTTATATTTAATTGGATGCCAAGGTGTAATACTTAATCCTTTTGGTAAATTTACCATTTCTCTCTCTTTAGAACTATTTGTAATAATTCTTTCTAGAATACAGAGAACCCGACTTGTTGTAATATTATTATATAAGTCACTAGACATAATTTCATCATTGGGTTTTAAATCAGATAATTTGATTTTATCACCTGTTTTCATAGTAATAAGACAGATACTATTAAAACATCCTCCACCAATATTATTAAATATTGACATATTAATTCCACTATTAAGTGGTGTATTACTATTTGATAATGATGAATAAATAGCTCTATTAATAGATGGTATAGGTGGTGGTAATGTATCAAATATATCACTTGAATGATCAACAATATCTTCAAATACTTTTCCACCAAAAATACAACCTTCATCTTTAAAATTTGGTTTAATTTCTTGATTTAGAGAGCGAGAAAGTTGGTCTAAATAAAATCTACCCCATTTATTAAAGTATTCTTCTGAAATAGCTAATTTGATTTGACCATCACTATTTTCATCACCCATTAAATTTTTAATCATTCCTTGTGTCAGTTTATCAGGATTATTAACAGATTTTAATACTTTTAATATATATTCATATGCTATATGAGCTTGATTATAATCATAATTAATCATATAATTAATCATATATCTAATAGATTGAACAAGTAGATATCTATTGGTGTTAATAGTTACATTTATATTATTTTCTTCAATATTATTAATAATACAAGTTTTAGGTTGAGTAATATAATATTTATCACCAATATTATATGTATAATAATATTGAAAATTATCTACAATACTCGCATCATTTACAAGACGAATACTTATATTTCTTGATTGTTGATAATGAATACAACCTATATCATAAATCATTACATTTTTTTCACTATCATATATTTTTGGGAAATCACCTAATAGATATATTTCTTTTGTATCTATATATAATTTTAAATCACACACAACTGTAGTAAGTATATTAGAAATAAAATTACAAAATACAGTAGCAATCATAGAACCATCTGGTATATGACCATTACAACCACCAGAATATTTAGCCATATCATACAATAATCCTTTAGATAAATTATATCCAAAACCAAATGTATAAATAGGTGTTGTAAAACTATTTTTCTCACGTAATCTTTTTAATGTTTCAATTTCTCCTCTTGCTGGAGAAATATTTGGTAGTCCATCTGTTAACATGAATATAGATGCGTTTCTTGATTTATCAGTTCTATTATCTAATATTTTAACAGCAGATTGAATTCCCCCCCAAATATTTGTTTGTCCTCGAGGTTTTATAATTGTATCTATATCATTTGTAATATTATTTTTATTAACTTGTGTCATTGATATTAAATCACTCATAATAACTATTTTATTATCAAATGCAATTATTGCTAATCTAGATACATGATTTAAAGTATTAATAATTGTTTTTGCTGAATGATTTACTATATTTTGAACAGATAAACATGTTTCTAGAGAGGAACCATTTGCATCTTTAGCTTTTACTTCGAGACCCATAGAACCTGATCTATCTATTAGTAAGACAATATCTTGTGGTATTTCTTTATTTAAAAATTGTTGTGGAATAGTATTTTCATCAACATTAAAAGTTAATAATAGATTTTTTCTATCATGAGATATTTCTAATTTTTCTAATAATTTTATATCATTATTAAAGAATTTTTCATTTGTAGTAGTTTCTTGTGTTATATATTGAATCATATTATTATTATTATTATTACTAAATTCAGTATGATATTTATCACATATATATTTAATCGCATGATTAACTTTTAAATCACTAATAAGCATATATTGTCGTGTTATTGGTGATTCTTGCTTAATTTGTAATGCACTAATAATGGCTGCACGTTCATATGTATGTCCATCAATTCCCTGAACAGGATCGGTCATGGGTATATGTGTAATAGGACAAGTAATTGATTCGATAATTAAATTGTTATTCATTTAAATTATTCATGTAAATTTTTTATAAATACTACAAATTCAATTTTAAAAAAAAATTGAAAAAGTTATTTAAAATAATGTAAAAAGAAAATTATATATATATATAAGTCAATAAATATAGATGAGTGAAAATATATCACATAATTTATCAATAAAACTATATGATTTTGTAGCAAATGATAGTGTTATTGATAATAATGATGATAATCCTAATAAATTTAATAATGCATATAAATGCAATAAAGAATTTACCATTCAAATGTTTGGTATATCATCTACAGGAAGAACTGCTTCTATTCGGGTTAAAAATTATACACCATTCTTTTATGTGAAAGTAGATGATACTTTCAATGAATCAATTAAAAATGAATTTATATCTGAATTAAAAAAGATAATAGGTATATATTATGAAGAATCAATAGCTAAAGCTGTTATTGCAGAAAAACATGATTTGTATGGATTTGATGATAATAAAAAATATAAATTTTTACTTATTCAGTTTAAAAATATAGGAGCTTTAAATAAAGCAAAAAAAATATTTTATACAGAAACAATTGTAGATGATGTATATGATAAAAAATTGTTAAAGGAAGGTTATTGTTTTAGAAATATACACATGTTTTTATATGAAGCACAAATACCACCTTTATTAAAATTATTTCATATTAAAGAAATTGCTCCATCAGGTTGGATTATTTTACCATCAATTAAAACGCGTAAATCAACAAATCGAAAAACGTATGCTTATTATGAGATGGAGATAAATTATAAAGATATAATCTCTAAACCAGAAAAAGAGGGTATTGTTAAATATAATATATGTAGTTATGATATTGAAGCAAGTAGTAGTCATGGTGATTTTCCAATAGCAATAAAAGATTATAAAAAATTAGCAATTGATATAATTGCTTATTATAATTCATTAATAACGAAGGAAGATTTTGATGATGAAGTTTTAAAAAAATGTATATTAACAGGATTTAATTTTGATAATATAGAGAGTATAAATTGTGTTTATCCAAAAAATAAGAATATAGAATTTATTAAAATTTATAGCATTATTGATGATTTATTAAAAATAAATATTAATAAACATAAAGATGATAATGATATAGATGAAGAAGATTTTAGTAGTTCAAGTGATGAAGATTTGAATGTTGATGGCAATCAAGATATAAATACTGAACAAGTAAAATTTCATCCTAAAAATAAAATTAAGAAATATATCAAATCAGGAACCATAATAGATGTTATTAATGATTTAAAATGTAATTATGATGTTAAATTGAATGAATTAAATAAATTATTAACAAGTTATTTGCCAAAATTAGAAGGAGATACTATAACATATATTGGTTTAAGTTTTATTTATTATGGCGAAAAGAAACCATATAATAGAATATTATTAGTTAAAGGTGGATGTAGCCCCCCATCAGATTATGATTTATCTGGAACACAAATAATATCATTGGATACTGAACGAGAGATTTTATTGATGTTTAATAAAATATTTCAGACGAGAAACCCACATATAATTATTGGATATAATGTAAATGGTTTTGATTTTGATTTTATGCATAAAAGATCTAAAGAATTAGATTGTGAAGAAGAATTTTTAAAATTATCATTTAATAAAAAAGAAGTATGTTGGACAACCGATTGGAAAACAGGTAAGAAGGATATTGAAAAAAGCAAAATATTCTTAGCTAGTGGTGAATATAATTTAAAATATATTAAAATGCCAGGTAGAGTTATTATAGATTTATGTAATGTTTTTAGAAGAGATCATATTTTATCATCATATAAATTAGACTATGTATCTAGTTATTTTATAAGCGATGATGTAAAAAAGTATGAATATATTGATAATAAAACAAAGATATATAGTAAAAATTTAACTGGATTAACATGTGGTTGTTATGTTAAATTTGATGAAGTAAGTTATAGTGTAAATAGTTATAAAAGGGGTCTTAAATTTAATGTTATAGATATTAATACTACAGAGTGTAGTTTTATAATAGAAGGTATAGTTGAATTTGATATGAAAAAATATAAAATTAAATGGGGTTTAGCTAAAGATGATGTAAGTCCACAAGAAATATTTAAATTGGCTAATGGAAGTGATGAAGATAGATGGGTTGTTGGAAAATATTGTTTGGCTGATTGTGATAATGTTATTTACTTATTATTGAAAAATGATATTATAACAGAATATGTTGAGATGTCTAATTTATGTAGTGTTCCATTAAGTTTCTTATTTATAAGAGGACAGGGTATTAAATTGACTAGTTATTTATCTAAAAAATGTTCTGAAAAAAATACACTTATGAAAGTATTGGATAAAGAATTAGATGATAGTGGTTATGAGGGAGCTCATGTATTTACACCAAAAACGGGTTTATATTTACATGATCCAGTTGCTTGTGTAGATTATAGTTCACTATATCCATCATCTATAATTAGTGAAAATATATCACATGATAGTAAAGTATGGACAAAAGAATATGATCTTTCTGGAGAATTAATTGAAAGTGTTGGAGTAGTAGATAAAAATGGAGATTTTATATATGATAATTTACCTAATTATAAGTATATTGATATTAGATATGATACTTATAAATATGTAAGAAAAACTGTTAAATCGGCTGCTATTAAAGAAATTGTTGGATATAAAATATGTAGATTTGCACAGTTTCCAAATGGTGAGAGAGGTCTAATGTCATCTGTTTTAGTGGAATTATTAGCTGCTAGAAAATCTACTAGAAAACAAATACCTTTACAAACCGATGAATTTATGAAATCTGTTTTAGAAGCTCGTCAATTAAGTATAAAAAAAACAGCAAATTCTTTATATGGACAATGTGGTGCTAAAACTAGCACATTTTATGATAAAGATATTGCAGCATCAACAACAGCTATAGGAAGAGGGTTATTATTTTATGCACGAGCAGTAATAGAAGGTTGTTATAATAATGTTATAAAAACATTAAAAAATGGTAAACAAGTAATTGTTCGTGCAGAATGTGTATATGGTGATACTGATTCTGTCTTCTTTAAATTTAATTTGCGTAATTTAGATGGTAGTAAAATTATTGATAAGGAAGCTTTAATTATTACTATTGAATTAGCACAAGAAGCAGGTGAATTGGCTACTAAATTTTTAAAGAAACCACATGATTTAGAATATGAGAAAACATTTTGGCCATTTTGTTTATTATC
>TARA_B110000858_G_scaffold151304_2_pt1 | contig 16266 bp, 23 predicted proteins | sample TARA_B110000858 | Tara Oceans TARA_B110000858 (sample SAMEA4398247) | marine metagenome | biome: Polar Biome; feature: [SRF] surface water layer (ENVO:00010504); material: water (ENVO:00002006), including particulate matter (ENVO:01000060) such as... | depth 5 m | reverse complement strand
AACTTGCCGATCAGCGGTGCGTACATTCTCTTCGCCGCAACTCGCATTTCCTCAGGAAAGGTGACGCTCATCTTCTTTTCGCCGTAGACAATTGCGAGCAAGCCAAACAAATAGTTGGTCGCCTGGGTCTCTTCTTTGCTCCTTGGCGCGTCAGAATTGCTCGTTGATGTTGAGCCACTTGTTACTTGCTGAACCAGTGCTTGGACGTTTTGCATTCCTACTCTCCCTTTCCTTAATGAATTCGTGATGATTTGTTTCCCAGTTTCTAAACGCCGCCTTCCAGCATTTCATCGATCCACGGCCAACGACCCAACCACGGCTTTCGTGGTAATCGATAAACTTTTGGGGTGAACAGTGCGCGGCGATCTCAACCTTGTAGGCCTCGACCTCTGCAATGGTCGGCGCTGAAAATCTCTTTTTAGTATTTTTATTAATCTTTGTATTGTTACCCTCACCCTTTTCCGATGGGGGGTCTTCGGAATCCCGATGGGGGGTATTCGGAATACTGACCACCTTATTAGTGATCGTGATGGTCCTTTTAATGACCTGCTTGCCCTTATATTCCAGAAAGCATTTGATGTACCCGGCTTTTTCAAGCGAGCTCACGAGGTCGCTGATGCGGCTTTTTGATAGCTGAAGGTGCTCGGCAAAGTGAGCGTTACTTGCAAAGCAGTGGTCGTGCGAATCTAGGCTATCGATCTCAACCAGCAGCAGCTTCTGCATCCAGGTTAAAGTTTTATCCAGCCAGATTTCCCTAGAAATCCAAACGCCTTTGAAATCGCGATTCATACTAATTACTCAAAAAAGCACGAATAGCTAATTTTGCCGCCAGAGAGCTTGACGATTGAGGGTATTTGCTTTATTTTCGGCGACCTCTCACCACGGCGATAAGCCTTGGCGGTGCGCTCAGTGATTTGAAGCTCTTGTGCGGCGATTTTGTCGCCAACCTGCGTGAGATGTTTTTGAAACCTGCTTGTGTTTTGTGTCATTAATTCAATCTGCTGCAATGGCTGATTTAAGGATAATGACACATTACGTGTTACTTTTAAATAGTTTATGGTGTTTTTCGTGTTAATTTTTTTAAGCAAACAAAACAGATTGACTTTTATTCCAAGTACTGACACTATTTGTGTCGGTCAGAATTGTTTTGACCACCAAGAGGTCACACCGTGAATCGCATAAAAGCTGCAAGAAAAGCAGCAGGCTATACACTAAAAGGACTTTCCGACGAAACAGCCTGCACCATCAAGCCATCTAGAATCGCCAACTGGGAGTCTGGCACGCGGCAAATAAACGTCGAATCCGCAAAAGTGCTTGGAAAAATTCTAGGGGTAACGCCAGGTTATTTAATGGGTATTGGCGAATCAACCAGCTCTGTCGATGCGTCACTGGATGCTATGACCCAGGCGCAGCGTGAGATGTATGTCTTGATGTTAAGAATATCGCGGTTAAACGATGCCGACGCGAAAGCCGGGCTTGCTATTCTGAAGGCCTATCTAAAATCGCGGCTAGAACAGGAATAAGCATCGCGTACTCGGCATCACTTAAACTTGCCGCCAGTTCAAAAAAATCTGCTTTATTGATCTCTTCTTCGTTCAAAATCTTATCTTCGCGCATCATGCGTCCTCATTCCTATTCACTTATGCATAACCTGTGAAGCTATAAAATCACATTCTGTGAAGCAGTGCAATAAACTTAAATCTATTTCATCGTATTTTTTACCCCTTTCAACTCACTGAACTACGCCTACCTTTATTGCAATTTAAAGGTTTTTATTTGCTTGCGTTTGTCACATAACGTGTATAGGATATAACCAAACAACACACAAAGGGTTAATTATGTATACGTCAAACGCTTACGACAACAAATTTTACGCCGACGATCCAGGGCGCGTTGCTTGCCCGGACTTTGCTGAGTACATCCCCCAGGCTAGCACAGGCGAGCTTTGCGAAATTCTCGAATGCGACATTATTTTTTGGGAAGCATTCAGCGCCGATGGCATTACCCAAGTTTACGATTTTCCAAGCGGGCGCTTTCAAGAGGCCGCGAACCGTGCCTGCGAAGGCGACTTCCAGCGCGACATCAATGACGCAATTGCTGCACAAGACTTTGAAGGCCTTGGCCGCCTGGTGAGCCACCACATGCTCAACTATGCCGAAAAAATACACGATATCAGAAGCTGATTTTGATCCTTATCGCACCTAGCAGTGGCGTAAAAAAAGGCAGATGAAGTGCCGCAAAATCAGTAAAAACATAGTAAGGCCAATTTGCCAACTGCACTAATTTTTAGGAGAAGAAGATGAAGAAGAATATTTTTAAGTTTATCGAGCGCCAGCCAAGCGAGCACATGCACTCTTTTGAAACTTTTGCCTTTGGCGCATTCTCAGGCGCAGTTGGCCTATACATTTTTGTCGAGATATTTGGAGTTTAGATTATGAACGCAATAGCAAAAATTGATTTTGATTTATGGAATTTAGCTGACTTTTTCAAAGGCGAGCTTGATTGCATAAACGGCATCGGCGCAAAAAAAGATCAGTCAGCAGAATATTATCGGGGCTATGGCGAGCGTTACGAGCTTGAAGCCATTTCTGGTCAGGAGGTAACCCATGGGTAAGCACAACGTGCCTGCGATGGTGGGTGAGGTTTTAAAAGAGATTGGCGAGACAACGGCCACTGCTGGCTGGGATTGCCACGGCACCTTTGTCCTTTTGCACAAGGCGCTTGAGCGTGTCGCCGCGCACAAGAACATCACCTTTGACCCGCCTACCGTCATCGAAAGCGACATCGCGTCCAAGAGTGTCGTGATCGTGGTCACCGGGCACCTGGGCGACAAGTCAGAGTGGAGCTTTGGCGAGGCCGCAACCTATAACAACAAGAATGCTTATCCCTTTGCGATGGCTGAAAAGCGCGCCAAGGACCGGGTAATTTTAAAGCTGGTTGGCCTGCACGGTCATGTCTATTCGGAAGAAGAAGCCGACGACTTTAAGCAGGCTAGACCTACTGGCATCGCTGATGTCCCTGCGCCACAAGACAGCCTGGTGGACTACAACCAGGTGGTGCGAGAGCACTCAGCAACAATATTTGCCATTAAAAATGCCCTTGGCACAGGCGATCTTGAAACCGCCAATGAAGAATGGCGCGATCTAAATGAAGAGCAGCAACGTGCGGTTTGGAAAGCGCCGTCAAAGGGCGGCATTTTCACGACTGAAGAATTAAAAACAATGAAATCAACTGCGTTTAGAGAAGCAGGATTTGCGGGAGCAGAAGCATGAATATTGAAATGACAACGATTACACCGCCAATGGCGGCACTACTACTTGCTAACAACGGGGCGAATCGAAAGCTAAACAAGCGCCACGTTGATTTTTTGACAGACCAAATTAAGTCAGGCAAGTGGCAACAGAACGGCCAGACAATCGTCATCGCCGACGATGGCACATTGATGGATGGGCAGCACAGGTTAAACGCCATCGTCGCTGCGAATGTGCCAGCAGACATAGGGCTATGCACCGGCGCACCAAAGGTAGCTATGGCGACTATCGACAATGGCAAACCGCGATCAGCGTATGACGTTTTGACGATGGAAAAATGCACACACGCTTCACTGGTCGGCAGCAGCTTACGACTGTTTTATAAATTCGACTGCGGCGAGCTTTTATCTGACAGGGGTGCAACCTTCAAAAAAATGCCTAATTCTGCGGTTATACCTGCACTGCGCGATATGCAGGAAAAATTTGACCTCGACTGGCTGGCAAAGATTGCGGTAAAGACTTCAAGGAATACGCGCATAACGGTGACGCAATTATTTAGCGCGCTCTATTTGATAACGTCGAAATACGGCGAAGATGCTGTTACTGAATTTACTGACAAGATGAATGACGGCGGCGACTATCCCAAAAGCCCAACGATGGTCATGCCTCAAATTGTTGCGCGTATCCAGGCGCAAGGGAGGTATATGCATCGCGCTTATGACTTTGCAATGGTCCTAGCCGGGTTTGAGCGATGGATAAGACGAGAGCAGATGTCTCAATACCGCGACAGCAACGTCCCTACTGACTTGGCGAAATTCACAAAAACCTATAACACCCACATAAATTGGTAGGAGAGCAATTATGAAAGTAGCTGTAAATTTCAAAGTAGATCTGAACAAAATTGATTTAAATCGAGCCTTTGCAGGTGCAAATGGTTCAAAAACTATTGACCTAACTTGCTTTATTTCGCCGGAAGAGCCTGATCGCTTCGGCCAGCACGGTGGCATTCAGCAAAGTACCACTAAGGAAGAGCGTGACCAAGGTTTGAAAATGCCCTATGTGGGCAACGTAAAAGCGTTTTGGGGGCAAGGTGTGAACATCGTCAAAGAAGAGGGTAGCCAATCAGCAAAGGCACCAGCACCAGCACAAGCCGATTTTAATAAAGACGACGACATTCCTTTTTAGGAGGTGAGCGATGACGCAAGCTAATCGAGTATTGAAGTATCTTGAGCAGGGGCAGTCAATTACGCCCATTGATGCCTGGAAGGAGTTGGGTATTACCCGGCTCGCTGCCAGAGTGCATGAGCTTAAACGTGACGGTTACGTCATTGATAAAAAACTGATATCAGTGACTAATCGCTATTCGGAAAAATGCAATGTTGCCGAATATACGATGGAGGCTGGCAATGCTAATTGATAAGGCTAAGTTTGCCGATGAACATGGCGTAAAGGCATCCACAGTATCTGGGTGGATGCAGCGCCACTGGACAAAGGGCAAGCATTATTATGTAATTGGTCGCACGACGATGATTGACACAGAGGAGTTTGAGCGATGGATAAGAAGTTCCCAGCAGGAATCAGACCTCGCGGAAACGGTTTGCAGATCAGAATCTGGCAGAACGGAAAAGAAGTCCATGAGGAGATCATCGAGGCCAACCCCAACAATGCGGCTGACGTTAAGCGCGTAAAAAAATACCGGGATGAGTTAGCGGTCAAGTTTCGGCTTGGCCTTGCCTTTGAAGAAGAAGAGTACCCAACCCACCTACAATCTTTTCACAGCATGGCTCAAGAGTACCTAGAGACCCATCAAGGTAAACACTCCACAAAGCTAGGCTATCTTAACATCTTAAATAAATACTGGATTCCGTTATTCGGTAAAAAGCCCTGCGCCTCTATAACCACCCGTGAGATTAAGCTGGCTCTAAGCCGTATAGACGCATCAAGCAAGACTCGTGACAACGTGCTTGGGCCATTGCGCGGCGCTCTTGATTATGCCGAGGTGTTTCCTAACCCGGCAGCGATCATTAAAACTAAAAAAGCTCAAACCAAACCAATAGAGCGGTATATGCCAGCAGAGCGTGACAAGATAATGTCGTGCCTGAGTGGCGATGTATATGTGTACTTTGCGCTGCTGTTTGGCTGTGGCTTTAGGCCAGGGGAGATCAAGGGATTATTGCGGAATGACTTCGATGGGGAACACTGGAGCGTTCACCAGCAGATAGTGAGAGGGAGGTTAGTGGATTCGACCAAGACTGGACACCGCAGAAAAGTCTATGTGCCATTGTGGGTTCGCAAAGCAATGAAGATGATGCCTCCGCGTATAGACTCGCCCTACTTTTTTGTCAACGAAAACGGTGGTTTTTTCCAAGACACTAGGCGATTTAATCGGGCATGGCAGAAGGCCCACAAGCGCAAGCAAATTCACTACCGAACACCCTACGCCTGTCGGCACACTAGGGCCGCTGAATTGCTCTCAAAAGGAGTATTAGCACCACTGGCTGCAAAGCAATTAGGGCACTCCACTGCCGTTTTTTTAAACACTTATGCAGAGTGGATTGATGAGTATGCATCTGACAAGGATTTTTCGCAGTTTGAACCGCTACCAGGGACAGAGCATAAACCCCTTCGGTGACCGGTGTTTTGACCGGTGGTATATCGGTTAATGTCGCTCAGTGGCGGTTTGCAAAAATAAGAAGTCAGTATTAATGAGGGTTGTAGCCTACACTGGCCGACACTCACCGTCATTGGCACGGGTTCAATCCCCGTCGTCCACCCCATTTATCTTGTTTAAAATCAACGACTTACGATTAAAATTGCCAAAAAAGTGGTCATATGACCGGTGTTTGACCGGTCTTGTTATGCAAGTGACTTAATAGCACCACAAAACTGGCGTTGTTTTTCGCAGGTCAACGTGGACAAAATTCTTGGCAATTCCGATGCCGTTAAACCCCATTTTTAGTGCTTCTTCCACTATGCGAAATCGTTGCGCTCCACCATCAACTTTGATGTCGCAGGCAATTCCTTGGGCATGGGTTCCGACTGTTCCGGGTGTGTTTTTTGCCTTCTCAATACTGTGCTTTCTGGACCGATATCCACTGGTAATAACAAAGCTAAATCCGCACTTTTCGCGCAGATCGTCAATTGCTGACAAAAACTCTTTACTCATGTCATTTTCGCCAGTTTCTTGGCAGTCAAATTCTGCTAGGTCAAAGTATCTCACTTCGCTGAATCCTTCTTTGCCATCACGCCCTCAAATGCTCCGCCGCCAAAATAGAACCCGACAATCGTCAACATGATCCAGTCGATTTTGAATGAAGTAATTAATTCTTGAACCTGGGTGATGTCCTTATCCATAAAGAATAGCGTCAGGACCATCAGGTAGCTGCCGACAAAAGTGAAGCCAAAGATTAGCGCCAGATAACGCTGTGCCACTTTAAAGGGCGAATACGCGGATAGCAGGTCCGTCTTGGCCTTAGTCTTGGCCTCGATCATCTCTGTGTCACTTGTATGCATCGAATCGATGAGACCCAGACCCTTGGAGATAACGTCACCGCTCCCCAAAATAGTGCTTAAAATAGACATATTATTTCCTCGACATAAAGGCAGTTGCGCCAAAGTATGCAGCGCAGACACTTGCCTGGGCAATGTAGAAAAGACCCAAAAGGTCAGATAAGGCGTTTACCCGGCTATCGGGCATGATTGGAAGCATCAAAAAAATAGAGAAGACCACCATCGACAGCATCGCGACCCAAGCCATGCGCTTCTGGGTATCGGCCTTCTCTTCACGCAGGGTTAGTTCAACCATTTCTTGCTGGCGATGGATTTCGTCATCACTGACAATACCGTCACCATTGAGATCGAACTCAGCGTATTTTGATTCTTTTTCTAGCCGCTTCACTTGCGCTCTAGCATCATATTAATTAACTGAGTCAGGCGCGCATCAGAGGCCTCTGCGAGCTTCTCCTGACGCGCTAACGAATCAGCTATGTTCTTAATTGCTTGAGCATTTAACGCTGTGCTAGTGGCGTTCTCGTTGCTTTTTGCATAGGTATCCACCGCTATCTTACCGACTCGCTCAATCTCTATTTGAGTGGCCTGTGCCTGTGCCTGCATAGCACCGTATCCTATCGAAAAAGAGACAAGCGCAGCGATAATGGGCAACGCCCAGGTTGGTAGCTTAATATGCGTTTCGGCCATCAGTAACGTCCTTTCCAAACTCGAAATGCGTCAAATTCGCCTGACAACATTTTCTTGTGAATAAGGTCTTTTTTAGCCTCGTTGTCGGACCACTTTAGCCCGGCATCTTTTACCCATTGGGCGACTAGGTGCATTGGGATTCTGCCGACAAGACGGTTTTCGCCTGCCATGCCAACGCCCTGCTTTCGCATTTCTTTAACCTCGTCAATGTAGACGTTGTTGTCATACTGCTTGTGAATCTCGATGCCAGTTTCTGTCGGAATAATCTTTTCTTTGATGAGCATTACTTTTTCCTTTTCTTAGCAGAAGATTTTTTTGCCTTTGCCGCAGCAGCCTTACCCGATTTGGTATAGGCGTACTTTTTACCGTTAACCATTGGCATATTTTTTCCTCAAAAAAAATCAAAAAAAAAGGCACCCCTTGTGCACAAGGGATACCTTCTGTTTTAACGTACAACCTAAAAAGCGATTTTTAGCCCATAACCCACTCTACTGCTTATGGATTATTGTCAGGTTGCAAGCAGTTTTTATGACGTTGCTAAGTCACAGATGATGCCAGACGCTGCCTCGTTCTTACATACAAGCGTCAATTCTGTTACTACCTGACGAGTCGTGTTGTCGCCAGATTTTGCCAACTCAACATTCTTAGTTGGACGCAGTACAGCTACATTCCACATATCGTTTTGAGCAATCATTACATCGCGTCCACGAATTAAGCGGCTTGGCTGAAATTCAACCGTGCCCCAGGGAGTGACATAAATGTCTAGCGACTTAACGACTTTGTTGTCGCCAGCCTGGACAGTTGAACGCTGGTTGTTGTTACCAGTAAAGCCCAGTGCAATGTTCATTTGGAATGGCGAGAGGTAAACCGTGTCTGGGTTACCGCCAGCAGTCCAAATGCTTTCCATAGTGGTGTCAAACAGCGCCTGCGTGAAGTCACGCGGAGTACCGTCATCAGTACGAGCACCACCAGTACCGTTAGGAGCAGCACCACTGTTACCAGAAGCAAAGCTGTCGTTAGTGGTCATCCAGCATGGAGCACCAGCTAACTCACGGGCAGCAGTTGCACTACCAGCTACGCTTGCGTTGTTTGCAAAAAGGGCCAGTTCTATGTCCAATTTTTGCTCTTTGGCAACCTTAACGACTTGGTAAGCCATCTCTGAAGCTTTTCCTGCCTTAGTTAGACCAGAGTCTGTGTCAGGCACTACTACGGCGTTCTTAAAGATTTGGGTTCTGTTCCCAAGCCGGGTAGTAGCTGTACGGGCTTCAGCAGTCGTTGCATCGCCTTCAATATGAGCATTGGCTCCAGCAGCGCGTAGCGCATCTGTCTGCCACTCATGCAAAGTTGCAGTTGCCTTGGTCTTCTTACATGCTGAGTAAAAAGGAGTCTCTTCCAATTGTTATGCTAAAGCATTTAATCTTTAGCTCTCCAACTTTCGCTGGAGTATCGGACTATATCTTCATCCCAGTAGGATGTTGCGCGCTCGTGGGCCTTTATTGACTGTTCTAGCCTCAGTGACCTAGTCTCTGAACCTTACTGCCGTCCCCGACAGTCTTGGATGCTGATTGGCTTATCTTCCGACTTAGCTTTCCAGCAGTTCACGCAATTATCTTTTTTAGATTGCTCTAAAAAGGCCCAAAGTTATCTAGGCGAGACAGACTCGATCACACCAGAAAGGTCTTCACGAATTGAATTGGAACCGTCATAACTGTCAAAAGTATTACTTGGCTGTGCCATTTTAAATTACCTCAAGTCTTAAATTTAGTTGCCCAATATCATCGCTACTGCGTCATCAATTGAGCCTGATTTTTTCAGTCTATTTTGCTTGTTCCGAAGCTCTTTCTGCGAGGAACTGGCTTTTTTGCTGCCTGCTTTTAGTGGTTGCGTTCTCTTTTTCTGAGTAGCCTTTTCCACGGCCTTCGACTTGCCTGCTACGATCTCTCGATACTTTCTAGCATCTTCCAAAACTCTAATAGCCCGGTGGTCTACGATGGCTGATATCTCTTCAGCGCCGTAACCGTACTCCGTACCAACCGCGAGCATCTGCTCCTTCATTACTTTCCCTTTAGACGGGTCTGCAAGGTCAGGCATGATTTCTAAGAGCTTGGTCATCTCTTGGTTGCGATGGGCTTCTAGGGCTAAATTTTGGGCGTGTAGCTGGTCGTTCTGGACCTGTTGGAACTGCTGCATCTCATTTTGGTAGGCCGCCATGTTCTGCTCAAACCGCGCATTTTGCTCGACGTATCCGATTGGATCGGTGTCTAACAAAGCGATGTCTGGCTTTACGGGCTGGCGAGTTACGCTTCCATTTTGCAAACGGCTGAATAGCTCAGTTACTTGCTGACGAGATTCTAAAAGGGCGTTATAAACTTCCTCAGTTTGCTTTCGCGCCTGGGCGTTTTCTTGCATCCCTTTTTGGACAAACTTCTGACCGGAAAATCCTTGCTTGAGCTCATCGAGAGTTACAGCCTTTTCTTCACCATCAATTTTGACAGTGAAAGACTGACTCTCAGAAGCGGCATCGTCTTCTTCGTCGTCTGTGTCCTCGGTTATGTCGTCATCTTCTTCTTCGTGCTCTTCTTCGTGCTCCTCTTCTTCAGATTCTTCAGTGTCAAATGACTCAGGGGCTACCTGCTCATCCTCGGCTTCAGTCTCTTCGATTTCGGTTGGCTGTAGAAGTGCTTCTGCGGCAGATTCGATGCTGCCATCCATCATATTTTCAGTCGTTTCCACGGTGCTGTTTTCCTTTTGTCATCGACAAGATCGGCCATTTTTATGGAGTTGATCTTTGTTTCGATTGAGTTAAGCGCGTCAATTAAATTGCGCGCCAGGGTAATCGCCTCGTCGTCACGAGACTGTTCCAAAAAGACGCTAACTGCGTCATCTTTGATGTCTTGTAAAAGCTCCTTGAATACATCATCGCCTGCTAGGCGCGTGTACCTTTGAGCCTTTTCTTTATTGTTCAAAATCTACCGCCAGTGACTGCTTGCGCTGGGGTATCAGCCGGGTATCGAGGGACAGCCTGCGCTTGCTTTACGCCCTGCACATCGACCTGAGTCTGGTACTTGCCATATATCTCTGCGGCTTTTATAAGTAGCTCTTGGTCCATCTGATCGCGCTGCCGGTCATCCGTAGCGATGGCCTTTTGTGCGTCTATCTGGATGCGCGCCATATCGGTCTGAGACTTGGCCTGCGCCTTCAATTGTTCTGCTTGCAGGAACGCTTGCGCCTGGTCCATTGGCGGCTCACCCTGCTGCGCTTGTTGCTGCTGTTGCATCTGCATTTCCTGCTCTGCACTCATAGGTTTGAAGTATCTATCAATATTGCGTAGTCCACCAAGAGCGAGCATGTCTGCTAATGTATTTCTTATTTCGGTCATCCCAACAAGGCCGTTTCCGACACCATAGTTTTGGAATATTTGGACCTGCATATCGAGTGCCTTTTGCAAAGCACCTAGACGCTCGCCTTCCCTGCCCGTCCCAAGACCGACATTGACAGTGACATCCATTTCTTTGTTCCAACTACGCGGATCGACTGGCATAAAGTCGTTACCAGCAACTGCCATCATCTCGATCTTGTCGCAGTTTTCGATGGTCAGCTTCATCATTAGCTTGAAAAGTTGAGTGACACCGCCTTCGGCTAGATTACGCGCCATTGTCTCAATTTGAGATGCAGCACCTTGGACCGTTGCGTTCACAGCGGTGGCCGTAGTGTTAGATAAAGCGTTAGGGTCTAGTCCACTTGATGCGGCTGATACGCCTGTTTTATGATCGATCTGCGCGTCAAAATATTCGACTGCCGAAAGGGTTTGCCCGGCAACAAAGGGAACTGTTAGCTGGTTGATTGCGCCAGCAGTTTTTGTCCTGACAACGCCGCCAATTTCGTTGTTCAAAAAGTCATCAATGTTAACCATGCCCTCGACGATTTCAGTCCGGGGGTTGTTGGTCAGTGCCACGTTATCGAGGACACCTCGGAGCATTGCTGTTGCTGCGTCCTGCTCCGAAAAGAGTATATCTGCAAGAGAGTTGCCGACCCATGTATGTGCCTCTGGATCATGTTGAAACACCGCAAACGGAACGTCACCCCACGGCTCAAAGTCGAGCAGCTCGTCACTACCACCGCCCAGCAGAATCTTATGCATGGTCGGTACGCCTGTGCCATCAACGTCTATTTTCATATAAACTTCGGACACAATAACTTTCCGCATGGTCGGGTCTAACGGCTCCTCGTCGTCATCAAAGCTATAGTTTTGACGTTCAAACCTTTCGACATCCATAAAGTTGTCGGTGTCGTTCCCGGTTAACTCTGACACAACCTCAAAATCGTATCCCATTGCGACTAGGTCGCCGACACGAACTTCGCGCTTGTGTACAACCGCGTATGCGTCATCGATAGAAGTTGCGTCCGACGAGATAAAAAACTCTTCCGGGGGCAGCGATTCAATCACCAGGTCGCCGTACTCATCCGTCACTGATATCTTGACATCGTGCGTTGTGCGCTCGAATTGCATACCCATCTCATCGGTCTCAATGGTGACACTAGGGTTGTGCTCAATAACCTCGACACGATCATCATTGACGATTAAACTAAATTCCTCATCGGGCAAATCCTGGTGGTCGTAGGTCTCAGATTTCTTTTCGACATTCCAGTAGCACTTCACCACGCCGCACTTTTTCAAAAGCGAGTCGGCAAAGACATCGGACAACACTTTGTAGCCACCTAAAGTATTAAATTTGTAGTTAACGTACTTTGTTGCCTGCTCGGCAAACTGAGCATCTTCTGGACCCATCGGCGCAAACTCAACAGGCTTGTCAGTCGATAAAAACACGCGCATTAGGCTTGGCTTAATTGCCCGAATCTTGTCGCGTATCTTGGTCGATACTACCCGGCTCCTGCCCTCTTCCTCGCCGATATCAACCTTGCCATCGTAATATCGCTGCGCTTTGAGTCGGTTCTCAACAAGCTCCGAGTTTACAAAGTCTTCTGCGTTATCCACCGCGTCAGATGCAATTGACTTAATGTCATCTTCGGTAAGTTTCTTCAGTTCCATATTTATTTTTTCCACGAAAAAGACCGCCAATTAAGGCGGTGCAGTGATTAGGAGTGCTTAGTTGTAGATTTGCTGTACCGGGTCAGATTCAATCACTTGCTGTTTAGCGCCTTGATTGATGCCCCCAGCGATACCAGACTTAATTGACTCATAGGTCTTGCTAATAAATGCAGCCTGGGGCGTTGACAATTTAGCTCCTTGCCGCGCTCTATCAAGCAACTGCAATGCAGCCTCTGCCTCTTTGCCTCGCGCCTGCGTCAACACAGTCGCAACCTCGGAGAGAATATCATCTGTTCTACCGACAATGGCCTCTGGCGTTTGCTGAGTTACAGCTTGGATGATTTGTTTTGGTGCAAGCTGTAGGTCGCCTCGCGCAACGGTGCCCAAAATACCAGGACTCATAAGGTCATCAAGTATGCCGTCTAGCTGCTTTCTAATGTGGGTTCCTGAGTTAGCGCCAAGACTATTAAGCAATTGCAGGCCCGACTGTACCTGGTCTAGCTTTGTAAATAACGTCTCTGCTTCCGCTTCGCCAAGTATCAATTGAAGTTTCTTTCTACTTGAGTCAGAGGACAATATACGGAGCAGCTTGCGAGATTCCTCGGCAGTTGCGCCTGCCTTGTCATCTCCTACTGAACCAATATTTTTGCGCGTTTGATCAAGAATCTCTTCGATCTGATTGCGAGCGCCCAGCCTCATTGCGTCCATCTCAACATCCGATGCAGCCGCAACCGATTTTTTTAACTGGTCCAGCTTTACATTGTCCTGCAAGAACTTAGCGCCCATTTGCATGACTTCGGTTTCTACAATCTTTTCCTGACCAAGCTGCAATGCCTTACCGTATTGTGGCACGGCCTCAACACCAGCGTCTCTTAACTGCTCAGAAAACTTCTTATAACCGATGTCGCCAGTCCGATCATACGTTGCTTGCAGCGCCTGTTTTAGATAATCCAACTGAATCAAATTAGGCATCTGCTTTATCTTAAATGTGCCATCAGCTAACTCTTCAGCTAAGAACTGCATATTCTCTTTGCCATCAGCCGCCATATTTAAGTTTGCACTTTGTATTGCCGCCCGAAAGTCACGCGGCGCATTGCGCGCTAGATCGTCCATTATGCGTTCAATTCTAAGACCCGCGCCTGATGCATAGTCAATCGGCAGCGCGTAAGCCTCGTTGTAGGCTTCTTCCCTTCCCTTTGCGGTGCGAGAAGCAACAGCATCAACTGCTGTCTCTAAACCCTCCGGGGCTTCACCGAGAACTTCGTCCATTGTGGGGCGCAACTCATCGGCTTGATTAGCTGCCCTTGTATCGGCGGCGTTACCAATGATTCTGCCCGCATTAGGTAAACCCGATGCCTGTATCGCGTCACCTAGCTGTGCAATCGACTTGTCTGCATCGATGATCATTCCCTGATCGCCAGCCTTGCGTAAATTAGCGGTCATTTGCTGCAAGTTCATGCCGTGTGCGATCATCGTGTAAATAATGTTAGCCGCGCCCTGCGAAACGCCTAGCTGCTCAGATAGCTTTTTAATAGACTTGCCTTTACGGGTAAATTTCTCCGCAAACTCGCCGCCATATTTAGAAATAGCGCCTCCTGCAACATTCATTGCTTTTTCCATAGGCACACCCAAGGCAATGCCATAACCAGCGCCTTTTCCTGTGTCCGTAGCAACGCCAGCAAAGTCGCCTTCCATTAGGTCAGCTTCAGACTCACCAAGACCTGCTCTAGCGCCTTGTTGGGCGTTACGCACAGCCGTATTGCGAAGAAACGTCTTCATTGGCCCGTCAACTACTGCGCGAGGATTTTTTGTGGCAAAAGCAGTAATAACTCCCTGGGTAATAGCGCCGAACATCTCCATGCCAAATGCCTTACCTCCATTTGCCTGCTTGTAGACCGCTAAATCATTTCTGATTTTATCTCTAGCTTGCTGATAGGTCTGCGGGTTGCCAGTAATAGAGTCTGGTAGATTACTTACAATTAAAGCCTCTGCCTCATCAGCAGTGTAATCAGTCAATCCCTGCATAAATGATCGGCCTAACTGGCTTTTAACCGGGGCATTTCCCTGCAATGCGCCATCAGTTAAAGTCCAAGGCTTTACGTTTTCACTGATGTCATTTTCATTTTCTATTGTCCAAGGCTTCTGATTTTCCATCTTAATTACCTACCTTTTCCCAAGACGATTCTTTTTGACTATCACCACCAAGATATTTGTAGCCATTTTTAGTTTCTCCCACACTAAATTCTGACAACGCCGTGTAAAAGTTCGAAATATTAGGCTGCGGTCCTTCGTATCCTCTCAAGGTATAGTTTTTATTAAAGTAAGCAGCCATTGCTTCACGCTGCTGACGTGCGATTTCCATCTGTTGGTAGAGCTTCCTTAATCGCCTTGCGTTAAGTTCGGGGCTAAGTGTTGGGTTGTAGGCTCTGGAAATTAGCTGCTCACCTTCTTTCTGGGCAAACTGCGCTCCTAGAATAGTTTTAAGGTTTCTCTGCACAACTTCTTGCACCATTTCTTTAGCGTTCTCGGCATCTGGGTTAACTATTCCTAGCAGGCCAAGATTATTAATCATTCCTGTTAATGGTCCTGTTAACTCTTCACCATCTTCTAGCCTTTGCAGCACAGTATTTATCTGTGCCACGTTAGCAGCCATATCCGAGCCGCCACCTCTAGTCCACTCCAAATGCTCTACTGCGTATGCTTCATCAAGTTTCTTTAAACCCGGTGCCATGCCAGATGCTGCATTGTTGTTGACGGTTGTGCCGCCGCCACCAATTTTACTGATTTTTGTACCACTAGAATCTTCTGTTACGTTGTACATGGCTGCCGGGTCGTAAGCACCACCACCAGGCATAGCATTTAACTGTCCGCCAGACATTTGCTTTATTGCGCTTCTGCCCTTAATTTTTTCTTTGGCATAGGCATTAAAGTACGCTAAGTACTCGCTTGGATTAGCTTGAATAGCTTCCAAAGTTGCCTTTGCCAGCGCATCCCCACTCTTTGCTGCTGTTTGAAGTGTTTTTATCGTTGCGTTAGCTCGCTTATCCAGCCTTTTATCTTCTTGCGCTGTCTGAATGGTCTGCGCCGCTGATGCCGCTATGCCCTGATCAGGGTTTAAGCGCATCGAGTTAAGGCCCATTGTTAATCGCGCCATCTTCTCCGGGTCTTGCCGAAAGTTATTGATGCCTGTACCCATCCGAGATAATAGTCCAGGAGGTGGCTTTGCTGGCGGTGGTGGCGCACCTTTAAATGCTCCGCTGCTTTGTAAGCCCTGCATTTGCGCGTTCATGTTGTTGACCGATGATTGCGCTTGGCTTGCTTGTGTACCTGCAAAAACGCCACTGGCTTGGAGTCGGTCCATCTCTGCTTGCATTTCTTCTGGTGTCATTACCCGCCTCCCATCATTTTCATTATCATCTCAGCCATTTTGGCCTTCTTGTCATCGCCTTTATCATCACCAATGTCGGCCAACAGACCACCAGTGTTAAGACCAGAGCCGTAGGGAGCCATTTGGTGCTGAATGGCCTGTATTTGCTGACCGCCGCGAGTAACATCGCCGACAATTGGATTTATCGGTGCCATGCCCTGGTAGTTAGCAAGTGCTGCCTGCATTTGGTCCATCATGTTCGTGTCTGGCATCTCTGGCGGCGCAACGGCAATTTCTGGCTGTGGAATCGTCGGAGTCATGTCCACACCAGCCATCATGTCCTTGTTGTTCACCATTAGCTCTTGCATCGCCAGCTTTCGCATACGCTCTTCAGCGTCCAT
>TARA_B110000858_G_scaffold83014_2_pt1 | contig 16300 bp, 17 predicted proteins | sample TARA_B110000858 | Tara Oceans TARA_B110000858 (sample SAMEA4398247) | marine metagenome | biome: Polar Biome; feature: [SRF] surface water layer (ENVO:00010504); material: water (ENVO:00002006), including particulate matter (ENVO:01000060) such as... | depth 5 m | reverse complement strand
ATTTCTTGCTGAAGGTCGAGTGTTGAGAGTTGCAGAAGTCGAATAGCCTGCTGCAGCTGAGGGGTCATGGTCAGTTGCTGACCTAGCTTGAGCTGAAGCGAAAGTTTCATGATGAGTGCATCTTAAGACCGAGTGGAGAAATTATTAATATTTCAAAGTTTTCGAGCCGACTAGCTATCATTAGAGTGCTCGATTATAGCAAGAACCATGCCTGCTTTGCATAGCCTTTTCGGCAAGTATTTTTGGGGCTGCTGCTAGAGCGAATTACAGTAATTAACTGTTAATTTATGAGTCGGAATTGATGTTGAGGTTAGGGCTTGTGGCAGCGCAAATATTTATATTTGAAACTGGTCGCCTAGGTAAACTTCTCTAACTTTTTCATTGGATAAAATAAGCGCGCCATTTCCTTCGGCGATGATTTTCCCTTCGCTTACAATGTAGGCTTTCTCGCAAATGTCTAAGGTTTCTCGAACATTGTGGTCAGTGAGCAGTATGCCGATGTTGCGTGATTTAAGATGTTGAATTATCTGTTTGATATCGCTCACGGAAATCGGGTCCACTCCAGCGAATGGTTCGTCCAACAAGATGAATTTTGGATCGGTAGCCAATGTTCGTGCAATCTCTGTTCTTCTGCGTTCCCCGCCAGAAAGACTCATGCCCTTGTTGTGCCGAATATGTTGTATGTTAAATTCTTCGAGGAGCGATTCCAGTTTTTCTTGTTTTTCGGCGCTACTTAAGTCTTTGCGCGTTTCTAATATAGCGAAAATATTATCTTCAACGCTTAGCGTGCGAAAGATGGAGGAGTCTTGTGGTAGATAGGCGAGGCCATGGTTGGCTCGTTGATGCATGGGGGTGTCGGTAATGTCATCGCTTCCCAGTAATACCTTGCCTTTGTCTGCCTCGACTAGTCCTACGATCATATAGAAGCAGGTGGTCTTGCCGGCTCCATTGGGGCCTAACAGTCCTACGATTTCTCCCTGCCGTACCGAAATGGAGACGTCGCGCACGACCTCTCTCTTCTTATAGCTTTTGGCAAGATTTTTCGCTTCTAACATATTGTTATCAATTCGAGGAGTTAAACGCGCCACTGCAAGGGCCTACCGTATCACGGATGAGATCTTGCTCCGCGATGTAAGTGATCGCCTTGCATTGAAAATTAGAGCTTGGTGATTCTATAACTGCGTTCCCTTCGAGTTCAACTATACTGGAGCCATCGTCTTCATCCGTGTAAAACGAAATGCTATTGCTCGAACCCTTCACTGGTTTATCGCTAGAATCAAGCTGCTGCTGATAGTACACCGGAGTTCCAACTACAGTGACCTTGCTGATTTCTCCGCTGCTTATAATGGTTGCGATTATGGCTCTGTCTCCGCGAATTTCCATAGAGCCTCGCGTAATTATAACATTGTCAGACATCTCCATTAAGCGGATCCCGCCTTCGTTGCTCATGTGTGAAGGGCCATCTGTGCTCCACAGCAATTCCTGACTCTTATCAGTCTCTAGCGAAAAAGAGCTTGGGATAGACAGACAGCCGAGAGTGATGATTAGTGCCACCATCATTGGGGAGGGGCTTCTAATTTGTTGCTTGTACATGTAGACCTCTGATTTCGCGCAGGAAGGTAATTTCGTCAGTTCTGAGATTGGCTAGCATTCCTATAGACGATTGTTGTAGCGCAGGAGTTACAAAGGATACTGGTTGATCAGTCTCTAAAACTTCAGTATCTGGGTTCAGCGTTAGGAACTCGGTGGATATTAGCGTTCTATTGCCAAACTCATCGAGGCTATGGATTTGAACATCGCCGCGTATTTCTATCTTCTGAAGTGCGCCATCGACAGGAGTTTCGGTGGCAGAAATTCTGCCGGAATTTGCTACGATGTTCCAGTGCGAATCGCCATCTTGAAACAGGCGGATAAACGGCTTCACAAGCTGAGTGCTGTTATCATTGTAGTGAACTTGATGCTCTGCCTGTAGAGTGTAATTTATATTGCCCTCAGCATCGTAGAGTATTGTATTGATGCCTTCAGAGTAAGCGTTGAAGTTTAGGCTTGAATTTGTGATGGGGGTGTCTGTTTCATTGATTATAGAATTAAACGAATTTATGCCGACGAACAAGCTTATCGCGATAATTCCTGGAACAATGATGAGGCCTATCCTTTGCATAATATGTTAGCGCTTGGAATTGGTTGCAAGTAGTTGAAGCCTAACACGAATTTATCGATTGGTGGTCCAAATTGTCGGGCGAGTCATTAGGCTCTAGCGCTGAGTAAAGCTTAGAGAGTAGCTTGTGAGCTTAAGATGAAATCGGTGATTTCCCTGACAGCACCTTCGCCGCCGGAGCGTGTGGTGATCGCATTTACCGCTCCTTTCACGTCGGGGTGCGCGCCAGGAACTGAAAAGCTTAAGCCAACGGCTTGCAGCACCGGCAGGTCAGGCAGGTCATCTCCTGCATAAGCAATAGCGTCCGCTGTAATTCCTTTATTGTTAATTATTTCTTTGAGAGCATCTATTTTGTCTTCGCGGCCCTGATAAAGAATATCTATGCCTAGGTCGGCCGCTCGTTTGGCGACGAGTTTTGATTCTCGTCCTGTAATAATTCCTACAGGAATGCCCGCGCGCGTCAGCATTTTGATGCCGTGGCCGTCTAGACTGTGGAATGCCTTGCTTTCCTCGCCGGTATTGGAGAAATAAAGTCTGCCATCGGTAAGGATGCCGTCAACATCGAGCAGCAGTAGTTTTATCTTACTGGCCGATTCGATTGTCTGTTCTTCGTTGTTACTAAAAAGCATAGGTTTCTCTAGGCTAAACTACATTCGACTGGAGTAGGTCGTGCATTTTCAGCATGCCCTCGACAGCTTGAGACTCGCTCTTAACGATGAGCACATACACATTCGACTCCTGCATTATTCTGGCGGCTTCCGCGGCAAGTGCATTGGCGTCTATGTATTTAAAGCTCGACGACATGACTTCGTCGATGGTGGTTTCTTGTATGTTCTTGCCAGAATCGATCGTGCGCCGTAGATCTCCATCTGAGAAGACGCCTAGAAGATTCCCACTTTCATCTATTACAGTTGTTAGGCCAAAGCCTTTGCTGCTCATTTCAAGTAGCGCTTCGGGCAGGGGTGTGCCGCTCATGACTCTCGGAATGGCATCGCCGGAATGCATAACATCCCGTACTTTTACTAAGAGGCGTCTGCCAAGATTTCCACCAGGGTGAGAGATGGCAAAGTCATCCCGGGTAAATCCTCTCGCTTCCAGCAATGCCATCGCCAGGGCGTCGCCAAGTACCAGTGCAGCGGTAGTGCTTGATGTTGGGGCTAGCCCGAGAGGGCAGGCTTCTTCATCCACTTTAGCGTCGAGGTTCGCCGATGCGGTCTTGGCCAATTCGGACTGCTTATTACCTGTTAGGCTAACTAAGGGAATGCCTTTTCGTTTCAAGACCGGTAGCAGGGATAGTATTTCTGCCGTGGTGCCCGAATTGGATATCGCTAGCACAACGTCATGCGCCGTGATCATGCCGATATCGCCATGGCTTGCCTCGGCTGGGTGTACGTACATGGCTGTCGTGCCGGTGCTGGCAAGCGTGGCGGCTATTTTTTTGCCGATATGCCCAGACTTACCCATGCCAATCACCACTACGCGCCCGTCGCTGGCTAATATGATCTCGCAGGCCTTTACGAAGTCAGCATCGATGCGATTGAGTAGTTCCGAGACGGCTCGGCTCTCTATCTCTATGGTTCTAAGAGCGCTGGAAATAAGGGGGGAATCAGTGTTCATAGTGATCAGATCATACCTTAGCGGAGTGTGTCAGACTACTTTAGAGAAAGCCTATTTAAGTCTGGTAAAGCATGACACTAAACCAGGCAATATAGAGAGATACGAAAACAGCGCCATTTGATCGACAGATCATCTTTCCCTTCTTGATGCTTCTATAACAGAAGTAGGCTAGCGTGAGCGTAAGTATTAATACACCCACAAAGTCTCGATAGAGGAGGGCGGGTTCGATCGTGCCTGCGGCAAACAATCCAGGGAAAGGGAGTACTGCAAGTAAATTTAGAATGTTCGATCCAACAATATTGCCTATCGCAATTTCATGATGTCCTTTAAGTGCGCAAGTCACTGATGCAGCCAATTCGGGAAGGCTGGTTCCTAGTGCGACGATGGTGAGGCCGATGACCGCCGTAGAAACTTCAAGAGACTCGGCGATAGATGTGGCAGCTGCCACTAGTGCCTCTGCGCTCAAGACTAAAAGAGCGAGTCCTAATACCATATAGGCGGCGGCTTGCAAGCTATTTACTTTGCTGGGGTTTTCGTTGTTGAGCTCAGGTGGTTGTTCTTTTTTAACTCTCTTGCGAAATAGTCTGTAGCCGAAGTAGACGGTAATAACTATTAATACCACGGCATCGAATACACCAAGAAAGAGGTCTAGGAACAAAACGCCTGTGGCGAAGGTGACGAGAAGCAGAGCTGGAATCTCTTTGCGGGTTAGCGACTCGGGAGGCTTAAGGGGGCTAATAAGTGCAGCAACGCCGAGAGCCACTCCTATATTGAAAAGGTTGGAGCCCAGAGCATTGCCGATAGCCAATTCGGGCTTGTTGTTAAGAGCAGAAACGGCGGATGAGAATATCTCGGGTGCGGATGTGCCAAATGCGACGATGGTTAGGCCGATCATCAATGGGGAAACCCCAAAGCCTCGCGCGAGAGCTGACGCGCCAAACACAAACTTGTCCGCGCCCCAGATTAAGCCAATAAATCCGAGAACGATAATGATCGTGTCGAGAAACATATACGAAGAATTCTTAATGCGAAGAGGAAGCGGCCAATTAGAAGATTCTTTGGAGAGCTTTGCAAGTAATAATTTATTGAACTGCTCAATTGATGTAAACTGCCCCACTGCTCTATAGAGGTTCAGTCCGCATTCAGCTCATTTTGTGTAGTTTGGCGCTTGCAGCTATCTCCGTAACGGTTATTAGGGCTTAGTTCGAGTAATTATTAGGGGTAAGTAAATGAATTTATTGAATAAATATGTAGTTGTCCTTGCCTTGATAGCTATGTCCCCGGCGCTTAGTTTTGGCCAACAGTATACGGCTGTAGAGACTGTTGAGATTGGCGTTAAGGAATTATTGACTACTGTTCAGGAGTCTCGGGAGCTGTTTCTCACGGACCGTGAAAGCTACTTTGGGACAATTGAAGAAGTGCTCAGTTCAATAGTGGACTTTAATGCTGTCGCAGAAGTGGTTATGAACCGTTATGCAGCATCCGCGAGCGACGTTCAAAAGGACCGCTTTGCAGAGATTTTGAGGCAAACCTTAACGCGTTTCTATGGAGCCTCCTTGGTGGCCTATGAAGGGCAGGAATTAGCCTTCCTTCCATCACGTAATGCAGATGCCGATCCGCGTGCCGATACCGTAGTAGGAATGGAGTTGCGTGGCGGCGATTCTAATCTTCGCTTACAATATCAAATGTTCATTAACGAAAACGACGAGTGGAAGCTTAAGAATATAAGTCTGGCTGGCATTAATTTGGGCAGGCAATATTTTACGCAGTTTTCTGCGTTGATGGCTCAGAATGACAATGATATTGATGCCGTATTAGATAGCTGGAAATAAGTAGGAGTATTAGATTGGACGCTAGTCAGATTACCACTCTGCTTGATGCAGGGCTTATCGAATGTCAGGTGACCGTTGATGGCGGTGATGGCAAATATCTTGTAACCGTTGTAGGGGATGTGTTCGAAGGATTGAACGCCGTAAAACGGCAACAAACCATCTACAAGATATTGAATGAGCATATTAAGAGCGGGTCTATTCATGCGGTCACGATGAGTTTGATGACAGTGGCCGAAAATCAGGCTTCCTGAATACAGTCTTCCCACCGAGAAAATTAATGGATAAATTACTAATCAAGGGGGGCGTAAGCCTTCAGGGTGAGATTCGAATCGCAGGCGCGAAAAATTCCGCTTTGCCTATTCTGGCGTCTACTCTTCTCACTCACGAAACAGTGCAGATTTGTAATTTGCCGCATCTGTTCGATATTACTACGATGATCGAGTTGCTCGGATGTATGGGTGTGGAGCCTGTAATCGACGAGAAATTGAGTGTCGAAGTGAATAGCGGCTCGATCAAACATTTCAGTGCACCCTATGAGTTGGTTAAGACGATGCGGGCGTCGATCTTGGTATTGGGCCCATTGTTAGCGCGCTATGGCAAGGCGGAAGTTGCATTGCCAGGTGGTTGTGCGATCGGTAGCCGGCCTGTAAATCTACATATTTCTGCGTTGCAGGCGATGGGTGCGGACATCGTGGTCGAGGATGGTTACATTAAAGCCTCCGTCGATGGAAGGTTGAAGGCTGCTCATATCTTTATGGACATCGTAACTGTAACAGGAACAGAGAATGTGATGATGGCCGCTACTCTGGCCGATGGCGTGACCGTTATCGAGAACGCTGCGCGAGAGCCTGAGGTTGTAGACCTGGCCGACTGTCTAGTGAAGATGGGTGCGATTATATCGGGGCAGGGCAGTGATACGATTACCATTACAGGCGTGAAGGAGTTAAAGGGTTGTAGCTACTCAGTGATGCCAGATCGAATCGAGACGGGCACTTATCTAATTGCTGCGGCAGCAACGCGCGGGCATATTAAGGTGAAAAATACGCGGCCTGATATTCTTGAGGCGGTGCTTAGCAAATTGGAGCAGGCCGGTGCCGACATTAAGGTGGGCGATGACTGGATCGAATTGAATATGCATGGCAAGCGCCCTAAGTCTGTATCCCTGCGCACAGCGCCTTATCCCGCTTTCCCTACAGATATGCAGGCACAATTTACGGCACTTAATGCGATAGCAGAAGGCACGGGCTCGATCACGGAAACCGTTTTCGAGAATCGTTTCATGCATGTCCATGAAATGAACCGTATGGGTGCTGATATAACGGTAGAGGGAAATACAGTTTTAGTGAAAGGGGTTAATGCATTAAAGGGCGCGCCGGTGATGGCGACAGATTTGAGAGCTTCGGCGAGTTTGATTATTGCCGGGCTAGTTTCCGAGAACGAAACGATCGTGGACCGCATTTATCATATTGATCGCGGCTACGAGTGTATCGAGGAGAAACTTCAGCTTCTCGGAGCTACAATCCGACGGGTGCCAGCTTAACGGGTGTTAGCAATCCGCTGATACTGTAAAACTCTTCTAACGAACCCTATTGAAAATGAACTCTGATCAACTAGTCATAGCCCTTACCAAGGGTCGCATCTTAGATGAAGTACTGCCTTTGTTTGAGCAGGCAGGCATCGTGCCTGCCGAAGACATCAGCAAGAGTCGGAAATTGATCTTCGATACCAATCGAGAGAACATAAAACTCATGGTAATCAGGGGCAGTGATGTTCCAACCTATGTTGAGTTTGGTAGTGCCGACATGGGAGTCGTAGGTAAAGACCTATTGCTTGAGTACGGTGATGAAGGTTTCTACGAGCCATTGGATCTAAAGATTGCGGCCTGCCAGATGATGACTGCGGGTCCGGTTAATGCCGAGCCAGTACAAGGCAGATTAAAGGTCGCTACGAAGTTTACCAATATTGCCAAGAAGTATTTTGCAGAACAGGGCAAGCAGATCGATCTTATCAAACTAAACGGAGCTCTCGAATTGGCTCCAATGATGGGTCTGGCGGATGCTATTGTAGATATCGTAGATACTGGGAAGACTCTTAAGGCGAATGGCTTGGAACCACGTGAGTTGATCGCACAAATAAGTTCGCGAATCATCGTAAACAAGGCATCGATGAAAATTAAGAATGCCCTGATACGCGAGATATTGGGCGAACTGGGCGACGCAGTAGACAAGAAGTAAAGAAAGTTTTTTTCGAAGACAATTACTCCTGACTTTCACTAGCTAATCATGCCAAATAGCAATATTAAACTGAATTGTCTAAATACATCCGAGCCTGATTTTGAGGCTCGTCTCGCTAAGTTATTGCAGCGCGAAATGATTGTATCCGACGAAGTCACTACTATCGTCAGCGATATCCTGCAGCAGGTACGGACTCGAGGCGATGCTGCTGTGTTGGAATATACAAATCGATTCGATGGTTTTGGCGCAAAATCGATGGACGAGCTTGCGGTGTCATCGGCGCAGATGCAGGACGCTCTGGAGAGTATCTCGAAGCAGCAGCGTGATGCGCTAAGCCACGCTGCCGAGCGAATTCGGGCCTATCACGAGAAGCAGAAACAAGATTCGTGGAGCTATCAAGAGGCCGACGGTTCAGTCTATGGCCAGAAAATAAGCCCATTGAAGCGAGTTGGTGTCTATGTTCCTGGCGGCAAAGCTAACTATCCATCCTCTGTGCTGATGTTGGCGATTCCGGCCCGGGTTGCTGGAGTTAAAGAAATAATTGCTACCGTTCCCACTATCTATGGTGAGGAAGGAAGGCTCGTGTTTGCAGCTGCGGCACTCGCTGGAGTCACGAAGCTATATACCATCGGGGGCGCGCAGGCTATAGCGGCTCTCGCCTATGGTACGAAAACTATCGAGAAGGTGGATAAGATAGCTGGTCCGGGAAATATTTTCGTTACCGTGGCGAAGAAGTTAGTCTTCGGCGAGGTGGGTATCGATATGATAGCGGGTCCCTCCGAGCTTACGATAATCTGCGATGGCAAGACCAACCCTGATTGGATTGCGATGGATCTGTTCTCTCAGGCGGAACATGACGAGCAGGCGCAATCAATATTGATTGCTAGTGATGCGGGCTTCCTTGAAGAGGTAAAGCGAAGTATCGATAAACTGCTGCCTACTATGAGCAGGCGCGAGATCATCTCCGAATCGATGAGTAAGCGCGGTATATTCATTCAGGTTAAGGATCTGCAAGAGGCGGCAGCGGTGAGCAATATCATCGCACCGGAGCATTTGGAAATCTCTGTTGAAGAGCCCGAAGCATTATTGGATTCAATCGATAACGCAGGGGCAATCTTCATGGGTCGTTACAGTGCGGAGGCCCTGGGCGATTACTGTGCTGGTCCGAGTCACGTCTTGCCAACCTCCGGCTCTGCTAAGTTCTTTTCGGCATTGGGTGTGTATGACTTTCAGAAGCGCAGCTCAATCATCAATTGTTCCGAAGCGGGCGCACATGCTTTGGCAGGCACAGCATCAGCGATTGCACGAGACGAGCATCTTGAGGCCCATGCCCTCTCTGCCGAGTATCGCTTGAAGCGCTCCGACAGTTAGCAAGCGAAAGAGCCCTTACCCTAAATCATTAGGGCTCGATGATGATGGCTTGGCCAAACCCCAATATAGTTGGTAAAACGAAACTCTTCCCGTCGCGATAGATTTGAATATCTATAGACTCGCCCGGCTTTTTGTTGCGGACTGCTGCCATGATGTTCTGACCATCTAGCACTGATGTCTTCTCCACCATGGTAATGACGTCCCCGGGCAGTATGCCTGCTCGTTTCGCTGCACCACCTTCATCGACGCTCTCCACTAACATGCCGCGAATATCATCTCTGCCGAAAAAAAGTTGGCTCGATTGCGCGGTCAATGCTTCACCGGTAATTACCCCCAGATAACCTGCGTTAGCCTCGATAGCTTGATCTGCCATCTCTTTAAATGCGGTGATGGCGTGGTTAGCTGGCGTGGCGAAACCGATACCCTCAAAATTTCCCGACTCCGAAAATATAGAAGAATTGATACCTACCAGTTCTCCGCGTGAGTTAATGAGGGCGCCGCCGGAGTTTCCTGGATTGATAGCTGCATCGGTTTGAATGATGCCTAGAGAATTCTCTGAGTTTTCACTAAGCGCGCTGATAATTCCCTGTGAGACGGACTGGCCGATATTACGCGGGTAACCGATAGCGAATACGATATCACCGACCTCCAGAGAGGTTTCGTCTCCTATCTGGATGGCGGTTAGCTCGTCCATATTAATATGTAGGACGGCCAAGTCACTTGCTTCATCCCAGGCCACTACATTGGCTGAAATACTCCTGCCATCGTTGAGAGTAACCTGCGCATCAAACGCATCGAAAAGGGTGTCGACAACGTGAAGATTGGTCAAAATGAACCCAGTCTCGCTGACAATTACCCCAGAGCCTAAGCTTGCTCGCTCTCCGAGATACAAATTCATGCGGTCTTCTGAGGTGCGCTCAATAGATTCGACATTGACGTTCGTTGCATTGATCGCGACGACGGCAGGCGCGGCTAGAGCGATCGCCTCGGAGAAAGATAGGGGGGCGGTGCTTGCAACTTCGTTAATTTCTAGAGGGAGGGCTGGGTTACTTATTCGCTCGATCTGCCGGTACTGCAGAATCACCAAGCCTAACAGGATGCCAAAAGCTACCGGCCAGCTTATATATTTGAGTAGATTGCCTATGCTGCTCATCGCGATGCCGCCTTAGATGTTACTGCCTTGCTAGTCCAAAGCCGAATTTTATCGGTATAGCACTGTGGTATTATTGCTGGGCAAAACCAATATACAGCGTTGCCAAGGTGGATTCCAATGCCAGTTAGTCTAAAAGAGCTTGAGCTCGAACTAAAACAAGTACTGCGTCCTGAACAGTTCAAAGACTACTGCCCAAATGGACTGCAAGTAGAAGGACGGAAGCAAATATCAAAACTAGTAACTGGAGTAACAGCCTGTCAGGAATTAATAGCCGCGGCTGTCGAAGCAGGTGCCGACGCCTTGTTGGTGCATCATGGCTATTTCTGGCGGGGCGAAGATCAATCGATAACGGGGATTAAGAAAACGCGCATTGATACCCTGCTAAAGCATGACTTGAGCTTGCTGGCCTATCACTTGCCCTTGGATGTGCATCGAGAATTTGGCAATAACGTGCAGTTGGCTAAGGTGTTAGGAATAGAAATTGATGGAGAGTTAGGTAAACAGAATAATCATCCTATCGGGCTTACTGGCTCTATCGATCAAGGCACAGATTTTGAATCACTAAAAGCAGTTTTAACCGACAAGCTTGCCCGGCAGCCGCTCGCGATAGAAGGTAGTTCTAAAACCATCAAATCCATAGCCTGGTGCACAGGTGCGGCGCAAAACTATATCGAATTAGCGGTAGCCGCAGGTGTAGATGCGTACATAACTGGAGAGGTTTCTGAGCCTACAGTGCATATTGCCAGAGAGTCGGGAATCCATTTCTTCTCGGCGGGGCATCACGCAACTGAACGCTATGGAGTTCAAGCTATAGGGGGCTATTTAGCTTCGAAGTTTGGCTTGGATCATCAGTTTATCGATATCGATAATCCGGTGTAAATTCGAGTGTTTACGTGACTTAGAGCAATGAGTTTTAAATAATCTCTTTGTCACGCATAAATTTCAGAACCTTCTCTAGGCATTCATCCACAGACAATGCTGCAGTATCTAGCTCGAGATGCACGACTTCCGGCGCGTTATAGGGAAAAGATAGCCCCGGAATGTCTGAAGATTCAGTCCCTTCGGCGGCCGCATACAATCCGCTCGGGTCTCTCTGAATGCAAGTTTCCATGGGCGGGTTTAAATAAATGATGTGGCAATTGTCTTTGCCAATGACGCTGATAGCATGTTCTCTAGAATCGGTGTTCGGTGCCACGAAGGAGGCGCAGCAGATCACGCCCGAATCATTTAGAAATTTTGCTATATGGGCGCTACGCCGTAAATTTTCTGCGCGGCCTTCCGCATTGTGCTGCAAATCTTTGCTGATGCCGAGCCGCATCGTCTTTCCATCCAGCACAGTGCTAACTCGGCCGCGGTCAAAAAGTTTTCTTTCCAAGCCGTGGGCGAGAGTGGACTTGCCGGATCCGGATACGCCAACGAACATGATCGTGGCAGGCTTCTGCCCATAGCGCGCCGCACGTTCTTCCTTGGTTACGATAACGCTGTGGGATTCATGGGGTTCGTGGCTCGGCTGTTGCTCGCAATCGATCATGCCGGCCCCGACGGTCACATTGCTCAGCCGATCAATAATAATAAAACTGCCAGTCGCGCGATTGTCTTTATAGCTGTCGAAGCAAACAGTCTCTTCGAGATTGATTTCAGCTATGCCGATTTCGTTTATTTCGAGACCTGGTGCAGGCGTCTTTTTAAGCGTATTCACGTCGATACGATTGTGTAACGTATTCAGTCTACCGCTCACGGTCTTGCTGCCTAGCTTGAAATCGAAGACATTGCCTGCCAGCAGGGGAGTCTCTGCCATCCAAACGATGGTCGCATCGAATTTGGTGCCACTGGCTGGTACATTGTCGGGGTGTGCAAGAATGTCACCACGACTGACGTCTATTTCATCTTCCAGTGTTAGTGTTACCGCCATCTCAGCATGAGCAAGTTCTAGCTCTTCGTCATAAGTCACGATCGACTTAATGTGACTCGTCTTATTTGATGGGAGGACAATGACTTCGTCACCTTTACGGACTACGCCTGAGGCGACGGTGCCGCAAAAACCTCTAAAGTTCAGATTGGGTCGGTTGACGTATTGCACGGGAAAACGGAAATCGGAATAATTCTTGTCGCCGGAAATTTCGACGCTCTCCAAGAGAGGCATCAAGGCACCACCGTCATACCATGGCATCCGTTGGCTTGGATTTACTACGTTGTCGCCGGCCAGAGCAGACAGTGGAATAAAGTGAAGGTCTGCCGAATCAAGGTTCTCGCTGAACTTCAGATAGTCGGCTTTTATCTCATTGAAAACATCCTCGCTGAAGTCCACTAGGTCCATCTTGTTGATGGCTACGATGATGTGTTTAATGCCAAGTAAGGATGCGATGAAACTGTGTCGACGGGTTTGAACCTGAACTCCGTGACGGGCATCGATCAAGATGATGGCGAGATCGCAAGTTGATGCACCGGTTGCCATATTTCTGGTGTACTGCTCATGACCAGGAGTGTCGGCGATAATGAATTTTCTCTTCGCTGTAGAGAAATATCGGTAAGCTACATCGATAGTTATTCCCTGTTCGCGCTCTGCCTGCAAACCATCAACTAGTAGTGCTAGATCAACCTCTCCTCCGGTGGTACCGGACTTGACGCTATCTGCTTTGATCGCTGCAAGCTGGTCTTCATAGATCATCTGCGAATCGTGAAGCAGGCGACCAATCAGCGTGCTTTTTCCGTCATCCACACTGCCGCAGGTTAGCAAGCGTAGTAGTTCCTTACGCTCATGCTGGGCCAGATATGCGCTAATGTCGGTGCTGATTAAGTCGGATTGGTGTGACATGTTTGTCTGAGTCTCGTTCGGCTGTGTTTGCTGATTTTAATTTGATGGTCTGACTGGTTGTTCTTAGGTATGAACGTGCTGGCTAGAAATAACCACGCCGTTTTTTATCTTCCATGGAACCACTCTTGTCCGAGTCGATGAGTCGTCCCTGCCTTTCTGAAGTTGTGGCCAATAACATTTCCTGAATAATCTCGGGTAGGGTTGTCGCTGTGGACTCGACGGCGCCCGATAGCGGATAGCAGCCGAGCGTGCGAAAACGCACAGTCTTCATTTCTATCTTCTGGTCTTCCTTGATGGGCATGCGATCATCGTCAACGAGAATGTCTACGCCATCGATATTAACAACAGGTCTCGGCTTGGCGAAGTACAGAGGCACGATGTCGATATCGTTCAAATAAATGTACTGCCAGATGTCCAGCTCGGTCCAGTTAGACAGTGGAAAAACTCGAATGCTTTCGCCCTTATTAATCTTTCCATTGTAGACGTTCCAGAGTTCCGGTCTTTGATTCTTCGGATCCCATACATGATTCTTGTCGCGAAAAGAGAAGACTCTTTCCTTGGCGCGCGATTTTTCTTCGTCGCGTCTAGCGCCGCCGAAAGCGGCATCGAATTTGTGTTTGTTCAGCGCCTGCTTTAGAGCCTGCGTCTTCATTATGTCGGTGTGCTTCTCGCTACCGTGGGTGAAAGGACCTACGCCTGCATCCACGCCTTCTTGATTGGTATGCACAATTATATCAAGACCGAGCTTCTCAATCTGTTGATCACGAAAGGCAATCATTTCCTTAAATTTCCATGTCGTATCAACATGCATTAATGGGAAGGGGAGCTTGCCGGGATAGAATGCCTTTAGTGCCAGGTGCAGCATGACCGCGGAATCTTTTCCCACGGAGTACAGCATCACTGGCTTATCGAATTCAGCGGCAACCTCGCGCATGATGTGAATGCTCTCGGCTTCGAGTTGTTTAAGGTGAGTAAGATTGTATTCAGACATAAGTTGCTAATTCATAGTAGACAGAGACTAGTACTTCGTCTCGATGGTCAAAGTGGATTGCTTAGGCTTCCGGGCTAGTGCTTAGGCGTATTTGGGGCTTCTTCTTCGTTATAGGGGATCGACTTGCTGATACCAAACTCTTCGGAAAGTGCACCCTTCTGACTGGGATCCTGCTTTGCTGCATAGTCTTTCGGAGGGTTCAGTCCGCCAGTAGTCTCGGAGTTTTCATTGCTTTCGAATACGGCGTCGGAACCAGCTGGAAGTAATTTGCTAGCAACTTCGTTGCTACACAGATCCTGAGCACCGCTCGCGAGGTGTTGATAAACTTCGCGATAGCTTTCGGTCATGTGTTGGACGAGATCTGCTGTCATGCTGAAATGATCGCTCACGTTATCTTTGTAGGTCACGTGGTTGTCCTTGATTTCGCGAATTTGATTCTCTAATTCTTGCACGCGCGATGCGCTGCTATTTAAGCGACTGGAGAATACCACTCCAATTACAACTCCTACAACTAGGCACGCTATTGCAGTTAACCAGATCATTTAACTAATCGCCTCTTGGATATTTCTCGATGATTGCTTCTTGGTCAGACATTTTGCCCCTTACTCAGTTACGACCAGAGGCGTGTTCGTTGAGTATACCTCAATTCATGGGCCTTTTTTAACAAACTTATTACTGTGCAGTGGCAAAAAAGAGCTTGATGAGCCCGATGATCAGGTATCGGTGAAAGTAGGCAGATGAATAGAGGTTGCTATTCTCAAGCAGAATCTGGAAACTCAGCGGTTTTTATAGGCTATGACTTGTCGGCGAATAAGCGGCGATCTCCGCTAGGTTGGAAAACATGGGCCCATTGCAGCGATATCAACTTGATCTAGAGAGTGGTGCCATAACTGCCGATGCTGCTCAGCAGGCATTAGTGGGTCATCTGCAGAATTTGTATGAGCGGATTATACGGGCTGAACCGCTTGGCTCGGGCCCACTAGGGCGGCTGAAGCATCGGCTGTTTGCGAGCGAGCAGTCTACCGATCCGATTCAAGGACTCTATATTTGGGGTGGAGTGGGGCGCGGCAAGACCTACCTGATGGATGTGTTTTTTGAGAGCCTGCCCAGTGAGTCGAAAATGCGCACACATTTCCACCGATTCATGCAGAGGGTCCATCGCGACCTAGTCACGCTGCAGGGACAAAAGAACCCATTGGAGAAAGTCGCCGATCAGATAGCGAGGGAGTCTCGCGTTCTATGCTTCGACGAATTTTTCGTGCGCGATATCGGCGACGCCATGATACTAGCTAGCTTGCTAGAGGCTCTCTTCAAGCGGAAGGTGATTCTGATTACAACCTCAAATATAGAGCCTGACGGCCTTTATGAGGATGGTTTGCAGAGGCAGCGATTCCTGCCAGCAATTGAGCTCATCAAAGAGCACACGCAAAACATCGAGATTCAAAGTGGTGTGGACTATCGATTGCGAAGTCTCACCCAGGCTACGCTCTACCACTGCCCAATTACGGAAGATACGGAGGCCAAGTTGATGGCGTGTTTCTACGAACTCGCACCAGAGACCTCCCAAGTTCACAAAGACGTGGAAATTGAGATCCTAGAGCGCCGAATTGGCGCGCGATATTGCTGCGAAGATGTTGTGTGGTTCGACTTCGAGCAGATCTGTGAGGGCGCGCGTAGTGCGTTCGACTATGTGGAACTCGCGAAGATCTATCATGCGGTAATCCTGTCTGGCGTTCCTCAGATGCAAGAAGCGGCGAGTGATAGCGCGCGGCGCTTCATCAGTTTGCTTGATGAGCTCTACGACAGAAGGGTAAAGCTTGTTATCGCTGCTGAAGTACCTATAGCAGAGCTGTATACCGGTGAGAAGCTTCAGTTCGAGTTCGAGCGTACGGAGTCTAGGCTGATAGAGATGCAGTCAGAGGCGTATCTTGGCGACCAGCATTTGGCCTAGACACTAACTCAGACACTAAGTGAGTAGCTCCTATTGGGGGCTGAGGGTGGGTGTTGCTGACTAATAAAATCCTGATCCTGCCTTGTCCTTGGAGAGCGCCTGTATTCGGCAGCTGAGCAAGGATTCCACAGCCCGCGAGAAATCTACATTCTGAGTCTTAATTCGCTTGAATATTGCA
>TARA_B110000858_G_scaffold97151_1_pt1 | contig 16441 bp, 19 predicted proteins | sample TARA_B110000858 | Tara Oceans TARA_B110000858 (sample SAMEA4398247) | marine metagenome | biome: Polar Biome; feature: [SRF] surface water layer (ENVO:00010504); material: water (ENVO:00002006), including particulate matter (ENVO:01000060) such as... | depth 5 m | reverse complement strand
CCATACTCCCCTCATAGAAACCGAGGGCACAACATGGATAAACAACAGATAACTAAATTATTAAAGGAAAAAGTAAAACGTAAGAAACTAGATGAATATAAAAACAACTTTGCTTCTTTTGCCGAAGAGCAAATAAAAATAATTACTAAAGATGCTGCGCAGGGCTTTGTTCCTTTTGAGCTTAATGAATGCCAACAGATAATTACAGAAAAATTAAATAAACAATTAGAAGAGACTGGAAAGGTTAGAGCAATAATACTTAAGGCTAGGCAACAAGGTATCTCAACTTATTGCGCTGGCCGGGTATTTTGGAAAAGTTACTTTACTCCTTATGCTAGATCAGTTGTTATGGCTCACGACTCAGCTACATCAGATGCTTTGTTTGCTCTTAGTAAAAACTTAATCAAACAGTTAGACGGAGATCTAGCGCCTAAAGAGATAAGGTCTAATGCTAAAGAGATTATTATTAATAGCCCAGCTATGCCTGATAAGGATGCTACATCCTCGTATCGTTTATATACAGCAGGTAGTCCAGAGGCAGGTAGAGGTACAACCCCAACTATAGCTCATCTCTCAGAGATTGCTTTCTGGGGTCATGATGAGAAGATCTTAGCTGGTTTGTTCCAAGGTATATCGCAAGCAGCAGGTACTGAGGTTATACTAGAGTCAACAGCCAATGGTGCTCAAGGGGAATTCTATAGATTATGGAAGGGTGCTTGTGCTGGAGAGAACGAATATGTACCGATTTTTCTTCCTTGGTATATTACACAAGAGTATAGACGCATAGCACCTGAAGCTATGGAATTAACTATAGAAGAAGAAGCATTAGTAGAAAAGTATGGATTAGATAATGACCAACTATATTGGAGAAGGCTTAAGATTGCCGAAGGTGGAGAACTTAAGTTTAAACAAGAGTACCCAGCAACAGCTGACGAAGCGTTTATTGTTAGCGGATCTAACGTCTTCAACGTGGAGCGCTTGGATGAACTCATACCCGTCCCACATAGACGAAGATCAGAGTGGGACCCTCACAGCAAGATGCTTGACGAACACAGAGAAGGAAACCTCTACTTATATGACTATCCTAAGTGGGAAGAACCCTACGTAATAGGAGCAGATGTTTGTTTAGGTGTAGGTCAGGACTATTCTGCCTGCGTAGTTATGAATAAGCAGCGGGAAGTTGTAGCAACCTACAGGAATAACCGTATAGATCCCTCAATGTGGGGAGAACTTTTATTTTATTTAGGAAGATACTACAATAATGCGCTACTCGCTGTAGAATCTAACTCAATGGGCATAGCAACCCTGCAAAAGCTGGAGTCAATGGACTATATTAACCTATATAAGCAGACTAAAATTGCTAATGTTAGCAATGATGAGGGTACTAGGCTAGGATTTAGGACTACATCGGCTACAAAACCTGCAATTATAGGGAATTTAAAGAATCTTATAGAAAACGAGGAGATATTAATACCCTCACCGTACTTAATACAGGAGCTAAAGGAGTATATATCTACCGACACCGGAAAAACGGAGGCGGCGCCGGGATGTTACGACGATATGGTTATATCTTTAGCTATATGTGCAGAAGTTTTGCGTACTCACTGGGATAGACTAACAACTAGAAACGTAAGTTTTACACAGAGGACAGCAGATTGGAAACAAGACGACACAACGTGGTTATAGTAGACCACGAAGAAGATATATCTAACACATTAATAGACTATTATTTAGAAGGAGTTGTGCCTATAAATAGTGTTAGGATTATAGAGGATATTAACCAAGAACCTATCTTTCAACTTAGATGGTACCCTTGTTAGTATGCTCTCCTTATAGAAACAATAAACCTAGGAGGTACACAATGTATTTTGTATTGGCATTGTTGTGCACAGATTTAGACGAACAGTGTATGATAAAGACATACCCAAATTTATTACCGAGCTACGAAGCTTGTTTAGTAACTGAACAAACAGTTATAAATAATCTTTGGAAGTTTGCGCCTCCTAATGCATCATCAGTAAACACTTGGTGTATAGCATTACCGGAGGACACATAATGTTTAAAACAGAAAGAATGTTTTTGTTTGTTTGGGCAGCAGTAGTAATAGTCTTAGCAAGTTCTATATACGCATCGTCTGAAGGATGTGATAGTAGCACTAACGCTAACTGCATAGAAACAAATAGTAACACAACGTCTACAGTAGATAGTAACTTAACTTCTACTACTACAGTTAAGTCACCACCAGCTTCTGCAATGTCACCAAGTATCAGTGCATCTAACTCTGATCTGTGTACAGTGGGTGTCAGTGGTGCGGTGCAGACTCAGATACTAGGTATCTCTGCAGGTAAAACTGTACGTGATATGAATTGTGAAAGATTAAAGAATGCTAAAGTTTTGTATGACATGGGCATGAAGGTTGCCGCTGTATCAGTAATGTGTCAGGATAAAAGAATTTTTGTTAGCATGCTTAATGCTGGAACTCCCTGTCCGTTCGATGGACTTGTAGGTACACCAGCTAAAGAAGCATGGAAGAATAACCCTCAGCTAGTACCCGGTGCTAAGTCTGGAAAGAATAAGGAGTGGTCAGATGATGATAAGAATACTGCCAAAGGTGCTGCTGGTATCGGTGGTTTGCTTGCACTCCTCTTACTGCTTATCTGATGTAATATACGGAAGGACCGATAATGTAGCTACAAGAGGTTACATCTGGGCTATGACTAAAGTATTACCAGCTGAAACAGGATTAAAAGTACAAGGGGTATACCATAAATACACAATTACTAAAGGGGCAGATACAAATGCAACAGTCTCTATAGTAAACAAGAATGCAAATAGTACAGGTAACATATACGAGAATCACGACAACTGGGATAAAATACCCGGTAATACTAAGATAGGCTTTGATACTGTGACACCTTCTTTAGGTACGTTATGGGGAGATGGAAGTATATCTGTCGATGGTGATGGAACATTGAGTGATGTTATAATTGCTTATAACTATAAATATGATACGTGTAATATACCTTTAACTGATTCTTCTTGTCCGGGATATGAAGATGCTTTAATGAAGTATCTACTTGACAATGGATTAATTAATGGTGAAGCAGATATAAATGATCCTTACTATGATGAGTGGGTTCAGTTCCAGTTGGAACGTAAGACAGAAATGGAAAAAGAAGAAGAAGATAAACAAGAAAAGAAAGATAAAAAAGAAGATAAGGAATCACAAATTGAGACTGCTTTATCTGTTGCAGGTGCTGCTATAAAGATGGTAGACCCAACTCGGCAGATGATGATGATGGTTCAAATGGCTTCAGCAGGGACACTAGATTTATACTACGGTGCTACTATAGAAGGTGGTACTTATAACGAAACAATAGAATTGACAGACGGTATTATTATAGATAACTTTAAAGCTTTAAGAAACTTAGCTCAAGATGAAACTCATAATAAAATGGTACGTTCTCAATACGATAACTAAACGGAGATAACATGGATATTAAAACAATAACAACGTTAGCGTTCTTAATGCCAGCAAGTGCTGCGCTAGCAGTGGACTCACCTATTGGTGGAACCGTAGCACCTAAGTGCAGCGTATGGACAGAAACTTCTGGTGTCTACGGACATCCACTCCCGTACAAACTATCTACTGCAACAGCAGATGGTGGTGTAGCAGCGTCTATTAGAGTAGATGTAGCACAAGCTGATTACTATAAGACTCGCTTTACACATCCTGCTAGCTTTTCATCTAGCCCTGCACTAAACGATGCAGTAGCTTGGACAGGTAGCACAGTGGTAGGTCAGGTGTCTGTAGCAGGAATGTCAGCATATGAAGCTGCAAAGGTTACATATAATAATGTAACAGAGTTTAACATGACGCTCGCAGGTAGTACATGGTTTACTGTAGCTTCTACTGCTAGTTATGGTAGTACTAAGTCACTACCAGCAGGTAACTATACGGCTATAATAAAAGCAGAATGTATAGCAAAATAATTTTAACCCTATGTTTTATGTGTATAAGCTTAAGTAGCTATGCACACGAAATGACTCCAGCTTACTTTAAGTTAAAACCTTCATACATAGAAGATGTATCGGTTACTTCTATGAAGTTGTTTAATAGACGAGATGATGTAAAGTATTATGACATTGAAGTATTTACATTTGATTGGAAACCAATTCCATTCGCTTCAGAATATAAAACAATAAATATAGGATATAATAAATCAAAACTATTTGATGTATACATTAGAAATAATGATATAGATAAAGTAGTTTATATATGTACACAATCAAAACTATTTAAAAGGACAAATCAAATTACATTAATAACTTCGAGGATTTGTTCAAAGATAAAGGACAGGTAAATGAAAATATATTTAATACTTTTGTTAGCCACCATTATTTCTAGTTGTAGTTATACTACGACATACGCAGACTCAACATCTAATTCTTTGAGTTTGTCTATACCTAATTCCAGTACAAGCTTTCAAGCAGATAAGTTTAGAGCAGGAGAGTTAGACTGTAGCAATGCTATAGGCTCCGCAACAAACATAGAGTTTGGAGTGACTGGGATTATTCAAGGTGGGATTAGTGGTGGACGACAACAAGTTGGCGATATTGGAGTGTACTCTAAAATAACTATTCCTCTTGGAAAGAGGGCAAAGTCTAGGATTGATTGTAATCGTTTGTATGAACTTGAGTTAAAAATTAAAGAACTAGAAGTAATGAAGCTTCAACAAGAGATAAACCAATTAAGAAGTTTAGCATTTGAAAACTAGGAGGGCATAATGGCAGAGGTAGAAATTGGTGGAGCTACTATAAAAGGCGGTAAGCTAATGCTACTCGTACCAATCGTTTCGGCACTAGGAGGCGGTCTATGGGGTGGTTTTGAATTCTATAAAGACTATATGGATATGAAAGAAATTATACAAAATATTGATACAGATGCTATTGAGGCACGTAACGATATTATTGAAACAAAATTAGAAAGTGCAATAGACTACACACGAGATATTAAAGATGACTTAAGAGAAGACATCATGAAAATGGAAGGATACATTGATAAGATAGATTCTAAAGTTGAGAAGTCTGTAGATAGTGTTAAAGATACTAAGACACTAATAGACGCATCCTTAGAGAATATGTTGAGTTCAATGAACCAACTACAAAAAGATACAACCTCGTCTTTAAGAGAAGTTGAATCGTTAAATCGAGAGACTGAGAAAGATGTTAGGAATACGATGAGAGAAACTGAAGATAGAATAGATTCTAGTATGAGACAGCTAGAAGATAAGTTAACTGAAAGGTTACAAGAAGCTTTAGACAATCCTCTTTCGGATTAAAGAGATTCCGCAATGTCCTCACGGCTCCGGTGGTAGCCAGCGGATGCACCACCACATAAATAGATAGATTGTTAGAACCAGGAGGGTTACTATGTCAAGATATATTCAAGAAACTGTTAAGCCAGAAAACAAACCTAAAAAAGAAAAAGAAAGAGAAATGCCTAAAGCAGGTAAGTATTCTGTAGAAGATTTACAGCCTGAGAAAACAACTAATTGGTCGAGAGGATCTGTAAATGGCTAGCATAGGATACAAAGAAAAAGTAACTGATGATCAGCTACATAACTTAATAGAATCAGGAATTGAAAATTCAACTGGTGATTGGCTTAATTCGTCTGACCTTTCTGAAGAAAGACAGAGAGCAACATACGAATTTGCAGGTGTCCCAGATTTTCATCTAGCTCCACAAGGAGTATCAACAATAGTTGACACATCGACAACAGAGGTTGTTGAAGCTTACACAGCTATTTTGTCAGATTTATTTCTATCTAACGGTAAGTTAGCTAGGTTTATTCCTATGGATGATAATGCTACAGCATTTAAAAATGCGCATAACGCAAGCCTTATTACTAACTACGCAATTTTTAAACAGAATAAAGGTTGGGAGTTAATTCAGACTTGGTTTAAGTCAGCACTTCTATGGAAGAACGGAGTTATTCGATGGGATTATATTGATGACTTTCATTATAAAATAGAAGAGTATGATGAGATAGATCAAGATAAACTTGACATGCTTCTTTCAGATGATAATGTAGAGATCATAGGAGATCTAAATTTTGAAAACAAAGTTGGTGCAGTCTCTGATCCATTTGCGGTAACAGATCCGGAAGCACTATTAGTATATACTGATGTACGCATCCGAAGAAAGAATAATAAGTCTAGAGTTAAAATACAAAACGTAGCACCAGAAGCATTTAGAATATCTCGCGATGCAGAATGCATTGAGAGTGCTAGCTTTGTTGGCGTTCAATCTGAAATGACCCGATCTGAAATGAGAAAGTATTGGCCTCATATGGCTGAGGCTTTATCTGAAGAAGAATGGTCTGAACTTAATAACGATGAGACATGGCTTGGCGGCACCTCTTACACTGAAGAAGCTTCAGCTAGAAAGATGGTCACAGGTCAAGAATATTGGAAGGGGTCTGCAGCAGGCGGAGGCGCAGAGCTTCTTGAAGCAAGTAGACCTGTAACAGTAACAGAGTGTTGGATACACGTAGACCGAGACGGCGATGGTATAGCAGAGCTAAAACACGTCATCATAGCAGGTAAACATATTTTATTTGAAGATGATGTGGACATGGTTCCGCTTGCATCTATTACACCTATAGATATCCCACATGAGTTTTACGGTCTGTCCATGGCAGACTTTACTCGAAGCGCAACACTTGCATCTACAGCTATATTAAGAGGATTTGTTGAGAATACATACTTAACTAACTACTCTCCTAAGCTAGCAGATCCAAATGTTGTGGACTTCTCTGCGTTACAAAACATGAGACCAAAACAAATAATACCAACTAATGGTAATCCTAACGGCGCAGTTGCGGCACTGCCTCCTGAAGCTATGGCTGCAGGAACAGTACCTTTACTGAACCACTTGCAAGTAATTAAAGAGCAAGCAACTGGAATGAGCAAGGCTGCTCAAGGTTTAAATGACTCACTATATATATCGGGTAATTCAGAAGCTAAGGTGGCTGCTGTACAAACCGCATCTCAAAAACGTATTCAGCATATTGCTAGAAGATTTGCTGAGACAGGCGTTAAGAGACTTATAGAAGGTGTGTATCATTGCATGCGTGATTCTTTAGATAAAAACATAGGTTTAGTTGACAATGGAATTTTCTATTCTATTAATCCTACAGATTTACCAACAGATATGGAATGCGATATACTTTTAGATATTGGAGAAAACTCTAATCAAAATATGATTGCTAAGCTAGGTAAAGTAGGTAGCGAAATTCTGCCAGCATTAAACAGTCAAGGTCAAGGAATGGTTGTTAAACCTACAGCACCTGCTGTGTTAGCTACTAAGTTAATAGAAAACTTAGGACTAGATTCAAATGATTTTTTGGAAGACTATACAACAGATGAGTTTAAAGAGAAAGCTGCTAAAGCACTTGAAGAACAAACAGCACAAGCTAAAGTAGCATCTGATGCTGAGGCAGCAAAAGCTGTTGCAGAAGCAGAACAAGTATCCGCTAATATAGGATTCACTCAAGCTCAAACTAAAAATACATATGATGATAACGCTAAGCAGTTAGCTGTATCTATTGATAGACACTTTCAAGAATGGGAAAAATTAAAACTAGAAGCTGGTAAAGAAGGGTTAGACTTAGGTCCACGTCCTGATTACTCTGCTATCATAATGATGGCTAGACAGCTAATCGGTGAAGGCCAACCAGCCACGCCACAACCTCAACAAGGGCCTGAAACAATGGCTGATAATCAAGGAGCTCAATAATGGCAACAGTAACATTAACAGCCGCAGGTATAGGCGGTACGCAATCAGGAACTATAACAACAGCTGGTGGATCTGGCGGTGGTAAAGTAATAGTTGCAAATGATAGTGATGCACCAGTAACGTTTAAAGTATCAACAGCAGGAACAGTGGTATTAACTGATCAGTACTGTGATGCTAAAAGTTTTAAACTAGTTACAGGTTTAAACAACGGTGCAACAACATTAACAGTTATGTCAACACCACACGGTACTGCAGCGCAGTCCGGTGAGATTGTTTACCTGACACTAGTAACTTAATAAAGTAAATGGATAAATATCGTAGAGCAGCTGAGAAGAAGCTGGGCGATAAAGTCCATCCCGATATAATCGCACAAGAAGCTCTGGAAAAAGCAGAGTTTTCTTCGCGTGAAAGGGAGTACTTTTTCAACAACGCTTATGGTGATTTACTTACTGATTATTTTGTTGAGTGGTTAAAAACTGCTCCTCATGAATCAAAGCATCGTGAGTTTATTTATAACAGCGCACTTGCGCTAGGCGACGTAAAAGCACGTCTAATACAAGCAGAACTATATGGTAAGAATATACCTTATATGAAGGACATGGAGGACAATAATGCGTTTAATTAATTACGAAACATTAGTTGCAAATTGTACAGACATCATTAATACTCTTGAGCACGACTCAATGAGATCATCTGGAAAGATGAAAATGAATTCTGATACAATTTTAGCTTTGTATCAATTACTATCTAAATACGAAACAAAGATAGTTAAACTGAAACCTACCCCTAAAAAGAAGGAGGGTTAATAAATGAACAACGAAGAATCTCTACCCCCAATGGATGACGTTCAAGTTGATGGTCAATCTGAAAAACAACTCTTAGATGCCGTACTTGCAAATTCCGAACTTGCCCAGCAAGCAGGAATAGTACCGCTACCAGAAGAAGAGATGGTCGAAGATGATCCGGTGGAAACAGAAGAACAAGACCCAGAATCTGAAGAAGCCGTTAGTGAAGACGAAGGTGAAGAAGTAGAAGTAGTTGAAGAGCAAGACTCAGATGAGGATGCCGCGCAAGCCGCTACCCAACAAAATGAAGTTTATACAGCTGACGACTTAGACTTGGATGCACAGGTATCTGTCAAGATTGATGGAGAAGAAACCGCCGTATCTTTTGGTGACCTACTTAAAGGTTACACAACTGAGCAGAGTCTTTCTAAAAAGGGTCGTGAACTCGGAGAAGCACGCACAGCTCTGGACCAAGAACGTACTGAAAAACTAGAAGAACTTAATAAAGTTGTTTTAGCTAGTAGTGCAATCGTGGGTCAGACTGAACAAGTATTCGCAAAAGAATTCCATGAGCTCGAAGCATCTATCAAGAAAGCTAGAGAAGATGGTGACACTTTCGAAGTTAACGAACTTAAAGACAAGCGTGAGCTAGTCCAAGAAAATTATTGGAAAGCTCGCAACCAACGCGAAGGAATGTTAAAGGCAGCTGGTGAACATCAAGAAGCCGCTGCTAAAGACATCTATGAAAAAGAAATAAAGTATTTTCAAGAACAGATACCTATTCTTATTCCAGACTTTAACGACTCTGTCGCGAGTAAGATTCGTAAATTTGCTATTGATGAAGGTATTAATCCAGAGTCATTAGATAGAATTACTGATCCTATAATTGTTAAATTTGTTGATGACTATAGGCGTCTTAAACAAGGTGTAACTAAAGGTGCGGCGAAACGTAAAGCAGCACCCGCAAAGAAAGCCTTGCCTTTTAAGAAACCTATATCTGCTAAAAAAACAGTCGCAAATAACGAATCATTAGTTAAAGCTAGAGCTTTTAAACAAGGCTCTACTAAATCTGATCAAGACGCTTATTTAAGACAACTTGCTTCTAAATCTCTAAACTTATAATATAGGGTATAAACCCTAGGAGTAAAATAATGGCAAAGACAATAGGCTCACGAGCCGTAGCCACTGGTCGTGGTGGAGCTGACGTAGCGTCAGGTACATCCGATGCAATGATATCACAGAGAGAAGACCTCTCTAATTTTATTAGTATGATTACAAGGGATGAAACACCTTTCCTTGCATCTATTGGTAAAGCAAAAGCAACCGCTATTCGTCATGAATGGCAAACAGATACACTAGCCGCACCTGCCGATTCAACAATCGCAGAGGGTGTCGACTATGCAGACGCTGGAACTTCAGCATCATCTAACGAATTCCCAGCTGGTTTCACAACCGTTGGTGCGCATCGTACAAGACTATCTAACGTATGTCAGATTAACGGTAAAACAATTACTGTATCTGGTACACGTAGAGCAGTTGACCAAGCTGGTGTTGCTGATGAGTACGCTTATCAACTTAAAAAGCGCGGCACAGAAATGAGACGCGACGTTGAAAACGATCTTGTCAACACAGCTAACGTAGCAGCTACGGGTGTAAACATTCGTAAAATGGGAACACTTCGTTCTTGGCTATCTGCTGGTGCAGCAACCGTTCAAAGAAATGGTGTTGCAGCTGTAGCATCTGGTGCACAAGGTGAAGGATCAACAGTTCCTGCTGGTTCAAATCTTGAGCATGCTGGTTCTTCTGTAACCGACGTATCTCTATCTCTTGCAGACATTGACGCAGTGATGCAGTCAATCTATGAAGAAGGTGGGAATGCTTCTCGCGTAATGCTTTCACCAAAATTAAGACGTGACTTCTCTGACTTGATGGTTTCCGATACAGGTGTTCGTAGAAATATGGACTCTGACGGTAAACTACGTCAATCAGTAGACGTTTACATGTCCGACTTTGGAGATCTAATGGTAGTTCCAAACTACATCATGGGTCTTGGAACGCTTGCAAACGAAGCTGCGTTTATCTATGATCCACAGTGGTGGGCTATAGCAACTCTACGTCCTATGCAGGAAGTAGAAGTTGGTCAGAAAGGTGACTCAACTGTAGGTATGTTCGTTGAAGAATGTACACTAGAGTGTAAGAACCCATTGGGTTCAGGTGCTATCTACGGTTTAGCATAAACTATTTAGAGGGGAGGGGTAATACCTTCCTCTCTTTTTTTGTAACATTATCGATAGGAGAAAGATATGTACGTAATAAGATATTATAATAAAACAGGTGGAACTATATCAGGGTTTGTTAACGATTCTACTCATTATATTCCAGCTGACATGTGTACGTTTTTAACAAGCGATACCGCTGGTGGTGGATATAATCTTACAGGGGTTAAGTTTTATACTGGTCATGCAGCAGGTGTAGTACTATCACCACTTGCAGACGACAATAATAATGCAACGTTTGTAAAAGTAACACTAGGATATATTGGTAAGTCAGGTAGATTTGTAGAGATGACTAATGAAACTACATCAGGACTAGACGCCTAAGGAAGGAGAAGAGGACAATGGCTAAATGGATAGTAACTCCAGAAACAAATAAAGCTGAAAACTTTCAGGCATCTATCTCGTATGGAGATAACCCTGAAGATACTCGTTATGGAATCTACCAAGATGTAGATAAAATCCTAGCAGAAGTAAAGACGGATAAAGAATTGTTAGCAAAGGCAGGTAATAAGAATCAACTTGGATGGCGTAAAGCTTTCACAGTACCTGATATTGTTGCAATTGAAATCATGGAAAACTACTTATTAGATATACATGAACCATCTTTCTTTAAGGATAAAGACAAAATGAAAAGGCTTAAATATATAATAAAGACGGAGTATCCATACTTGCTCATCAGCACTTAGGAGGGGTCGAATGGCAACGTATACAGAAATGGTAGATATGGTATCTGACTGGTCTAATAGAGACACATCAGTACTATCATATGCAACTATAAAAACAATGATAAACTTTGCAGCAGATAACGCTTATAGAACTTTAAGGGTTCCAGCATTAGAGTTTTTAAAAACTTATGATGCAGTAGTTATCGATGCAACAATAACAAATAATAGATTAGCAATACCTAATGATGCTATAGAATTTATTCAGCTAAGAAAGAAATCATCTGATCATGTATATTCTGACTACGATATATATGCTAGTAAGTTGGATATAAAAAGTTTCTATCAAGACTGGATGGATACAGATCAAAGGTATTTCTATACAAGAGAACAGAATGATCTTTTAGTATTTCCAGATCAGAAAGTTGGGGAGTTATACGAGTTACTATATTATAGAAGACTACCTGAAGCTAACGCAAGGTACTCAGTAGTAACAGGTAATGGTCATAGTGTTAGTAATTTTGCTAACCATAAAGCAGATAGTACATTTCAAACTAATGCTTACTTATGGAAAGGATCTACTAAAGCAAACTTAATGGCTGGAATGCAAGTAGTAACTAATGCAGCTGCATACTCAGCTGAGGGTCCAAATATATTTACTAGAGATCCAGAGTTAGAAGATCAGATCTTTGAAGTAACTAGTGGTAACGCTACTACAGCTTTACCTGTTGGATTTTATTTAGGTAAGCTAGCGGCTAATTGGTTAAGAGATAGTAATGAAAAGATTATTTTATATGGTGCATTATCAGAAGCCTTTACTTATCTTAATGAGCCAGCACAAATACAAATGTATATGTCTAGATTTAATCAAGAAGTAGCATCGCTTAACGATGAAAACAGTTCACGTAATTGGAGTGGTGGCACAGTGTCAGCGCACTTTGATTCACACTTAATATAGGGAGATTACTATGGCAGGTATAATAGGCGAAGAATCTCCGGGTGGTTTATTTGGTGGAACAGAAAGTCAATCAACTACAACTGCAACTGCGGAACAATCTAAAATAGCGGCAGAAGCTAGTGAAGCAGCCGCAGCAGCATCTGCTAGTACTGCTAGTACACAAGCAACTAACGCTAGTAACTCTGCATCAACAGCAAGTACACAAGCATCTAATGCAAGTAGTTCAGCTACAGCTTCAGCAAACTCTGCGACAGCATCAGCTAGCTCTGCATCTACTGCATCAGGTCATAAGGATACTGCAACAACCAAAGCTAATACGGCTACTACACAAGCTACTAACGCAAGCAACTCGGCTTCGACAGCTTCTACTCAGGCATCTAATGCTAGCGGTTCAGCGTCAACAGCTTCTACTCAGGCATCTAATGCTAGTAGTTCAGCTACAGCTTCAGCAAACTCTGCGACAGCTTCTGCAAACTCTGCAACAGCTGCTGCAAGTAGTGCATCAGGAGCATCAAGCTCTGCATCGACTGCAACAACTAAAGCTAACACAGCTACTACACAAGCAAATACTGCTACTACAAAAGCTACACTATCAACTAACAATGCTGCAGATGCTGGTAAATATGCTGTGCATGCAGAAGACTCACAGTTTACTTTAGCTGATGGTAGTACTCAGGGATACTCTGCGTTACACTGGTCAGCTAAAGCAGAAGATCATAAAACAGCAGCGGCAGCTTCAGCCTCTACAGCTTCAACACAAGCTAGTAATGCTAGTAGCTCTGCAAGTTCTGCAAATAGTTCTGCAAGTACTGCAACGACTAAAGCTAATACAGCTACTACTCAGGCATCTAATGCTAGTAGTTCTGCAACAGCCGCAGGTAATAGTGCATCATCATTATCTTCATCTGTAAACAAATTAGCTACAGTAGAAACTAATGCAGATGTAACTGATACAGCTAACGTAACGAATGCTGGTGCATTAATGGATTCTGAGTTAACTAACTTAGCAGCTGTTAAAGCTATAAACCAAAGTCTTGTTACAAGCGCAAGCCCTACCTTTGCTGGATTAACTACTACAGCTGATGTATCATTTGCAGATAGTGACAAGGCTAAGTTAGGTACTGGTAACGACATGCAGCTGTACCATGATGGTACTAACTCATACGTTACTAACTCAACAGGTATATTAAAAGTTGCAACAGAAGCTTCAGGTATTGCTGTAGAAATAGGGCATACAACTTCTGAAGTAACTATACGAGATAACCTTACCATTACAGGTAACTTAACTATTAATGGAGATACTGTTACAGCAGCATCTACTAATACAACAATAGCAGATAACTTAATAGAGTTAAACAGTGGTGTATCTTCTAATGCTAACGATAGTGGTATTATAATAGAACGAGGATCAACTGGCAACAACGCTATATTCATGTGGGACGAGAGTGCAGATAAATTTGTTGTTGGTACAACTACAGCTACAGCTTCAAGTACAGGAAACTTAACAGTTGCTCCTGCATCTTTACAAGCAGATGTAGTTACATTTGGTAGCATAAGTGATGGCAGTATAACTGCTACAGCTTTTGTTGATGAAGATGATATGACATCAAACTCAGCTACTTTAATTCCAACACAACAATCTGTTAAGACATACGCAGACGGTCAGGCACTCGCATTAGCGATTGCTCTCGGATAACATAGGGAAGGAACATGGCAAACACATTTAAAAATTATGTTAGTGCATCGGTAGGCACTTCAGCTGTTACGGTATATACAGTACCTAGTAGCACAACTTCCGTGGTTATAGGTCTTAACGTAGCTAACAGATCGGCTTCACAGATTACTGCAGATGTACAGTTGGGTTCAACATACATCATTAAAGCAGTACCTATTCCAGTAGCTAGTTCTCTTAGTGTACTAGACGGAAAGATAATTATGGAAACAACAGAAACTTTAGTGGTAACATCAAGTGCTGCTTCTTCAGCAGACGTTATATTATCGGTATTGGAGCAATCATAAAATGGCAGGATATATAGGATCAAAGGCTAATGTCTCACAAATAGATGGCTACGTTAAGTCAGAAGTTGATACATTACTAGGTCAAGAACTTAACCTCTCCGGTGGTTCTATGACTGGTCATTTAAACTTTGGTGACAATATTAAATCCCAGTATGGTGCTGGAACAGACTTACAAATATACCACGATGCATCGCACAGTTACATTAAAGATGCTGGCACTGGTAACCTAAGACTTAGTGCAACTACTATTGAGTTAATGAAGGTAGACACTAGTGAACTTATGGCATCTTTTTCAGGAGATGGTGCTGTTACTTTATACTATGATAATGCAGCTAAACTAGCTACAGCTTCTGGTGGTGTAACAGTTACTGGAGTAGTTGCTGCTACAAGTCTAGACATCTCAGGTGACATAGACGTAGATGGTACAACTAACCTCGATGTTGTAGACATTGATGGTGCTGTAAACATGGCAACAACTGCCCTCGTAACAGGCGTTCTGACCACCACTGCGGCGACAGTATTTAATGGTGGGTTTGCTAGTAATGCTAACTCCACACTGGATGGTAATCTTACTTTATCAAATAATGATTATATTCTTTGGGGCGACGGTTCAGTCGGGCTTCAAGGTGCTGCGAATGAAGACTTAGAGCTATTTTCCAACGATCAAGTTGCTCTTGTTTTAAAAAGTACTGAAGCTGTTTTCAACGATGGTAGTAATGACGTAGACTTCCGTGTTGAGTCTAACGGCAATGCTAATATGTTGTTTGTCGATGGTGGTAATGATAGAGTTGGGATTGGACTTGCAGCTCCATCTTCTCGTGGACAACTTCACGTTCACAATCCAACAGATAATGCTAGAGCAGCAATACAGTTAACCAGCAATGAAACTGGTAGCGGTGCTAGTGATGGCTTTGCAATACAAGTAACAGTTAACGCCTCTAACGGAGACTTAGAAGCCGCAGTTACTCAATTTGAAAATGCACCTCTGCTATTCCATACAAACAACATAGAAAGATTCCGCATAGCCGCAGACGGCTCACTCAGCAGTACTACAGCAGGTACATCTAACCTAAGACTTGGTGTCAACGCAGGTAACTCAATAGCATCTGGCGGTAATTATAACGTGGTCGTGGGTGACGAAGCTGGTACTGCTTTGACTACTGGTGATGCAAATACTTTTGTTGGTTTTGAAGCAGGAAAAACAGTATCAACCTCTTCTGAAAACACGGCTTTTGGTTATCAAGCATTAAAATTAAATGCAGCAGGAGATGGTAACACAGCCATTGGTGTAAAAGCAATGGATGCTAATGTTACTGGAGACAGAAATGTTGCTGTAGGTTCAGATGCTTTAGGAGCTATGAATCCTGACAGTAATGCTGATATGTATAATACAGCGGTTGGGTATAATGCAGGTGCAGGAGTAACCACAGGCAGATTTAACACCTTTATGGGTGGCCTTGCAGGTGATGCACTTAATACAGCAAACAGTAATGTAGCCATTGGGTACTCTGCACTTAGCTCAGATACAAAAGGTGATAACTCTGTTGCTATAGGCGAAAACGCTCTATTAACACAAAACTTTACAAGCTCTACTGATTCTTACAATACAGCTGTAGGCTCTAACGCAGGTCGTGCAGTAACCACAGGCGTACAAAACACCCTCATAGGTGGCCTCGCAGGTGATGCGATTACTACAGGTGGAAGTAATATTGCTTTAGGATATTTAGCTTTATCTGCAAATACTACAGCTTCTTATAATGTAGGTATTGGAGCTAGTGCTTTATTATCTAACACAACAGGAGCATCAAATGTTGGTATCGGAAATGGTGCATTAGGTGCAAATACCACAGCAGCAAACAACACAGCGGTTGGTATGGATTCTTTAGGAGCAACCACCACAGGACATTCAAACACAGCCGTTGGGTTTGAAGCTGGAGCAG
>TARA_B110000858_G_scaffold198265_1_pt1 | contig 16447 bp, 10 predicted proteins | sample TARA_B110000858 | Tara Oceans TARA_B110000858 (sample SAMEA4398247) | marine metagenome | biome: Polar Biome; feature: [SRF] surface water layer (ENVO:00010504); material: water (ENVO:00002006), including particulate matter (ENVO:01000060) such as... | depth 5 m | reverse complement strand
AAATACGACGGGGCTTCGCCTAAATACGACGGGGCTTCGCCTAAATATTCGGGAAAGGGTTCTGAATATACTAGCCCAGTGAAAGGGGAGCCTGAATCACCCGGGGTTATAGTTAATTCACCAGAGGTTCCTGTTGACGACCCGGTTACATATACCATTCCTGTGCCGAAATGGTTGTCCAGTGCGATTATGGCAATTAGTGATGTAGAATATAATACAATTATGCGATTTCTATCAAAAGATTATACAAATCATAGTGGTGAGGATAAAGTGGTAATTATTTTAGATCAGATTGAAGACACGTCTTCTTCCCTTTCAGAAACGCATATCGTCTTAAAGAAACAACTATTGGAACTTAATTACGAAAGTAAGACATACCGCCGCATTAACCGGACCACTAAAACGAAGCGATAATTTTACCAAAATAATAATTTAATTACATAAGTAGTTATTAAATTATTATATTATTTTGGAAAGAGTATAGAGTATAGGTAAGATGTGTCATAACTACGTATTGTATCACATACGGTAGCATACGTTATTTTATAGTGTTTATTACCAAGGCTTCTTTGAGATTTATAGATATTATGTAAATCGCATATAATTTTTTTATACTGTTTGGGAAGGTCTATATAGATACTTTTAATTTTACAAGTTATGTAAAATTTATGTGTATTGATCGCAAATGTGCTAAAGGCGTTGTTCACTTCTACCGAAAGTGCTGAGTATTCTGGAAAATATTTTAATAACGCAGGAAGGTTGGCTTTCTTATAAATAGAGTCTACTATAAGATACTTCAGATTCGGTTGATTTGCGACAATATCGTGAACTCTTTTAAAGTTACAATTTGGTAATTTCGCCCGGTGCCTCCTGTCTGCCGTGTATAACATAACGCCTGGTACAGACCAATTCCACGACGCCACTATATCTTCTAACTCTTTATACGAATTAACGCCTAATTTATTTATATGTGTGCCATATTTTAGTATTTCCACCGAATCTATTTCTGGAATAGTTATCTGGACTTTATCACCAGTTATGTTATTAGTAGATTCCAAATGAAATAGTCTATTCCTAGTTATAATAGATACATTTCGGGCACCACAGTGCTGTAATAAAAAACTGTATGTATAACTTTTGTCAAGGTGTTGGGTACAATCCGGCATGACTTCATCAAACAGTTGTCTATAGGTTCTGTTATTTTTAAATTTAGACTCGTCTGCGTCAACGCAAAATTTTGTAGAAATACACCATTTATTAGCATGATAATATACATTAAATAGTATACCGTCTAAGCATTTTTCGATTACAATATTATTCCAATTATCCCCATGGGCCTTTATAAAATCGTCGTATGACATACACCCATCAATTGATTGGTTTATTATCTTTTTATTAGTAAAATCAATTATTATTCCCCTGCTTTTTAGAATAAAATCTTCATTTGCATGTTTAAGTGATTTTGGATATTTTACAATTATAGTATCGTTATATATCTTACATTTTAAACCTAGCTCTTCAATCTTTCGAAATGCCACGTCAATATTAGATATACTGTTAATATCTATTTTTCTTAGTAATGGATGTGCGATATTCATATATAATATATGTTAGAATAATTCTTTAAGCTATTATCAATATAAGTTCGCAAAATGTAAAATAATATATGTATTTATTATAAATATGAGTTATATAGATTTAACTGATATCGGGGAAAAACCGGATTCACGAATACAGTTTTTTAAAGAACTTCCTATAGGAAGTTCTATATTGGTGGAATCTGTCCAACCCGACATACATAATACCACCTATACTTTTATATTTTTTAATACTAAAAAACATATAGTTCGACTAAAACCCACCGCATCAGACGATGAGTTAACTATACATCTACTAAATCCGGAAAAACAACATGGTATTACTAAAATATCAATTGCCCCGCATGGGGAAGGAAGTCAATCTCCCAAAGAAAAACTATCAGATAAATCAATATTATTAGCCGATGCCACACCTACCGACCCTCCTCTCCCCTCGGCTGCTCCTACTGCTTCGCCTCTTCCTCCTCTTCCCCCTGCTGCTTCTCCTACTGCTTCGCCTCTTCCTCCTCTTCCCCCTGCCGCTTCTCCTATTGCCACATCCGATATTATTGAGATTGATATAGGCGCTATAGAAGAATCTGATACGCTTCTCTATAAAGAGGCTACCGTATGGGAATTATCTTATAAAAGTGATACGTTAATTGAAGATATAGGTGACCAATTATTAGAACATTATGAGCATAAAAATATTAATAAAAGTATAGATATAATTCGGCGCGAAGCAGTATCTATACTAGATTTGATTAATAAGTATAAAACAAATGATGATATCACTAATAAGACTACCATATCACATGATGGCGATTATAAGCCATTGTTAGATAAGATTATATCGGCTGATTTTTCAAATAGTTATATATCACCTATTGTATTTGACCAAAAAAAAATTTACAGTTCTGATGGGGACGTAGTTGCGGAAAACAATACCGTCATTAATCACGAAAAGGAATTACAAATTTTAAATGAAATCCTTGCGAGATATCGCGATAAAAAAAACAAGGTATTTACGAATCATAAACACATTTTAGATAAGTTGTATAATGGCGGTAACATAGAGCTAACCGCTGGAGAGAAGACATTTTTCGAGGGAATTTATCGTAGTCACACTAATACGGCACCCATTGTAGATGATAATATGGTGTATTATAAAACTACTTTAAAGAATAATACAAATGTATTCAGGTACTGTTTTAATGAAGACGGTTGTGATAAAATAAACGATGTAATTATGGCGACCAATATAGGTGCTGTTCCAGACGGGTCCACTCCAACAAAATTACAAATATCTACCCGTTTAGCAGATGGAGAGTTGTTAATTATTAAAGACGTATACGATGATCGTTATATATCGGATACGAAGGGTGAAGTGAAGTCATGTAGTAGTGCGGGAGATAAGTATTATACCGGTAATGATAAATCATCTGATTTAAATAAAACTATTTCCAAATCACCCGAATATGTTAAATATGTGGACGGGGAAGACGTTAATATTGTCGGGTTTTACATAAAGGCCATGTCATATGTTGATAGTAATATTATTAATGGTAGCGAAATAATTCATAATGGTGGCCAAACCAAACAATATTCACAATTGTTTAATAACGGTTTAACTATAATGAACACGGGTCCTACCAGGACCAGTGACAAATATAAAATCATAAATAATTATACCGAATTTGATTGGACACTATATAACCCTAATTATAATTATATAATAATATTTAATAACACTGATATTACCTCTAAACTAAGTCATAGTGAATATTTTAATATTGTATCTTATATTACCCCATCTGTCTCCGAAATTTTTGAAATAGAAAAAGATAAAATAGCTAAGTGTCTAAATACTGAAGACCTTGGAAGAGTTCTGAATAAGCACTGTATACATGTCAACCAATTGTCCAAATCAGTATTAGACAGTTTTTATATTTCAGATATATTTATAAGTAATGCTTTGGTCATCAAAGAATATGACGAGTATATTCTATCTAAAGTGGGCCATTCCAAATCAGTAATGTCTAACTATACAAGTTTACATAATTCGTTACTTCAGTTTAAGCGAATATTAGACGAGAGTATTCAAAAGTTGTCACATATAGCAATATCTACCGAATATATGTCTAAAATCACCGCAGGAATGAAACAAATTTCAGAACCGTTGTTTAAATTACATACTACCGAATTTTTAGGAAATTTTTTAACTACGTATCTACATTCTATCAATAGTGTTGATGATGTCGATGACCGCGATGAATTAATAGATGAAATCATTTTGAATATAATAATCTCGTCGAGTTCAGTGTACTCTAGTTCATCGTTTACTAAATTTTTTAATAATATTGGCGAATTAATTGAAGCCGAATACCAAGAGTTATATATACTGTATTTACACGAGTTCAATATATCAATTAATACATTTAGTTCAGACCATATTAATAATTTTGATAAAAATATCAAAAACCATTTAGATTTTATAGCATCCATTAAAAATAATTCGAATAATGCCCAAGAATTGATTGAAATAATTGATCTAAGTAATATTAAAAAATTTAAACAAGTTATTATGAACAGTATGAACCAATACGGTGCGCGTGAATATAATTCGTTAAAGAATAAGGCTAGTTTGTCTTGGGAAGAGTTGTCTACAGAAGAACAACTTGTATATATTCCCGATACGGATAAATTAAAGCAGTTTAAAACATTGGCCCAAGGATTAAAAGATACATATATGGTTCAGAAAGAACATATGTCTCAATATTTAAACAACTGTAAAAATATTGAAATTAAGAAAGAATACGCTTCTATAGAATCACTTAATGCAGATAATTCCCGAAATATAGATATAGACCGTAAATACGATTCTACTGAAACAGACATGTCTATGTGGGAGTCTATTAATATTTCTGATATTGAACATAAAAAGCAGGAGTTTAATAAACTGCTACAAACCGTATATATTTTTGAAAGTCCTGACAATGTGGCGCGAAGATATGTCCATATTATTGATATTATTACAAAACAGGTAGATACTCTTCCGGTTAAAATATCCCCAGGCGATTATTCAATATTACACACTGGTAATCAGAGACTGTTATATATTAGAAGGGGAAATATATGGGTCCCGGTTGATAAATCACAGACGGCTATCACACAGTGTTATAAATACGATGATTTTTTTCTAACTTTAGACTTTGCTGATATCGCATCCCACTGTATAAGTTACAAGACGGCGGCAACTGATGATAATCGCAACAAATGTATTCATACAGACGCGAATACTATAATTACCGAAAAATTGTATAAATTACACTACCTGTATGACAGTATTATGACAAAAATGGTAAATATTGGATCGGTTCTAAAGTATTACCAAACTATTGATAATAAAATAAAATATAGACATGCTTCATTGGTTAAAAGACTTAACGTACTCCGGAGGAATAATAGGAAAAAATACGCAGCACCAATAATTCACACCAAGCCTATACCCAACCATAATGTATATCCTCCTAAAAATATATTAAATGAGTTGGGTTTAATAAAACGCATAGACGACTTTGATCAGAGAGGTATTAGATTAAAAGAATTTATATCGACACACGGTATTCAATCTAAATTCGTAAATGGAAAACAATTACCCGGCGATAACTGGTTCTTTAATATAGAAAATGTAACGCTACCACTATTATGCAATCATTACAATAAATTAATAGATTCAGTACTAATGGACGAGAGTATTAAAGAAGCAAATATGAATGCTGTTCGTGAAAAATATGGGATACTGGATGGAGAGTATTATTATTGCCGCAATTGTGGCGAGGTCATCGATTATCAAAAGTATTCAGAATTTGAAGGGTTTGGTAAAGATGACAAGGTGATAAACGTGCGTGAATCTGTAACAGATGATGTTTATGAAGAGAGCATTGAAGACCTTAGTTCTGTATCTCCTGATAAAATTACCGCATTTGTTAATATAGTTTTACGTAAAATAGGCGTAAATTTACGTGTAGTAGATTATACTTTAATAATAGAGACGATCGGTGCCCGATTAAGCGCATATAAGGACGATATTGTCAATTTAAAGGATTTTTATTATAAATATATTATTCCCACTTTAAAACCGGCTCAGTTGGCTGCCGAGGGCACTGTACGGCAAAAATTTGAAAATCTTTCTGGTTCAGAATACAGCCTTGATTATTTTAAGGCTCTGCCGCGAGAAACCGCCGGCGACATACGCAAATTTGCGAGCGGGTTTTATAAAGCGGCCGCCGTGGGGACCTCTAAAGCGGGTATCGGGAATTATACTAAACTATTCAAAGGGTTTGGTGATTTATATATTATGTCATATACAATATCAACTATAGCTGAAGTAATAAGAACGGCTGTTCCCGATTACACTATACAGGGCAGTGGTGTAGAAAAGAGGACCAAACGTGGAACAGATGCGTCTGGTATAATAATAAGTGACCCATATGAAGCAATGGTAGATGTAGATGGCGAACAAAAATTGTGGATATTATCATATATTACCGATTTAATATACGCGGACATTACATCGGATGGCGTTAATAAATTATTTAAACCCCTTAACAATTTTTTATCCAGAAAACTGGCGGGTGCTTCTAAAACACGCGTTATAAAGAAACAGGGGTATTCAACTATGATCGAAAAGTGTTATCAGGAGATAAAAGCCATTGGCTCTATGCGAGATAAAAGTATAGATAAACAGCAACATCGTGCTATGGTATTATTAAATAATGAGATGCATATTACATATGACTGGGATGAATTTTTACCATCATTGGGATTTAATAATATATTTGACTATAACCCACCGGATATAAAGAGTATTATTAGTGGTCAGATAGCTAAAATATCCTCACTTACATCGTTAGATAAACTTACAAATGCTGAGCAGATTTCCACGATAACAAGTGCCATTAATGATAATAATTTAAGGTTGAGGCAAATAGAGGGCTTATTGGCATATGATTTGATGACAAAAATAAATAATATTATTACCACCCAAAATATACCTGATAATTTTAATATGATATCGTATACGGCCACAAGTAATTATGACAGAACCAATGCGAATTATCTTGATGGGTACATTAAGGTCGACGGTTCTATATCAACTGTTCGGGACAATATGAATATGATTACTAATTTTTTCACTAAATATAATTATAATACTAATATCATATATGATATTGTTCATACAACTCACATTGCGCGAGATTTACAAGGGTTTATGAAGTTGGACCGAACCTTATATGATAACGACGATGATTTAGTAAAACAGGCACTTGTTAATAAAATTAAACAGAGTAACTATATATATAATTTATCGGAAGGTGTTAATTATGGCGAATTACGATATTTTAAACATGTGACAGATTCAGACTATTATATGGTCGCCGATGCGTACTCGCCCGATGTGGATGATATATCAAGTATGGTTAGCGACGCCATAAAGCTAAAATATGGAGCACAGTATCCTATTGAAAATATAGAATTTAAATTAAAATTATTAATAGATTATAACGGAAGTGCTGAAATAGACGTTATATCAATGGAGTTTAAAAATGATATATCTAATAGTGTTGATACACAAGTCCTAGGCAAGTCTATTGACGAAATTAATCAAATCATCTCTAAAATAGAGATTGATACAAACGTTATAGAACGTGACACAAAGCAATCTCATATAAGTATTCCTAATGAAATTAAAAATAAACACGTTGTTTTAGAAAGACTAAAAGAAATGTTAGAAGATTTTACATCAACATGCGGCGAGGATGCCGAGATAGAGGCCAGTTTAAGTAAATTATTGGATATACAGCGGGATATATATACAAAAACCTTTACCGATACTAATTCGCAGATATATCTGGCGTCTGTCAGCAAGATTCACGCAGAAATGTCCAAATTTTTTAATTTTTGTCAAACGAAAATTGACAATAAAATTTCAACTATAGCCGCACATACTACAATAACAAATTCTGCGAATATATTGTCTAATATATCCAGTTTGGACGATTATTATGGCGAACTGACCAACAGTATTGATGCCAAACTTAAAATAGAGGGCATCACTGAAGTGTCTACCGTTATACATGAAAAGCAATTTCGAAAAAATTATAATACTATATCCAAATTTGCCAACAGAGTCAACACCCACATAACAATTATACGATATATTATAAATTTATTATCTTGCTTCCATAATAGACTGTCATCAAGCGGTGATTCGGACAGGGTTCGCATGAGTTTTTTACAAGAAAGTGACAAGATTATTGTTACAGACATTTTAGAACAATTGGACAATCCTAACAAATCCATAGATACAGTAATTGGTTCCATAGAGATATCTGGGACAGATAGACACGATTTCATACTCCCTATCGAGCAATTCACAAAAATAAATAATTTTATAAATAATCTTACTATGTTTAATAACTCTATTATAAATACCGGTAATATTGACATACTGTATATCAATAGTCCAGAAGTAATGGTCGGATTTACCAACACTATAATTATATATTTAATTGATTTATTGATAGACGATGGTGAACCTGATAAAACAGCGAAAGTAATCCCGTTAATTGATAATATTATAATGTATATTAAAAATACAACGTCTGTTAATAATGTAACTGACGAAAATATAGAATTTATACTCGGCAAGCACCGGGCAGACCAAAATCAATCTCGTCTAAAAAGATTTCAAAAGAAGGATAAGGAAGAACAGGGTCTTCATAAAATTTATAGACAATATAATTTGGGCAATCATATAACAGACGATGTTGAAATTGTTGTAGACAGTGGTGACGTTAACTTTATGACATCTGGTGATCCCGGCGATGATAATCAATTTACATCAGTAGACGGTGGTGGAATAGCTGAAGAATTATATGACGAAGAAGGGCGCGATGGGTTATTAGACACGGCTATAGATTTCGATAGAGAAGAACAAGAAGAAGACGCTGAATAAATATACGCGTATATTATAAATAAGATATGTTGATTAATATATTATTTATAATAATTTTATGCTGTTTATTTGGTTCGAATTATAATGAATCGTTTAGCAATCAATTTTGCATATTGTCAAACTTTGACCACAAATCAAAGTTTACACCTATTAATATGATACTGAATAATATTATTCCTTTTAAATTTTCAAAAAATGGTTCATCTATTATATCTGCTACCATATTGTCTATACAAGACATTAATGACATTCTCGCAAGTATTACCATTAATAAATATCCAAATAATTTTACGGAACTATCTGGTTTCAGATATAATTTAGTCGATCCTCCTAAAATAACCTATATATCTCATAAAGTGGTCGATGAGTTGCCTAAGAAATTATTTAAAATAATTTCTGCTAAATTCCAATCAAAGGCTAATTCCAAAACGAAACAATGTAACAAAAATACGCCGTGCCAGTTTACATTAAAACGAGTTACGATATTAAAGGTTGGAAAGAATAAAGAGAATTACGTTATAGAGGGACAATTGCTTATATCATTAAAATTTCGCAATTTTGATTACCTCATAAGATTTGTTATAACTGATATTGGTGGCGTAAATATACATTATTTAAAATTAGAAGGCTATAATTTTCCGAATCACTTCGGTGCAAATCCAAGCATTAAAAATGTGGAAATATATAGAGAACCCCTCATAAATACGTACAACGCTGATAAAACCTATATGGTATCCAGTAATGAAACTAAAATATTAAAAGATACGTCTAATATGAAACCACCTAATAATAAATATAATTATAGATGTTATGGGAAAGTAGCAATTAACAAAAATGAATGTGAAAAAAAATATGATAGTTTCGGTAAAATGAATACAATTACAGGTTCATGGGACAAACCATGTAGTACTGATACCGATTGTCCGTTTTACAAAGCTAACAAAAACTATCCAAACACATTGGGGGGTTGTGTAAATTACAAATGCACAATGCCCATAGGTATTTCGTCGAAAAGTCCCATTAAATATACAGGTATTGGTAAAGCAGTATGTGGGAATTGTAAATCTGGTATGAATTGTTGTATATCTCAACAAAATAGAAAATTATACCCGCTATTAAAATCACCCGATTATAGATTTGATAATGATGCGGATATTCGTATGAAGTATCCTAGCGAGGCTATATAAATGTCCTACTGATATGTGTCGTATATGGATCAAATGGTGGTATGCGACTAAAGTAGCCTAAAATGGTTCAATTTTTTTATATTACATTCGCCGACGCCTGCCTTATATCGACAAGACCGTTCCTTATTATATGTTATTAGTCCAATTTCTTTATAAAAATCGTGGACACCGTCGTGTAATGTATATAAATTATTGGATAAATACATAAATTCTGGATTAAAATCCTTCATATGTAACTTATAATCATCGTCCCCCGTGGTTTTTATATTCAATAAATTTTTAAAGAGGGTTTTTACAAGAAGGTATGTATATTCTGGCGAAATGCTGCGATTACACACTATATCTAATTTAGATATAACCGTATCTGGAGCATTATTGTATATATCATAATATGTTAAATCTATTTTACCCGCATGTAAATCTGGAAAGACTATTTTAAGTATTTTGTCGTTTAATCCGGCGGTCCCGATAAACGTCAAAGGTATGGATTTATGTATAGCCCGTATTATACGATTTGGGTGAGATGTTATTACAAATACAGCATCATATGTATTTTTTTTAAGAGATGTTGCTACCTCCATATCGAGTTTTTTTATAATCTTTATTTTGAAAGGTATCTTAAATCGGTTTCGTATACGCAAAAGGGCACTATACGATGCGGATTTTTTAGACAGTGTCGCTATTGTTTTCCCGGTTAAATTTGTCCAACTTGCGATCTTATTATGTGAAAATAAAGTAAATCTTTCAACTCCGATAGAACTGACATACCGTATATTAGAAAACTCCGAATTGTGATCGCGTATTCCATGAACAATACTAATAATATTAGGTTGAGTATTGGTTAATTTTAAATTAGTCAAATCATAATTAGTGTTATCAATCGTATGAATTGGAAAGATTTGCTTCAATTGCTTTGCTATATTATTATATAGTGACTTATTGGGAGGGATATTTAATTGTAGTTTGTTATATATTATCTCTTTTGGAGTTATTGTCACTCTTTTATAATTAGTAAATCTACTTATGGCTGGTTTTTTAAAACCCCGCTTTAAAATGAATATTATCATTATCATTATCATAATTATAGATATACATTTCATAACTAATATATATCAATAATATTTTATAGGACTTTATTGTAAAATAAATATCTCCAATTTATAATAATATGTTTGAAGTTCGAAACGGAATTCATATAGTGATAATATTATATATAATATTATGCTTGGTGTTATGGCATTTTAAACCCAAAATGATGTTTAATGGGTCTAATATGAAACAATTGGGTATAGGTGAAAATAAAAGCGTCTTTAATTATCAAATTACAATTATTATGTTAGCTATAGTAATGTTTTATATATTTGAGATAATTTGGCTTAAAAGAAACAATTTCCTATGATTATATTAAAGAGTATGTCTATAAAATTTATGAAGGACACCGATGTATTAGAAACTATTCACGGACATACGGGTAATATATTTAAGGATAACATTCCGTCGGAATTTACTGAATTATCAGAACAGGCACAGGAGTATAAAAAACCCGCGGATACTGGACAAAAATGGTGGAAGCAGAAATTCACAAAAGATATATTATTACCACTAAATAATAAAAATAATTTTAATATACACAGTGACAAAATAGCAGGACCCAGAGTCAAAGAGCTGGACGGTTTAAAGAGTCTGACCATAAATAGTCCTGTAGTATATATTAAAAAAAATTTTAAAAATTCCGAGTCTAATCGGCTTATGTGTATGGCTTTTGAGGATATAGATATAATTAAAGACGACTATTCAGAAATAGTTAGTGTATATAATCAACTAAATTCTTATTCTAAAACTGAAAATATTAATACAATTAATATACAATCACACTTGTCTGTTATTATATACGAACCTAAACCACCTGTGTCGTCTGTGCGTGGGCGTCCTACTCCACACCGCCCAACTCCCCCACCAGAGCACTCCACTGGTCGCAGATCTACCATTAAGAAACCATTACAATTTATAAACGACCCCAATAAATTTATCTATTTTTATAAAACTCATAAAAATCATGGCCCACGCACACCGTATATAGATTCGATTATATATATTCCCATATATGCACTGAATTATGACATTCCTTCAAAATCCATAATATATTTTGATAAACAGATTACCGATACATTATTTCCACAAGAGGTAGTTGCGGGCATACCGGAGGTAGTTGCGGGCATACCGGAGGTAGTTGCGGGCATACCGGAGGTAGTTGCCGACGACCCTAAGTTGCAATACGATACTATATTAGCGTCGTCGAATCCTTACGACATGAACCAATATTTACACATAGTATCCTTTGATGGTATAAAAGGTAAATTTTTACAGGGTAGATCAAAATTTGACATCCGTGGTAAAACCCAATTTAATTTATATTCATATGAAACTAAACATATAGCCGGTGTAATTGAATATAGTAAGGAATACTCTGAAGGAGACGTCCAATCTGTTAATATTAAATGGTGTACCGACTATGACATTATTACCACGTAATCACATCATTAATAATAATATTGTAAATAATATCGTAATAATAATATTATTTAAAATATTATATTATACAATGAAGCGCGTCACCTTTAACGATGTCGTGGAAGTTAAATATTTTAATAAATCAAAACCACCCAGAACTAACACCCTCATTAATCAGCGTATTTCCGCTCCAGCACCATTATTAATAATGTCGTTATTAACATTAATAGCATTATTTATAATAACCAGTTATATGAAGACCTAGTCTTTGACTATAATGTTACGGGTTCGCTTACGCTTGGGTTTTTGTTGTAAATACTTGTCTAAATTTTTTAAATTAGTTTCCAGTTTATCCGGGGTTACCTTACATGTTTCTTTGATAGAATCGAAGTAATTGGTAACTATTGATATAATTAAATTCAACGATATAAAGAATATTTCGGCGATTGACGCCCCTTTCTTATTTTCACCAAATAATTGAATAAATGGTTTGCGCAGAGGTAAAAATAAATATAATACCGTATATGTTACAATTACATATAGGACAGACTTTAAACCATGTAATGACGATCGTAGTTTATTGCGTTGGTTACATTTATCCACACTGGCTGTATGGGATACGCTATATCCATAAATAAAATAAAATAAAGTTGAATATACGATGTATTTAAAAAAATCTGGTATATTGGGGAGAATTTTAACCTGTTCTAATAGAACATAATTTATAAGTATAACTATACAACTTACATAGCCAATTGTAATCGGTATATAATTGAACACGGTTGGCATATTTATATAGATTGAGATATTTTAAAAATACTATTTATCATACTCGTATCAATATCTTTAATGAAATTTAGTATATCTAAGTAACTGTATGATTCTAAAAAACATAGCACCGATGGGTTTACCATATTTAATTGGACATCGGTAGTAAAGAATATGTTGCTAATATTTGACGATATAAATGATATTAATCTGTCATCAGTTAATCCTATAATATAATAATTATTCTTAAGAGAATAGATGTTATAAAACTCTTCACCGATCAGGTCAGTTATTATAGCGGATTTATTAACAATCGAGTGTATCAGGTCGATAGGTTTCAAACAGATAGGGCAGATCGGATAGCTATCTATAAAATCAGGAAGATGTTCTATTATAAATTTATGACCACATCTGAATTTATAATGCGATGTATTTAAAATAGGACAGCAATTTATAGAACATATTGAATGGTCGGTGTGATCGGCTAACTTGTATATTATGTCTATACTATGTGGTGTATATAATTTACATTTTACCTCCGTTATAGTCTTCTTATAACTATACAAATTCTCTGGTAAAAAAAATATACGATTTATAAAGGCGTCCGTTTCAATAAGATATTTAAATTTAGTAGCATAATATGATTTAATATAGTTGGTAGAAGTAGTAATTATATGAGCCGATATACCAGAATACACAAAAAGTTTTTTTTGCTTAGTATATTTAATAGGGTGGTCATATATTTTGTCTAATGATATATCATTCAATATTATTGTAAAGCTATTTAATAATTCTACATTAAATACATTATTATTATCACCACCGTGGCCAATATGTGCTTTGTAATTATCAAATGCGTATATACTACTGGGGTCAGAATGAAAGTCTTTATAACCACTTGTATATATTTTTGATAAGAAGAATTCTTTATCAATTATAATAATATTATTATTAAAAAATGTTTTATTTATTTTTTTGTAATTATTTCTAGTTATTATATTACAATCAGGTGTATATTTTGAACTATCGTCGACAATACATACATTGTTATATTTTAATAGTTCTAATTTGTAACAAAAAATAAAAAAAATATCCAAACAAAAAATATTTAAATTAGAAGTAACTTTGCTTATAACTTCTGTTGTTAAATTAAACAGTAAGTTATTAATCTCTAAAACATCTGACCGATGATATGGTATTATTTCGTATTTTTCGATTATTTTCAAAGGGGTTTTTAAGCGTCTAAATGACGGGGGTATTTTAGGCAGTTTAATAGCGTGTATATATTGGAGCATATTAAATAAATCATTTTTATGGGGGATTTTAATATAATTATCCAGTTTATAATGTAGTTCATCTAAATTTACAACCATATTCAGTATTAAATAATTATTAGTAAACATTAATTCATACGAATATAAATTAATAACTGGGAACAATTTAAATGGAAGGCTAACAGAGTAATTTTTTACCAGGTTAGTTATACGATGTCGTTTATACTCTAATATAAATCCTTCATGTGCATATTGGGATATAGGTGTTTTATATACTTGGATTTTTTTCCACATTAATTAATTAATTATTTTTTATAGCTTTTATATAAATATGAAACCGGATTTAGTTGATACTTATATGTTTGAATATGATATTAAAAAATTACAATTACATTCAAATAGTCTAATATTAAACTCGGTATTATTAGTGATATTAATATCATGTATATGGATAATATTTAGCATTTTTAAGTCACCTATACCTAAAACACTCCGCCGTAAGAAAATATTGTCCCAACTTAGAAATATACTCATTACAAGTGATAAGCACCTTCGATATAAAAATGTGTCAGATTAATTAATTTTAATATTAAATTTAATTAATCTTATATATTAATAGTAATGACTGAAAATAAGAGGCGAACTGGTATTATCACTCTAGAAGAAGCGCGAGAGAGGTTTAATGATTATTATAATAAACGTAATAAAACTCCTATAGGACGACTTCGTGGGAAATTTTTTGACGCGGCTTATCAAAAAAAAGACAGGTTTCTATTAAAACCGGGTGAACCTGGTTCGGAGAAATATATGTTAGAAGAAGGCCCCCGAACATTCGATATGGAAGGAGTTGATTATTTCCCAGAAGATACAACTTTTGAAGTTGAGGCAGATGGTAAAATTAAACGAGGTGCTTCAAAAGGAGCCACGTATTATAAAAACGCAGCAGACAACGAGCCGCGTGAAGATTTATCGCCACCAAATGTCTCTGGAAGACAAACCAGTAAACATATTTACGGTCCACGCAAAAATCTAACTAATGAGTTATATAGCACGTACTTTAAAAAACACATGTCTGACAGAAAGGGCGAAACGGGTGATTTAGGTTCTAGATCCACGGAATCTGGAAAAAATTTAATAGATATATATTGGGAACAAAGTCGGAAAGGCAAACATACTAGAAAAAATAAAAAAATAACAAATAAAATAAATCCAGCTGGTAAAAATATGATTCAATTTGATATGACAAATGATATGGACATTGATATCTCGCTTAGATATAAATATATAATCGATATAGGAAACCGACTGATTCATAAATGGATTCCAAGAGTAAAAAAATACGCAGAATTAGGCACTCTTGATTATGACGGATATTTAGATATGGATTTTGTCGATCATATTATAGAAAATTATCTGAATAAATATTTTACTAAGGACTCCTTTGGAAATATTATTACAACTGATTTAGTAGGCAATATTGAGCAAAGTGATATAGAGGTCACCGACAGTGAATTCTACGAATACGACGACTTGCCTGATAATATTATAGTTAGACGCATTGTCCCCGACGACGGAGGGGCCTTAATAGTCAAAGGGGATTATAATTGGCATAAAAACCCGCCCCCTATATTTATGCGTTGGGATGATTTTTTGGATAGATATGAAATTAACATAGAGGAACTCGAAGAGTTAGATGCAGACCAGTTTGATGTAATTATGCGCAACGCAGTTACACCAGATAATGACACGAGTTCTCAAGAACAAGACGCGAATGAATCTGGCGAGGACGGGGCCGATACGGAACCAAAGGCTGCGAAGGCAGCGGCGGCACCGGCGACCAAGCCTGCTGCGAAGAAGGGAATATCACCGAAGGCCGGGGAGCAGCAAGAAGACCAAGATGAAGAAGACCAAGAGGACCAACAAGACGAACCAGAAGAGGATGATCAACAAGATGAGGGCCAAGAAGAAGAGGATGAGGAGCAAGAAGAAGAGGATGAGGAGCAAGAAGAAGAGGACCAAGAAGAAGAGGAAGATGTTGACGAACAAGAAGACGATGGGGAGCAAGAAGAGGACCAAGAAGACGATGGGGAGCTAGAAGAGGACCAAGAA
>TARA_B110000858_G_scaffold51774_1_pt1 | contig 16525 bp, 17 predicted proteins | sample TARA_B110000858 | Tara Oceans TARA_B110000858 (sample SAMEA4398247) | marine metagenome | biome: Polar Biome; feature: [SRF] surface water layer (ENVO:00010504); material: water (ENVO:00002006), including particulate matter (ENVO:01000060) such as... | depth 5 m | reverse complement strand
TTAATTATCCACTTTGAATAGTTATCAAAATGTTTAATAAAACTTGGCGCTACACCACTAAGGTACGTATAATTAGTTGCGTATAATTTATCTGGTGAAACCTCATAGTTTAATTGAAAATGTTTACAAGTATTACATTTTATTAAACATAGCTCAAATACATCAGCATTATATGATGACTTTTTTGAATAAGTTAAATTATTTCCTAATGGTACTTTTCCAAAGTTTATTATTTTAATGAATTTACTTGAACCACATAGTCGACACTTATTTATTTTTTTTGATCTATTCATAGAATAAAAAAATTAATGATTGGTGTGAATTTTTAGAAAATTATCAATATTATTTTCATTAACAAAGTCTACTCTCACTGTATCTTTTTCATATGTTTCTGAGTCTCTAGAATTTAGGCTGCTTACTATTAAAGTAGTTTTTATTGGAAAGAAAGTTGCATGAATTTCCATGGGTGGTGTAAATATATTTTCACCCTTTTTAACTTTAAGATACTCTACATAATCAGAGTCAATTTTTTTAAAGAAATAATCTATTTCACCTTCTAAAACATACATATAATGGAAGTCGTTTAAATGATAATGATTTGATCTAATAGATCCTGGGTTACAAGAAATGATAGAAACATTTTTTACCTGTTCATCTACTATAGAGAGAATACTTCCTCTATTATCTTGATCCCTCGAAATATTATCAATTATTATGGATTTATTTGAAATCATTATTCATTGTATTTCTAAACACTATTATACTGTTTAGAAAGATTTTCAAGGGAAGATAAATTATTCAGCATAGCTCTATTTCTAGTTTCTTGCGTATCAATCCAATACTTATTACTTTTTTCAAATAAAGCCTTGAAGCAATCTTGATCGTAGATTGAACTATCACTAATATTTTTTCCATAAATTTCCTGAAGAGATCTATATCCTTCTCTTCCAAAGAAAAAAGGCTCAAATTTATATTGTCGTTCATCCACTTTTGTAATTGTAACAAAATTCTTATAAGAATCATTTATGCCAAAAGATATATTGACCTCAGCTAAATGCACCTTACTAATTAACATAAATTTTTCATTATCAATTTGCCCTTTGTTCAATATATTGATTATCTTATAGCTTGTCCCATTTGATAAATTATTTATTAGTGAAATTGCATAACTTCCAATGTCATAGAGATTAACTGGATAATTATTATTTTTATGTCTAAAAGTATTTTCTGGTAATTTGGGCAAAGTAAATTCAATATCAATTTTTTTAATATTATTTTTTTCTAAATTCCATATATTAATGAAATTACTATACAGTTGAGAATACTCATGCATAAAGTTTTCAACAAAAAATATTTTCTTTACATTTGATACTTTAATAATTTCCTCTAACTGTACTACATTAATAGTTATAGGCTTTTCAATAAATACATTGTGTTCATGATTAATGATTTCCAACGCTTGTGAATAATGTAAATTAGGCGGTGTGCATAAAATAAAAATTGTATCTGAAGCCACTCTTAAAAGTGCCTTACTTAATGATGAAAACAGCCTATATTCATTATCTATACTTATTTTACTGCTAACAACACCTACAATTTTTCCATTACTTTTTTTTACAGCAGGTATAATTTTTGATTGCGCATGCTTACCAAAACCTACTATGCAATATTGTTTTTGCTTCATATAAAAATTTAATTTTTAAATTTGATAAGTTTTTTAAAAAAAATATACGTAAATATGCTAAATAGAAATGACAATACTAAAAATATTAGAATTTGTTTAAAATCAAAAATATTTATGTCGATTACAATTTGACTGATTATAAGTAAAACAGTGGCATTAACTATTTGTGGAATTATATATGTCTTATTGTTAAAGCTAGATTGTAATTGATGATACAGATGATGATAGTTTCTACTTAATAGTGCCTCTTTTTTATAGATTCTAAAGATTAGAACATACAGAACATCTACAATTGGCAATGCCAATGGAATTATCAAATAAACAATATTAAAATCAATTATAAGTATTGATTTGATTAATAAATAATTGATGAATGAGGCTATTACAAAGCATCCTGAGTCACCAAAGAAAATATTATCTGGTTTAAAATTAAATATTGAAAAACCTAATGTAAATCCAATAATGATATACCCATATCTACTATTAATAATACTTTGATCAATTAAAAAAATGAGTGTTATTCCTAAAATAAAAATAAAAGTAGAAATATTTAAATCTAAACCGTCATAAAAGTTTATAACATTAGATAAGAAAATATTTAAAATTCCTGAAATGATTACAATCGTATAAAAGTAATAGTCAATATTATACTCAGCATAAATTAATAAATAGATAGCTACTGTACATCCACAAACAAACTGCAATAGGAATCTAAATATGAAAGGTAAATGTAATAAATCATCTAGCCAATAAATTAATGAAAAAAATAAAATTATGCTAAAAGTTGTCAGCTCAGTATTTATATTGCCATTAAAAATTGAGTAAAAATAAAAAAACAATATTAACAATAACCCATATCCAGTGGGAACTTTACTTTTACTATAGGTTAACTTCCACATATTTTTATAGATATATGTAGTGAAAATTGAAAGTAACAAACTAGTTATAAGTAAGGTTAGGTGCATATTTTCAAATCGATAATAGAAATTTATCTATAATCTTAATCTTTGTAAAATTATTTATATAATAATTATATCCATTGATAGCCATCTCATTTCTTTGATCTTGATTAGTAGCAACTGCAGAACAAAATATCTTAGCTATGTCTTTTTGATTATAGTTCCTACAAACTAGACCAGCTTTTATACTTTCTATTAAATTACTAGCTGCACCAGTTGAAATACAAAGTAATGGTTTTTTATTCATAAAATAAGTTTGTACTTTACTAGGTATTATCAATCCTTGTCTACCGATAGAATTTAAACTTAGAATATAATAATCAGATATTTTAAAAATTTCTTCTAATTCAACCCCTTTAATCCATCCGTGCCAAAAGACATTATCATTCGTATACTTATTTTGGAGTTCTTTTAATAAACTGCCATCACCACACATATTTAATATTGCATTAGGTAAATTTGCTTCTAGGAATGACTTAACTATTAATTCAATATTTTGAGCACTTCCAATATTTCCTACATAAGAAAATATAGTTTTATTATTGTCATTTTTAATTGTGTTGCTAGCTAATTTTATTTCCTCTCTAATTGGGTTATATAAAGTGATTATTTTTTTATTATGAAATTTTTTCTGTAAATATTCTGTTAATGCGTCCGATTCTGAAAATAGTATGTCACATAAGTTCCACATATAATTCTGTAATTTTAAGATAATATTTCTAAGTAGATTATTATGAATACCAACAGTTGACTCAATTGCTTCAGGCCAAATATCCTGAACCCACTGAGAAGATTGAACATTTAAAATTTTTGAAAATAAAAAACCTATATAGCCTACATAAACAGGAGAACCACAAAATGTAAGCAAGTGATCATACTTATTTCTTTTAAAAATAGTAAAGAATGAAAGAAATAAAAATGACGAAACAAAAAAAGAAATGTAAAAAGACACTATTCCTAACTTTGAATTAGAAAATCTTGGAATAACAGGCAGTCTAATTGTATGAACCTTACCTAGTTTTAGTGAATAAGGGCCAAAAAAACCATAACCTTTATAAAAATTATAATTCCGATAATTAGGCATACCGGTTATTACAGTAATTTCCTCTATAATTTCTCTATTTGCTAATTCTTCTACAAAGGAGTTAATTGGGAATGGCTCGGGATTATAATAAGGTGTGTAAATTAAAATTTTTTTTTTTTCATTTAATTTTCTTCTTCCATACATCCTTATTTATTACATCTATATAGCTGAGAATAGTTCTAACAACTTGTTTAGAAACATGCATATTTTTATAATCTTCTATTTCCTGAAACGATGATTTATTAGATTTAAAATGGTTAATCGTTATATCTATAGATTCTTGTATTCTATTTGAACTAATACCAGCCATTATAACTGAACCATAGTCCATTCCTTCAGGTCGTTCGTGAGCATTTCTAATATTAATAGCTGGAAATTTTAAGATCGAAGCCTCTTCTGTTATTGTACCACTATCAGATATTACGCAATAAGCATTTTGCTGTAAGTTAATATAATCAAAAAAACCAAATGGCTTCATAAACATTAAATTTTTAGGCTTATGAATTTTTAATTGATCTAATTTCTTTTGTGTTCGAGGGTGCGTAGATATCACTATAGGTAGTTTATAATTTTGAGATAAATCATTTAAAATTTTTATTAAAGAAGAGAAGTTTTCTTCATCATCTACATTCTCTTCTCTATGTATACTAACTAAAAAGTATTTATTCTTTTTTAGTTTAATTTTATTTAGAATATCTGAATTTAAAATTTTCTCTTTAGCACTTTCTAAAACCTCATACATATGTGATCCAGACTTAAATATTCTATCACCTCTAATTCCTTCATTTATTAAATATCTTCTTGCATGTTCAGTTAATGTGAAGTTGATATCACTAGTATGATCAACAATTTTTCGATTAATTTCTTCTGGAACCCTGAGATCAAAGCATCTATTTCCAGCTTCAAAATGAAATATTGGTATTTTCCTCCTTTTTGCAGCTATGACTGAAAGGCATGAATTGGTATCACCATAAAGTATTAGTGCATCAGGATTAATATCTTCTAAAATTTTATCTGATTTTGCAATAATGTTACCTATTGTTTCAGCAACTCTTTCACTTGCAACATTTAAAAAGTAATCAGGCTTTCTAACTGATAAATCGTTAAAAAAAATTTCATTCAATTCATAATCATAATTTTGACCCGTATGAACTAATATGTGGTCAAAATGTTTATCAATCTCATTAATAACCTTACTAAGCTTAATTATTTCAGGCCTAGTTCCAAGAATTGTCATGATTTTTGTCATATAATTTGTTTTTTTACAAAATCCATTTTTAGTAATATTTTTTTAGTCTCTATTAACGATAATCTTCTAGTATTGTGTGAGTTATAGTCATCAATATCTGATAAAGATTTTTTACCTTTTGTAAAGTAAGTGTCATAATTTATTGTTCTTGTATCTGCTTTGATACAATAATAATTTTTTGCTTCCTTAGATCTTAATAATTCTTCTCTTGAAACTAGTGTTTCGTAAAGCTTTTCACCATGTCGAGTGCCTATTATATTAATTTTTGATTTAGAATTAAATATATCTAATAAGGCACCTACCAAAACTTCAATGGTAACTGCTGGCGCTTTTTTTATAAAAATATCACCTGACTCACCATCTTTAAATGCTTTAATAACTAAATCAATTGATTCATTTAGAGACATTAAAAATCTTGTCATATTATAGTCAGTTACTGTCAGAGTTTTATTTTTCTTAATTTGTTCTATAAATAATGGAATCACAGATCCTCTTGAGCCCATTACATTTCCATATCTAGTTATGCAAAGTCGTGTCGAATTATTCATATTGCTTCTCGAATTTGCAAGCATAAGTTTTTCTGCTAAACCTTTTGTCATGCCCATTGAATTAACGGGATATACAGATTTATCAGTGCTCAATAAAACCATTGACTTAACTTTATTATCAATTGAGCATTTAATTACATTTTCGGTACCTAAAATATTAGTTTTTATTGCTTCTAATGGATAGAATTCACATGAGGGTACTTGTTTTAATGCAGCGGCATGAAAGACGTAGTCTATATTATCAAAGCTTTTCTCGATACTATGAATGTCTCTAACGTCTCCAATAATAAATTTAGCTCTATTATCATTAATTTCTAATCTTAAATTTTCTTGTTTTTTTTCATCTCTACTTAAAATACGAACTTCCGAAGCTTTATTTTTTAATAAATAACTTAGCATCGATTTTCCAAATGAGCCAGTTCCACCTGTAATTAAAAACTTGTTTTTATTAATCATTTATATTTGTCCTAAATAAAATTTTTCGTTTTAAGCTTGTTATCAAACAAAGTACTAATAATTGTTATTATTATTAAGGCTTTATACATCCAAATGAAGTATAGAGCTCTTTTCTTATCTGAAATTTTTAATAAAGTCTTCAATATAAATGAAAAGGGCTTCAAAAATATAGGGATTATCTTAAATAGATTTATTATTATAGGATAATTGTATTTAATGTACATATATGATCTTGCTAAACGAGCTAATGAAATATGCGACATAATGCTATGTTCATCATCTCTAGAATTAATTCTGCTTATTAAATATGTTTCATTTTTTTGATAAAATTTAAAGAAGTAATTTTGTGCAAAATTTCTTATTTTTAAAATAAATAAATCAATACTGGTACTTTCTTGGTGAATTATAGGGGCTAGACATGTTTTTAGTAAAAAATTTTTTTTCATAGCATCTAAACCAAATTGTGTATCTTCTAATCCATAAGTTTTATATTCACTGTCAAAAAAAAGATTTTTATTAATTAAATCACTTTTTTTAAATGACATGTTCATAGTTACAAAATTATGAAAGTCTATTGTTTCATTTGTAAAATAAATATTATCATAAGCTCTATGTCTGTAATTTCGAAATCTATAATAGTTTGATTTTTCACATAAATAATCAGGGAACATTATTATCCCTGAGTATATAACCTTATTAGTCTTACTATTTGTTAACTTATTAAAGTGATATCTTAAAAAATCTTTACCTGGAATACAATCATCATCTATACAAATTATGAATTCAGAATTAGAAGATCTGATGCCAAAATTTCTTTTTTCTCCAACATAATTATCTGTATGAATAACTCTATGTTTTAGATCAGATTCTTTTATATAATTTGATAAAATATTCTCTAGTAAATCTGAAGAGTGGCTATCAACATATATGACTTCAATATTTAAAGATAATTCTTTATTTTCGATATCTATAGCTTTTAATATTTTTAAAGCAAAATCATCTCTATTATAAAAAGGAACAACTACCGTTAAATCTATACCATTTTTACTTACCATATAAAATTAGGATCTAATCATTTTAATTAACCACAGAGGCATTAATATAACTAAAAAAAGCTTTAATCTAAAATAAATACTTTTAATTTTTATTAGCTTTATTAATGCTTTAAATCTTTTGTTATTTTGCACATCAATTAACCCACTATAAAAACTAGTATAATTAATTAAATAATTGAAATTTTTATATTTTTTAAAGCTATTTGCATTCTCAATCCATTTTTCAAGTTCATATATATTTAATTCAAACTTTAAAAAACCAAGATTATTACCATGCCATCTATAAAAAGAAAGTGGTTCTTTAGTGCAAGACAACTTATAATTTTGTGATAATCTTAAAATTAAATCGTAGTCTCCTATAATTTCAAACTCTGGGTTAAAACCATATTTAAGCGCAAAGTAAGAATCTCGCCTGACCATTAATGTAGACATACCAACAAAATTTCTTATTAGTAATTGTTCCGTAATATAGCCTGTTGGTATGTTCTTAAAAGCAATTGTTTTTTTAATTCCTTTTCTTTCATTTATAATCCAATAATTACAACATGCAAAACCTACTTCTGGATCATCAAATAATAATGATTGTTTTTCTAATTTAGATATATCCCACCAATCGTCAACATCTAAAAAAGCAATTAGCTCACCACTGCAATTTTCTACAGCTCTTTTCCTAGCTTCATATTGTGATGTATGATTATCAGAAATGAAATATCTAACTCTATTATCAGTATAATTATCTAATATCTTCTTACTATTGTCTTGAGATTTATTGTCCCAAAATATTAATTCCCAATTTTGATAGGTTTGATTAAATATAGATTCAAGAGCAAGTTTCAAAAATGATTCTCCATTGTAACAATTCATCACAATACTTATTTTTTTTTCAGTATTCATATGATGTTAAATATATTTATTGTTTAGCATATCATCCCAACTTTTTGAAACATAACCAGTAATACTATTAAATTTTTTACAATTTAAAGATCTATCTATTTGAAAATCAATTTCAGGTATTATTTCTATATTACTATTATAAGTTTTATTAAACTTATTTAGTAAATCATATTTATTAATTTTTTCACCTGATATATGGTATAATCCATGTAATTTATTAATATTGGGTAGAATATAATTTGATATAACATTCGATAATTCATACGTAGTAATTCCAGAAAAAAAAGCATTTTTATAGCCAAAACATTTTTTTTCCTGAGTAAGGAACCACTCCAATAGACCGTTTTTAGTACCCATCTCTCTGCCAATAGTTGATATTCTAATTGTTAAATTATATTTATCCACAACTTCTCCTTCTAACTTACTGATTCCATAAAGATCTTTTGAGTCACAAACAGATAATTCATTGTAATTTCCTTTAGTACCTAAAAAAACACAATCAGTACTTATTTGCAAAAATTTAATATTTAAATTGTTGCTAACTTTTGCTATTTCATGAGGGAAGTTTGAGTTTAGATCGTGAAATTGACTTTCATTGTTGACTTGAATATGTTTGGTAATACCCAAACTATTTATTATCAAATCAGGCTGGGATTTAGAAATAATTGAATTTAAATTAAGCAATCGATTTTTATCGTTACAATTAAAATAAATTATATTCTCTTTATTGTCTAAATTTACTCCTCTTCTAGATGTACCAAAGACTTTCAATTCTTTATTTTTTGATAGATATCTAAATAAGGAATTTCCAATTAAACCAGATATACCAAAAATCAAAATTTTCATTTTTTATATAAAACTTAATTAATTATCTTATCTTTGCTATAAAGCATTAGATAGATTATAGAAATCCAAAATGGCATGCCAATTGCAGGATGAAATATTGCACCATTAAAAACATTAAGTATAATAAATAATAGAGAATTACTAATAAAAAATGCTATAAGTAGTTGATCTTTAGATTTTTTATATAATTTATACAATTTTAATTGAGTAAAAAAAAATAAATACAAAAACGCAAGTAAAGATATAAAACCACCCATTAAATATATATCAAAAAAAGTATTATGAGAGGTACCAGAGTTAAATCCTAGTAATCCTCCTGCACCAAACATCCCTATACCAAAAATTATTTCACCTACAGTATAATTAGAAATTGTATTTATAAAAAAAACTCCAAATACCCTATCTGTTACTCTTGGAATAAAAGCTTGCCATTGCGTTGTAGTACTAATATTAATATTAGCAACTTCAACTCCAAAAGTATTTACAAACATCGTTATAAATGCAGCAACAAAGTAGTTATAAAATATAATTGAACCAAATAGGACAATTATAAACAAATAAAATAAAAATTTTAATTTATTAAATTTTATTGAAAGAAAAAAAATTACCATGGCAGTGATTATTGACATTAGTAGGCCTGTTTTTGACATAGTTATTACTGCTGCCCCCATTATGAGTGCTATAAAAAATGCTTTGAAAAATGGATAATTAAATTTATTAAAAAATATTAAAATAATAGCCGAATAAAAACTAGCTCCATAAGTTGTTACATTCCCAGTTAAGGATGCATATCCAGTTACATTATTTTCATGACCCATTCTCATTTTATTGTAAGAAACAGAAAAAAAATCAAATCCACTACCCAGAAATTGTTGCAAGTAAATACTTAATGATGCTGCTAAAATAAACAAAATATATATATTAATCACATATGTTATTTTTTCCTTACTCGATATCAAGTAATATAAAAAAAAAGGTACTAGTGGCATTATCCACATTTTACTATTAGCAACAATAAACTGCATGATGCTTAATTCATATTTATTAAGATTTATTGTACTTAGAAAGACAATATATAATAATGAAATCATAAATATTAAATATCGATAGTTTACATCTGTTAACTTTATTTTATATATAGTTGCTAATTTTATTTTATTAAATTTTGGAAAAATAATAATTATTGTAGTTAATAAAACTAATGAACCTAGGAATAAAAAATATATAGAAGTTACATTTCTAAGAAATTGAAATAAAATAGTGGTAATCAATAAATAAGCAATTATATTTTTAAATCTAGACCTACTAATTTTCATTTTTAAAACTCACTTTTACAATATTTTAAAATTTTTCTGATGCTTTTATTTATAGAAAAATCTGAATAATAGCTATTTGTACTTTTAATTTTTCTAATATCATATTTTAAGTCAGTTTTTATTTCCTGTTTTATTCCACTCATAATATCTATTTCAATATTAAATAAAGCTTCATATTCTAATTTTACAATTTTAGCTAGATTCATAATTGAAATTGAATTTCCGCTACCTAAATTAAATACATCATTGATTAATTTGTTTTCTTTTGAATTTATAATATTTTTGATTGTAATTAATAAATTTTCTAATGAATAAAAATCTCTTTTTTGTAACCCTTGAGACTCTAGAATAATTTTTTTATTTTTGTGAGCCTGAAGGCATAAATCATTAGCAACATACTTCCACGCTTTTAATTTATTGCTATTTGGGGACCCTACAATATTAGATAGTCTTAAAATAATTACATTTGTTCCAGACTTGTGTGCATTTTTATAAAGATATTGTTCAGCCATTAAATGAGTTTTTGCATAATTGCTTAATGGCTTTGGATCAGTTACTTCTGAAACAAAATTTTTTAAATTTTCACCATAGACATGTGCTGTTGAAAAATAAATAAACTTTGAAACATTGTTTTTAACAGCTTCTTTATATAACTTCTTAGTAGCCTGAAAATTTATTTTCTTTGCTTCGGAGAAATTTTTTTCTGATTGAAGGTAATCTAGTGAGGCAAGATGAATTACTACGTCAACCTCTTTACAAGAATTTTCTATTTCAGAGGCATTTCCAAGATTAAGCGTATAATACTTTTGACTTATTTTATTTCTTGCTGATCTTCTAATTTTAAAGTTAGCTTTTTCAAGATAATCACTTAAAGCACCTCCTATAAATCCTGATGCTCCTGTAATAAGAATCATTTATTCGATCCATGGTCTATTTTTTTTATTCCACATATCTTCTAACATATCGCGGTCTCTCTTTGTATCCATACATTGCCAAAAGCCTTCATGTTTATAGGCATTCAATTTTTTGATTTTAGTTAATGCTTCTAGCGGCTCTCTTTCCAGCATAATACTATCGTTTTCAATTAGGTCAAAAAAACTTTTTTCAAAAACAAAAAATCCACCATTTATCCATCCTCTCTGAAGCTGAGGTTTTTCTTTAAAACTTAAAACATTATTACCTTCAATTTCCAGCTCACCAAATTTTGCAGGTGGTCTCACTGCTGTAACTGTTCCTATTTTTCCATGATTTCTATGAAATTTTAATAAATCACTTATATTAACATCTGCTAGTCCATCACCGTAAGTAACCATAAAACTATCTGATTTTAAGTATTTTTTTATTCTTTTAACCCTACCACCTGTCATGGTGTCATTGCCTGTATAAACTAAATTAATGTCTATTCCTTCCTTAAATAATTCGTTTTTATATTCTTTTACTTGAATTAAATCATGTCCTTTAGTTTTTTCTAACCCATCTTCTCCAATAAAGTATTTAATAATCTCCTCAGACTTATAACCCATTGCAATATAAAATGATTTTTGTCCATATCTTGCATACAGATTTATAATATGTAGTAGAATTGGTTTTTTACCAATCATAACCATTGGCTTTGGTATTGAGTGAGTATATTCAGACAACCTTGTGCCAAAACCTCCTGCTAAAATTATTGTATCCATTAAATATCTACCATTTATACTTTATTGATTTTTTGTCTAGTCTCTCAACTTCTTTTGGGTCATGTTCAATGTTTGCACAATTCATTATTATACTATTTGGCTCGCATAATCCTTTAAACCCAAACCATATATTAGATGGAATAGTAATTATTGAATAATCATCTTCATTTAATATTTCTTCTCTAAAAAAAGACTTGTTATCAGAACAAAAAACAAATTTTACTGATCCTTTTACTACCATTAAATTCATTATCATTCTTGTATGTTTTTTCCAGGCCTTAATATAACTATTATCTACAAAAGAAAAATAAATTTCACCAAAGCCATAAAAGTTTGCATCAGATGATTTGATTCCATGAATTACATTTCCCCCATCTACATTTATTTCATTAAGTTTTTTAATCTTAATTTCTTCCAGATCTATAGCGCCCATTTAATTTTTTTCTCATTAGCTAATTTCATATAATTTTTTATTTGTGATTCTGTAATTTTATTAAAGTTTGTATTTTTTTTATAGTAATCAATATACCAATCAATTGTGAATTTAACTGTTTCATCAAAATTCATTACGGATCTCCATTCAAGAAGTCCTAATGACTTATCACAATTTAGTTTTAATAATCCAGACTCATGATGTTTATTATTGGCTTTTATAGTTTTCCATTCACTTTTGTTCCAATATTTGCTCATAGATTCAACTAAATATTGCACAGAATAATTTTGATTATCTGATGGTCCAAAATTAAAGCTTTCTCCATGAAGACTTTCGTCTTTATCTAATTGCGCTGCTAAATTTAAATAACCACTTAATGGTTCCATTACGTGTTGCCATGGACGAGTAGAATGAGGATACCTTAGGCTTACAACCTCATTAGATGACCATGCTTTTATAATATCAGGAACAATACGATTGGATGCCCAATCACCACCTCCTATAACATTTCCTGCTCTTGCAGATGCTATTTTAATATTTTTAACTGGTTTAAAAAATGATCTAACATAACTACTAATACCAATTTCAGTAGCAGCTTTAGAGGCGCTGTATGGATCCGCACCTCCAAGAGTATCTGTTTCTTTATATCCCCATACCCACTCAACATTCTCGTAACATTTATCACTTGTTATCATTACAACTGAGCATTTTTTTTTCAATTTTTTTAACGAATCTAAAACATTTAGTGAGCCAATAACATTGGTTTCCCATGTATTCAAGGGTTCATCGTATGATTCTTTTACTATTGCTTGTGCAGCAAGATGAAAAATAAAATCTGGCTTATGATCATTTATTGCATCTGATAGTTTTTTTTTATCTTTAATATCAAGTCTAATATCTTCTATACCCTTACCAATATTTGCCTCTTCAAAATGTGAAGGGTTAGTTATGTTATCTAATGAAATCCCAACTACATTAGCACCTAATAATTTTAGCCATGCAGTAAGCCAAGAACCCTTGAATCCTGTATGACCAGTAATAACTATCTTTTTATTTATAAAAGTTTTGTTAAATAAGTTTTTCATATTTTCTAATTATTACTAAATAATGAACTATAAACAATTTCATATGAATATTTATTAATAGAGTCAGAATCAGACGATACAATAAATTTATTAACATAATTACTATGAATTCTTTCATTTATTTTTATTTCATTACTTAATACATTTTTATAATTTTTTGAAATATCGATTGGAGTTTGACTAAATTCAATTGCCATAGCTTCTATTGATACTCTCATACCTAATGAATAATGTATAGATGAAATAAAAATTATAGGAATTTTATATATAGCTGCAAAGTTTACTGAAGTACTATTATGTATTAGTACTAGCTTAGCATGCTTAACTTTTTCTATGGTTTTTTTAAAAACAATTTCCCTATTATTAAAAGGATTGCCTGATTTTTTATAATCTGCTTTTGGGTAAGCTGCAACAATTACTCTGCAATTATTTAATTCTTCTATATAGTCAAAAAAATTATTCAATTCTTTATAGAATATGTCTGGCTTACAATTTTTTTCACTATAAAAATTAAGAGCTGCATCTTGATGTTTCGATAAATTATTATCAAGATACAGAATGTATTCCTCCTTAGACGAATTTTTTATACTATCTTTTTCTTCATAATTTAAATATTTATCATAGTCGAATGCATTACAAGAAATCAAGTTTGCTTTATTTGTATCGCCGCCTTCTAGATTATTTTTCAAAAAATTTCCACTTACAAATATAGAATTAGGAGTATATTTTAATCTATTGTTCAAAAAAAAAGATTTGATTTTAATTACAATTTGATTCCATGGTAAAAAAGGGTTTAATAAGGCTAATTGAATTTTTTGGTAAAATTTATACCGACTTGGTGGATATATTGCTAATTTTAAATGGGACCAATTGTGCTCTAATGTATGCATTATATCAAATATAAAATTATTCAGATAATTTGGAGATATAAGCATTATAAATTGGCTATTTTTCTCTATTTTACTTATTTCATACTTAAACTGACTTTTATCAGTAATATTTTTTATTAAAATATTTTCAAAATCTAAAATACTGAAATCAATTTTACTATAAACTATTTCATTTATTTGCCATAATTCTATAGTTATATTTTTTTTAGAAAGTATTCAATACCATATCTATCATAATCTTTTTCTAAAAAAGACCTATCATTAATAAAGATTAATTTTTTCATAAAATATTATTTATTTATTTTATACTCGTAAATAGCTCTAGCAAAATCTAGATCTTCTTCTTCATCTATATCTAAATAATACTTATGTTTCATTGGATAGGGTTTTGTTAATCCCTCTACAATAAAAGAATTATTTTTTTTAATAAAGCTAGTTTTTGAAAGGTAAAAACTACCATCTATATAATAATAATTATTTTCATATGCCTGCCTATTAGTTATTTCTTCATTATCTGATTTTAAAAATTTCCAATTATTTCCATCAATTAATATAGATTTTCTTGGATGATTTTGGATGGCTGAAACTCCTACGGAAGATATTTCTCCATCTTCATTATATTTATCAATATATTCATTTATTTGCTTAATATTTCTAAATGGAGAAGTTGGCTGTAAAAGTAATACATCTGTAGGCTCTAAATCTTTCTTTAATCTTAACCATTCTAAAGCATCTAATAGACCTTCAAGGATTGTGCTGGTATCTTGAGAAAAAATACTGGGTCTAATATAGTCATTCTCGAAACCTTTTTTTTTACAATGATCTGAAGTTTCAATATCATCAGTTGAAATAAAAATAAAAGAATTTGCTTTTATTTTTTTTGCCGCCTCAAGAGTAAAATCAATTAATTTTTTATCACCTATTTTTGATAAATTTTTTTTTAGAATCCCCTTAGAGCCCCCTCTAGCTGGTATATAAATTAATAAACTCATCAAAATTCATTGGTTTTAAATTTATTTAATGCTTTTTTGTACTCATCCCAATTTCCTATGTCAATCCACGAATCTTCACTTACTGGAAAGACGCCTATATTTAGTTTTTTTGATATCATTTTTTCTATTAATTCATTAACATCATATTTTTGATTTTTAGGTATCAACTTCAGAATCTTTTCATTTAAAATATAAAACCCTGTATTTGCTAATAAATTAATTTCAGGCTTTTCTTCAAATTTTTCTAATTTACCACTTGAATTTAATTTACAATCTCCATATGGAATAGAATATGTTTTTGTTGATGCAACTATAGTTAATAAATTTTTATTTTTCTTATGAAAATTCATCAAATCATAATAATCACAATCTATAATTATGTCACAATTAGTTAAAAATATATCAGAGTTTTTTTTAGCCTTTAGTTTCGATAAACAACCAACAGTTCCTAATGGTTTAATTTCATCAATATATTTTATCTTATAGTCATTATTTTGTTCTTCAAAAAATGCCTTTAGAATTTTACTTTTATAATTCACTGAGATTGTATATTTATTTAAACCATGTTCTCTAAACTTATCTATTATGTGCTTTATAATTGGCTTATTATTAATAGGCATCAATGGCTTAGGCAATATTTGAGTAAATGGCTCTAATCTTTTACCTAAACCTCCTGCCATTATAATAACTTCGGATTTAAGTTGCTTTTTTTTTATACTGTTTGTCTTACCAAAAACATCAAGAGGAATAATTACCTTTATAATATTTTTATTCACATCTACTACAGGTATTAAATCAATAAGATTTTTGAGAAATATATTTTCTGCTAATTTATTATTAAAATTTTTTTCTAAGATTATTATTGGTTTTTTATTATAAATAGACGATATCTTAAAATTGAGTTTCTTTTTATTAAGGATTGCTCTTCTTACATCTCCATCGCTCAGCGAGCCTAATAATTTTTTTTGATTATCTACTACTATTAAACACTTTGAACCCACTTTGACTAAAGCCTTTAAAGCCTCAGCAAGAGTAACATCTATCTTAATAAAATATTTTTCCATATAATTAGTCTATTAATCAATAAAAACGAAGAATTTTAATCTTCAATATTAATCTCTACACCTTTATATAAAATACCTAAAAGTGGACTAACAAAGAGAGTTATCAAAATTGATATTGATATTAATAGAGATATATTCAGTTTGCCAAACCATACATTTCTATGCTTTGTAACGTACATATCTACATTAAACGTATCAAAAGGCTTTACATTAACAGTTTCAATTTTTTTTAAATCATTCAAAAAAATATTTAAGACATTGAAATCTAGTTTTGCTTTTTCATGCAACTTA
>TARA_B110000858_G_scaffold197679_1_pt1 | contig 16554 bp, 12 predicted proteins | sample TARA_B110000858 | Tara Oceans TARA_B110000858 (sample SAMEA4398247) | marine metagenome | biome: Polar Biome; feature: [SRF] surface water layer (ENVO:00010504); material: water (ENVO:00002006), including particulate matter (ENVO:01000060) such as... | depth 5 m | reverse complement strand
TCCAAAACCGCAGGTTGGGGGTTCGATTCCCTCCTGGCCTGCCATTTGAGTAATTGGTCTTAGAAAAACATGAGTGCACAAACAGAAACATTACAGAGCGGCATGCTCGATACCCTCAAGCTGCTGGTCGCAGCATTTGCGGTCATCGGCGGGCTGTACGCCTATTATTATTTTGATACGGGAGTAGCTGCGACGAGTTTGCCACAGGCTGTCCGTGTGCTAATGGTATTGGGCGGAACGGCAGTGGGTACCGCGATAGCTATGACGAGTGCTCAGGGTCAAAGGCTATGGCACTTTATTCAGGGCTCACGCGTCGAAATTCGCAAGGTAGTCTGGCCGACAAAACAGGAAACCACGCAAACGGCAATTGCTGTTTTCGTTTTTACTGCTGTCATGATGGTGTTTTTTTGGTTGCTCGACATGGGCCTGCTCAAGCTGGTCTCTTATTTGGTTGGCTAGCGCCAGCTAAACTGAACGAACGGAATATAGAAAAATGACTGCAGTGCCCCTACGTTGGTACATCGTACATGCCTATTCGAACTTTGAGCATCGCGTTAAGAGTGCTCTTGAAGAGCGGATTGAGCGTATGGGACTGCAGGACAAGTTTGGAGAAATCCTAGTCCCAACTGAAGAAGTAGTTGAGATGCGTGAAGGCGCGAAACGTCGCAGTGAACGCAAGTTTTTCCCGGGTTACGTTCTCGTACAAATGGAAATGGATGACGAGACATGGCATCTCGTCAAAGAAGTACCTAAGGTACTCGGATTTATTGGTGGATCAAGCGATCGACCGGCGCCGATTACCGAAAAAGAAGCTGATCGTATTTTGCAACGCGTTCAGGAAGGCGTTGATAAGCCGCGACCGAAAGTATTGTTTGAGCCGGGCGAAGTTGTCCGCGTTACAGATGGACCGTTCAATGACTTCTCTGGAGTGGTTGAGCAAGTTAATTATGAGAAAAGCAGAATTCAGGTTGGAGTACAGATTCTCGGGCGGTCAACGCCGGTAGAACTGGACTTCGGTCAAATAGAAAAAGCGTAGTAGTGACTTTGCACCCTTTGGGTGCCTTTGGTCGCGAATATAACAACATACGAGGAGCTCGAAAGGGCGCTTGAACTCGAGAGGAAATTAAAATGGCAAAGAAAGTTGCCAGCTATATAAAGCTGCAGGTTCCTGCGGGTAAGGCGAATCCATCTCCCCCTGTTGGCCCTGCTCTTGGTCAGCATGGCGTAAATATCATGGAGTTCTGTAAGGCGTTTAACGCTCAGACTCAAGGTACTGAGCCCGGACTACCGATTCCCGTTGTAATTACTGTTTACGGTGACCGCAGCTTCACGTTCATTACCAAGACTCCGCCCGCGGCTGTTCTGCTTCTTAAGGCGGCCGGTCTGAAGAAGGGCTCTGGAACACCGAACACCGATAAGATTGGTAGGGTTAATCGTGCGCAGCTCGAAGAGATTGCTACGACTAAAATGACCGACCTAACGGCTGCTGATATGGACGCTGCTGTTCGCACTATCGCTGGCACGGCTCGAAGCATGGGAATCGAAGTTGAGGGAGTGAACTAATGGCTAAGCTCACCAAAAGAAGAAAAGTTGCCCTCAAAAAGATTGACTCAGAAACGACCTATGAAATCGACATCGCGCTCGGCCTCGTAAAAGAGCATGCAACAGCGAAATTTTCGGAGAGCATTGATGTCTCTGTGAACCTCGGCGTTGATCCTCGTAAGTCGGATCAGGTTGTTCGTGGATCAACAGTATTGCCAAACGGCACTGGTAAGACAGTTCGCGTCGCAGTATTTGCTCAAGGCGAAAATGCAGATAAAGCGACCGCTGCTGGTGCAGATATCGTTGGATTCGACGATCTTGCTGAGGCGGTCAAGGCTGGCGAGATGAATTTCGATGTGGTGATTGCCACTCCTGACGCTATGCGCGTCGTTGGACAGCTCGGCCAGATTCTTGGTCCACGCGGCCTGATGCCTAATCCGAAGGTCGGCACGGTCACAGCTGATGTCGAAACTGCGGTTAAGAATGCTAAGGCCGGTCAGGTGCGTTATCGCACCGACAAGGCTGGAATTATCCATTGCGCAATTGGTCGTGCGGACTTCGAAGTGGATGCACTTAAAGAAAATCTGAACACGTTGCTCGCTGATCTTAAGAAGGCGAAGCCAGCGTCTGCAAAAGGTTCATATGTCAAAAAGCTAACCATCTCATCAACGATGGGTCCGGGTGTAGCTGTTGATCGATCAACTGTCGCGGCATAAGCGACAGGTAAGCGATCAAAAAGAATGTGCGAAAACGCTCTCGGGCGTCTTCATGCTAGCCGCAAGGATGCGGTGGTCGTCAAAGACCGTAGGCGATCAACCTGTAGGTTGGTCTTAATAAACGCCTACGTAGATGGTGTTATCTGAGTCAGTTCAATCGGCTTCGGTTATCCATCCGACATGGGAGTGGATGCTCCTTAAATTGGGGGGTGAGGCTTGTCTTCATCCATTTGTATAACCGTAAGTCAGGAGTAAATCATGGCACTGAAGCTCGAAGACAAGAAAGCTTTTGTCAAAGAGATAAATGCGGTCGCAGAAGATTCTGTTACAGCTGTTGCAGCTGAATACAGAGGTCTGACTGTTGAAGAAATGACGGAGTTGCGTAAAGAAGCACGCAGTGCTGGCGTTTACTTGCGAGTTGTAAAAAACTCGTTGGCAAAACGTGCCGTTGTAGGAACCGATTTTGAGTGCATGCAAGACACGCTCAAGGGTCCGATTCTTCTTGCATTTGCAAAAGACGATCCAGGTGCTGCTGCCAGGGTTATCAAAGATTTCGCCAAAGGGCATGAAGCCCTGCAGGCGGTATCGCTATCGGCCGGTGGGCAATTACTGCCAGGGTCTGATCTCGCAAAGTTGGCAGAACTGCCGACGATGGACCAGGCGCGCGCAATTTTGCTTGGCGTGTTCGTAGCACCGATGAGCCAATTAGTACGCACATTCGCAGAACCACCTGCAATGCTCGCACGGACGATGTCCGCGCGTGGCGATCAGGAAGCTGCTTAACGTTATATCCCTGACTCAGGGATTTAGAAAATTATTGAGGAATTAGAAATGGCACTATCAAACGAAGATCTGCTCAAAGAATTGAGCGCTAAGCCAATAATGGAAGTTGTTGAACTCGTTAAAATGCTCGAAGAAGAGTGGGGCGTTTCTGCTGCTGCACCTGTAGCTGCTGCTGCTCCGGCTGCTGATGCAGGGGCTGCTGCTGAAGAGCAGACTGAATTTGACGTTGTAATGACAAGCTTCGGAGCCAACAAGGTTTCTGTTATTAAAGCTGTCCGCGCACTCACTGGACTTGGCTTGAAAGAAGCCAAGGACGCTGTTGAAGGATCACCTTCTACGATTAAGGAAGGTGTTTCCAAGGACGAAGCAGAGGATGTTAAGAAGCAACTAGAAGAAGCCGGCGCAGCTGTCGAGCTCAAGTAGTTGTTGCATCGTAAGATGCTTGACCGACTGTCAATAGATGGTTGGGCGAAAGAAAAGTCGGGTGAGCAGCTAATCGTAATGCGGTTGGCTGCTTGCCCGCGTCTATTAACTAGAGGCTAGCGAGGGCTTCTCGAATGGCATATTCATTCACAGAGAAAAAACGTATCCGTAAGAACTTTGGCAAACGTCCAACAATTTTGGACGTGCCATATCTGCTGTCGATTCAAGTTGATTCGTACGCTAAGTTCCTGCAGACGTCCAAAACGGTTGAAGAGCGTGACGATAAAGGTCTACATGCGGCTTTCCAATCAGTATTCCCGATCGTCAGTTATTCAGGCAATGCAGCGCTTGAGTACGTGAGCTATCGCTTGGGCGAACCTGTATTTGACGTCAAAGAATGTCAAATGCGTGGTTTGACCTATGCGGCTCCGATCCGTGTACTGGTTCGTCTGGTCATTTATGACAAGGAAGCTAGCGGTACGCCTAAACCTGTTAAGGATATTCGTGAGCAGGAGGTTTATCTCGGTGAAATGCCGTTGATGACCGACCATGGAACGTTTGTAGTGAACGGTACTGAGCGCGTTATCGTTTCTCAGTTGCATCGCTCTCCGGGTGTGTTCTTTGACCATGATAAGGGCAAGACGCATAGCTCAGGTAAGTTGCTGTTTTCAGCACGCGTGATTCCCTATCGTGGTTCATGGCTCGACTTCGAGTTCGATCCGAAGGATTCTGTTTTCGCTCGAATCGATCGCCGTCGTAAATTGCCTGTAACGATTATTCTTCGTGCGTTGGGCATGACCAATGAGGAAATGCTCGAATTGTTCTTCGAGAACAACGAGTTCTATCTCTCTGAGAAAGAAATCAAGATGGCCTTGGTGCCAGAGCGACTTCGCGGCGACACAGCTGCTTTCGACATCAAGCTTGGTCGTAAACTGATTGTTGAGGGCGGCAAGCGCATTACTGCAAAGCATGTCCGTGACATGACGAAATCTACAGTCGAAAAATTGGTCGTGCCGAATGAGTATCTTGAGGGTCAGCGCCTATCGCAGGATATCGTTGACACCGAGACCGGCGAATTGCTGGCACCAGCAAATGCCGAATTGACCGCCGAATTAATCGAGCAACTGATTGCTGCCGGTATTGAGCAAATCAGCACGCTTTATGTGAACGATCTCGATAGCGGTCCGTTCATCTCGAACACGCTCAATATTGATCCATCCACGACTCGTCTTGAGGCGTTGGTTGAGATTTATCGCATGATGCGACCGGGCGAGCCTCCTACTAAGGAAGCTGCTGAGAACCTGTTCCAGAACTTGTTCTTTAATCCGGATCGCTATGATCTGTCAGGTGTTGGACGTATGAAGTTCAACCGTCGTGTGGGGCGCGATAATTCAGAAGGCGAAGGCATTCTGAGCAAGGACGATATCCTTGATGTGCTTTCAACGCTGATCAACATCCGTAACGGTTTCGGTACGGTTGATGACATCGATCACCTTGGTAACCGCCGCGTAAGAAGTGTTGGCGAGATGGCAGAGAACGCGTTCCGCGTTGGTCTGGTTCGTGTTGAGCGTGCCGTTAAGGAGCGCCTGACGCAAGCAGAGGCCGATGGCCTCATGCCGCAGGATATGATCAATGCTAAGCCGGTGGCTGCAGCGGTTAAAGAGTTCTTCGGCTCCTCGCAGCTGTCGCAATTCATGGATCAGAATAATCCGCTTTCAGAAGTCACTCACAAACGTCGCGTTTCGGCGCTTGGGCCGGGCGGCTTGACACGTGAACGCGCAGGCTTTGAAGTTCGTGACGTTCATCCGACTCACTATGGCCGTGTTTGCCCGATTGAGACACCTGAAGGACCGAATATTGGTTTGATCAACTCGTTGGCTGTTTATGCGCGGACTAACGAATACGGATTCCTTGAGACACCGTATCGTCGCGTCAAGAATGGCAAGGCGACGATGGACATCGACTATCTTTCAGCGATTGAGGAAAGCCAGTACATGGTTGCCCAGGCGAACGCTGACATGGATAAGAACGGCAAGTTCATTGACGACCTTGTTGCGGTACGCTTCAAGAATGAAACAACGCTCGCTGCGCCGGCCGATATCAGTTACATGGATGTTAGCCCGCGTCAGATCGTCTCAGTTGCTGCGGCATTGATTCCGTTCCTTGAGCATGATGATGCTAACCGCGCACTCATGGGATCGAACATGCAACGCCAGGCAGTACCGACATTGCGCGCAGAAGCGCCTTTGGTCGGAACCGGCATCGAGCGCGCTGTTGCGATTGACTCTGGTGTAACCGTTGTTGCACGCCGTGGTGGTCGCGTCGATTCTGTTGATGCCTCACGCATTGTTGTTCGTGTAAATGATGATGAGACCACTGCCGCAGAGCCAGGCGTAGATATCTACAACTTGACCAAGTACACACGTTCGAACCAGAACACCTGTATTAACCAGAAACCTCTGGTCAAGAACGGTGACTTGATTGCGGCTGGTGACGTTATGGCCGACGGACCATCGACCGATATGGGTGAATTGGCGCTGGGGCAGAATCTCAAAGTCGCATTCATGCCGTGGAATGGTTACAACTTTGAGGACTCGATTCTGATATCAGAGCGCGTCGTTAAGGAAGACCGGTTTACGACGATCCATATCGAAGAACTGCAATGTGTGGCTCGTGATACGAAGCTGGGTTCTGAAGATGTCACTTCGGATATTCCTAACGTCGGTGATACCGCTCTCGCGAAACTCGACGAATCCGGAATTGCATTCATTGGTGCCGAAGTGAAATCAGGCGATATTCTAGTGGGCAAAGTCACGCCGAAAGGCGAGACACAGCTAACACCGGAAGAGAAGCTCCTGCGTGCGATCTTCGGTGAGAAGGCCTCTGACGTTAAAGACACCAGTCTTCGTGTTCCGCCAGGTATGGATGGCACGGTCATCGACGTTCGCGTATTTACTCGCGATGGTGTTGAGAAAGACCATCGGGCGTTGTCGATCGAAAAATCTGAACTCGAAAGTGTTCGCAAAGATCTCGATGACACACTGCGCATCCTTGAAGAAGATATCTACGAGCGTGTAGAAAGAATGCTCACTGGCAAGATGGCGCAAGGCGGACCGAGCCAGTTGAAGTCCGGCAGCAAGATTACAAAGGCCTATCTCGATGAGTTGGCGCGTGAACAGTGGTTTGAAATACGCCTCAAGAATGATGACGCGAATGAGCAGTTGCAGAAGGCGTTTGAACGCCTGAAGTTGCAGCATGAAGAGTTCGATCGTCGTTTCGATGTGAAGAAAACTAAGATTACAGCTGGCGATGATCTGGCCCCAGGTGTTTTGAAGATGGTTAAGGTGTATCTGGCCGTGAAACGCAGGATTCAACCAGGCGACAAGATGGCTGGACGTCACGGTAACAAGGGTGTCATATCTACGATCGTTCCGGTCGAAGATATGCCTTATCTTGAAGACGGAAATCCGGTCGATATCGTATTGAACCCATTGGGTGTGCCGTCGCGAATGAACGTAGGCCAAGTACTGGAAACGCATCTTGGTTGGGCGGCCATGGGCGTTGGCAAGAAGATTGAGCGAATGCTTAAAGCGCAAGAGTCGGTCACCAAGCTTCGCCAGTTCCTGGATGCTGTCTACAACAAGACTGGCGGCAAAGTCGAAGACCTCAAATCGTTTAGCGATCAGGAGATCATTGAATTAGCAGGTAACTTGACGAATGGCGTACCTACGGCAACACCGGTATTTGACGGTGCTTCCGAGGCCGAGATCAAGGGTCTCCTTGAGCTTGCTGATTTTGACGCTTCAGGACAGTCCACGTTGTGGGACGGTCGTACGGGCGACAAGTTTGATCGCGATGTCACTGTTGGCTACATGTACATGCTGAAACTCAATCACCTAGTTGATGACAAGATGCATGCGCGCTCTACCGGACCATACAGTCTCGTTACTCAGCAGCCGCTGGGTGGTAAGGCGCAGTTCGGTGGTCAGCGCTTTGGTGAGATGGAGGTCTGGGCGCTTGAGGCCTATGGCGCCGCTTACACTTTGCAGGAAATGCTGACAGTCAAATCGGATGACGTTCAGGGCCGCACCAAGATGTACAAGAACATCGTGGACGGTGAGCATTATATGGACGCGGGCATGCCAGAATCGTTCAACGTATTGGTTAAGGAGATTAGATCCTTGGGCATCAACATTGAGCTGGAGACAGACTAATGAAAGATCTTCTTAAGCTTTTTAAGTATCAGAATCCGGTTGGTGACTTCGATGCGATTCGCATCGGTTTGGCTTCTCCGGATATGATTCGGTCATGGTCTTTCGGCGAAGTTAAGAAGCCGGAAACGATCAACTACCGTACCTTCAAGCCAGAGCGAGATGGCCTGTTCTGCGCCAAGATTTTTGGCCCTATTAAAGACTACGAGTGCCTGTGTGGAAAGTACAAGCGACTGAAGCATCGTGGTGTTGTTTGCGAAAAGTGTGGCGTTGAAGTTACACAGACCAAGGTTCGCCGTGAGCGTATGGCCCACATCGATCTGGCAAGCCCAGTCGCGCATATCTGGTTTCTGAAATCATTGCCATCGCGTATCGGCCTCATGCTCGACATGACTCTGCGAGAGATTGAGCGTGTTCTGTATTTCGAGGCGTTCGTCGTCGTCGAGCCGGGTATGACCGAGCTCGAGCGTGGCCAGCTGATGACAGACGAAATGTACCTCGATGCTCTTGAGCAATATGGCGACGAATTCGATGCCCGCATGGGTGCTGAAGCCGTACGCGAAATGCTGATGACTATCGATCTGCAGCGCGAGATTATTAAAGTCCGTGAAGATATGGGCGCGACGAAGTCCGAGACGAAACTCAAGCGACTGTCGAAACGTCTGAAGCTCATCGAAGGCTTCGTCGAGTCGGGCAATAAGCCCGAGTGGATGGTGTTGACCATATTACCAGTATTGCCGCCGGATCTGCGTCCGCTGGTACCGCTGGACGGCGGTCGATTTGCAACCTCGGATCTAAATGATCTGTACCGTCGCGTAATCAACCGTAATAATCGTCTGCGTCGACTTCTTGAACTGAATGCTCCAGACATTATCGTGCGTAACGAGAAACGCATGCTGCAGGAGTCTGTAGATGCATTGCTAGATAACGGTCGACGTGGCCGCGCTATTACCGGCACCAATAAGCGTCCGCTGAAGTCGCTTGCCGACATGATTAAGGGCAAGCAAGGTCGTTTCCGTCAGAACCTTTTGGGTAAACGGGTTGACTACTCTGGCCGCTCTGTAATCGTTGTTGGTCCGACACTGAAACTGCACCAATGTGGTTTACCAAAAAAGATGGCTCTGGAATTATTCAAGCCTTTCATCTTCTCAAAGCTGCAATTGCGCGGCGAAGCGACAACCATCAAGGCTGCCAAGCGTCTTGTTGAGCGCGAAGGTTCGGAAGTCTGGGATATTCTCGAAGAGGTTATTCGTGAGCACCCAGTCATGTTGAACCGCGCACCTACGCTTCACCGTTTGGGTATTCAGGCATTTGAGCCGGTACTGATCGAAGGTAAGGCTATCCAGCTGCACCCCCTCGTATGTACCGCGTTCAACGCTGACTTTGATGGTGATCAGATGGCGGTCCACGTACCACTATCAATCGAGGCGCAGCTTGAAACTCGCGCATTGATGATGTCTTCGAACAACATTCTTTCCCCAGCTAACGGCGATCCAATCATCGTTCCTTCTCAGGACGTTGTACTCGGTCTTTATTACATGACTCGTACACGCGTGAATGCGAAGGGCGAAGGGATGATCCTCGCTAATCTGGATGAGGCGCGTCGTGCTTTTGAAGCAGGTGCCGCTGAATTGCAGGCAAGCGTGAAGATTCGTGTAACGATTCACGAGCAGAACGAAGATGGCGAACTGGTTGAAATTACGAAATTGTTGGACACGACTGTTGGACGTGCATTGTTGTCGGGCATCCTACCGAAGGGTATGGAGTTCACGCACGTCAATCGCAATATGACGAAGAAAGCAATTTCGAACGTCCTCAACGCTTGTTACCGCCAGCTTGGCCTGAAGAAGACTGTCGTCTTCGCCGATAAGTTGATGTACACCGGTTTCCGTCACGCGACACTCGCTGGTGTTTCCATCGGCGTTAACGACATGGTGGTGCCGGAGTCAAAAGAAGCGATTCTGGCCGTTGCAGAGGCCGAGGTTAAAGAGATTCAGGATCAGTACGGTTCTGGCCTGGTAACCGACGGTGAGCGCTACAATAAGGTTGTTGATATCTGGTCGCGTACAAATGATCAGGTCGCCAAAGCGATGATGGATAAGCTCGGATCCGAGATGGTTGCTGACTCTAAGGGCAGGAAAGTCGAACAGGAATCATTCAACTCGATCTACATGATGGCCGACTCCGGTGCTCGTGGTTCCGCCGCGCAGATTCGTCAGCTTGCTGGTATGCGAGGCCTGATGGCGAAGCCGGATGGCTCGATCATCGAAACGCCAATTACGGCTAACTTCCGTGAAGGTCTGGATGTACTGCAGTACTTTATCTCGACTCATGGTGCTCGAAAAGGTTTGGCTGATACCGCCTTGAAGACTGCCAACTCAGGTTACCTGACACGTCGACTCGTTGACGTCGCACAGGATCTAGTTATTACGGAAATCGATTGTGAAACCCACAACGGAGTCGCGATGGCGCCGATCGTAGAGGGCGGCGACATCGTCGAACCGCTTCGCGATCGAGTTCTGGGTCGAGTCTTAGCTGAGCCAGTTCTGATCCCGGGTACTGATAAGGTCGCATTTGACGCGGGCACCATGCTCGACGAAGCGACTGTACAGGAGCTTGACGATCTTAAGGTCGATCACATGATGGTGCGTTCACCGATTACTTGCGAGATTCGCTACGGCGTCTGCTCACAGTGTTATGGGCGTGATCTTGCTCGTGGTCACCGAATCAATATCGGTGAGGCGGTTGGTGTTATTGCGGCCCAGTCGATTGGTGAGCCAGGTACACAGCTGACTATGCGTACTTTCCATATTGGCGGCGCGGCATCACGTTCAGCTGCAATCAACAACATTGAGATCAAGTCCAATGGCGTTGCTCAACTGCGCAACATCAAGACTGTCGCACATCACAAGGGCTATCTTGTTGCTGTTTCTCGTTCTGGTGAAATTATTGTCCATAACGAGCAGGGCCAGGAACGTGAGCGTTATAAAGTGCCTTATGGCGCAACGATTACGATTGGCGACGGCGCGAACGTTACGCAAGGTCAGATTCTCGCAAACTGGGATCCGCATACTCATCCGGTTGTTACCGAGGTTGAAGGTAAGATCAAGTTTGAAGACTTTATCGACGGCATTACTGTCGCTGAGCAAGTTGATGAGTTCACTGGTCTTACTAGTATCGTTGTACTTGATCCGAAGAGTCGAACGGGATCTGGCAAGGATTTACGTCCGGTCGCCAAGTTGATTGATGATGATGGCGTTGAAATCTGCTTTGCTAATACAGAGATCCCAGCTGTTTACGCTTTGCCTGTTGGCGCTATTATTTCGCTGGCTGATGGCGCGAAGGTATCTGTTGGGGACATTATTGCTCGTATACCACAGGAGTCTTCGAAGACTCGCGACATCACGGGCGGTCTGCCACGAGTCGCTGATCTGTTTGAGGCACGCAAGCCGAAAGAGCCTGCGATTATGGCTGAGCACACTGGTACGGTTAGCTTCGGTAAAGAAACCAAGGGTAAGCGTCGCCTCGTCATCACTGGTGAGACCGATGGCTATGAAGAGTTGATTCCGAAGTGGCGTCACCTCAACGTGTTTGAGGGCGAGCAGGTCGCAAGAGGCGAAATCATCGCCGATGGCGAGCCTAATCCACACGATATACTGCGTTTGCGTGGTGTCGAGAACTTGGCGAACTATCTCGTTAAGGAAATTCAGGACGTATATCGCCTCCAAGGTGTGAAGATTAATGATAAGCACATCGAGGTGATCATTCGCCAGATGCTGCGCAAGGTTATTGTCGCCACACCGGGTGAAAGTAACTACCTGCGCGGGGAGCAGATCGACAAGGCGCGTTTCTTCGAAGTCGAAGAGCAGCTTCAGGCTCAGAAGAAAGAGCCGTTGACGATCGATCCTATCCTTTTGGGTATTACTAAAGCCTCACTTGCAACCGAATCGTTTATTTCGGCGGCGTCATTCCAGGAGACGACTCGTGTCCTGACCGAAGCATCGGTACGCGGATTGCGAGACGATCTGCGTGGACTGAAAGAAAACGTCATCGTTGGTCGATTGATTCCCGCAGGTACGGGTTTTGCTCATCACGCCGATCGTCGGCGCACCCGTGAGCAGGACCTGGCTGAGCAGTTGAAGCTACTTGAAGAGACACAAAAAGTTGCGGCCGAAGCGGCAGAAGCGCTCGAGGCAATCGGCGGAGGCCTTGAAGCTGAAATCATGGCTGATGTTGAGGCTGGAACTGAGGCTGGAACTGAGGCTGGAACTGAGGCTGAAGTTGAGGTTGAAGTTGAGGTTGAAGTTGAGGCTATAGCTGATGCAGAGCCAGTAGTTGCGGCGGCAGATGCTGACGCGGCGGTGGGAGGCGATGAAGAAACAACAACGGCTTAGTAAAAACAACAACTTACAGGCCATGGTGGGCCTGAGTGGATGCTTGCTTGACACTGAGTTGCATGCATCACTAAAATGCCCGCCCTTAACCCCGGGGCTTGCTTAGTAGTGAGCCCCGAAATACTTTGGAGTTTGCCGATAGGCAGGCTCTGAAAAATCCCGTCCACTGAACTTGAAAAGTTTGGCGGCCGGGTGTGCGTGTTTAATTGTAGACACTCAAGCAAGCGCCAAAATGAACGTAACTTTAAACAGACAAAAGAAGAGTGAAGGCCCATGGCCACAGTGAATCAGTTAGTACGTAATGCTCGCAAAGTAAAGCGCGCGAAAAGTACGGTACCGGCACTAGACGCAAGCCCGCAGAAGCGTGGTGTATGCACGCGTGTTTACACGACGACGCCTAAGAAGCCTAATTCGGCTATGCGGAAGGTTGCTCGTGTACGTTTGACGAACGGATTTGAAGTCACAAGTTATATTGGTGGCGAAGGTCACAACCTGCAAGAGCATAGCGTTGTGTTGATTCGCGGTGGTCGTGTTAAGGATTTACCTGGTGTTCGTTACCACACAGTCCGCGGCACGCTCGATTGCTCTGGTGTAGCCGATCGTCGTCAAGGACGCTCCAAGTATGGAACTAAGCGTCCGAAGTCATAACCAAAGAGATTTAAATCAATGTCTAGAAGAGTACAGGCACCGAAACGCACGATTCTGCCCGATCCCAAGTACGGAAGTGATCTACTGGCAAAATTTATGAATATGATCATGAATGACGGAAAGAAATCTGTTGCAGAGCGCATTATTTATGGCGCATTGGATCGGATTTCCGATCGTGAGACTCAGACAGGCGAGAAGGCACTCGAGCTGCTCGAAACAGCACTTGAAAACGTCAAGCCGGTCGTTGAGGTGAAGTCACGCCGCGTTGGTGGCGCTACATATCAAGTTCCGGTCGAAGTCCGTCCAGCTCGTCGCCAGACATTAGCCATGCGTTGGGTTATCGAGGCAGCCAGAAAACGAAGCGAGAAATCGATGGCGCACCGTCTTGCTCACGAGTTACTCGATGCAGCTGAGAATCGCGGCACGGCCGTGAAGAAGAAAGAAGACGTGCATCGTATGGCCGAAGCTAACAAGGCATTCTCGCACTACCGCTGGTAAAGGCTCTGCTGTGGCTCGCACAACCCCTATTGAGCGCTATCGCAATATCGGCATTATGGCCCATATTGATGCGGGCAAGACGACCACAACAGAACGCATTCTATTTTATACGGGCGTTTCGCATAAAATAGGTGAGGTTCATCACGGTGCTGCCGTTATGGATTGGATGGAGCAGGAGCAGGAGCGTGGCATTACGATCACGTCTGCTGCGACGACTTGTTTCTGGTCCGGAATGAATAAGCAGTACGATGAGCATCGGATCAACATTATCGATACTCCGGGGCATGTCGATTTCACGATCGAAGTCGAGCGCTCCTTGCGAGTGCTTGATGGTGCAGTAACGGTTCTGTGCGCAGTGGGTGGCGTAGAGCCACAGACTGAAACAGTTTGGCGGCAAGCAAATAAATACGGTGTGCCGCGCTTGGTGTTTGTTAACAAGATGGATAGGGCTGGCGCAGATTACTTGCGCGTAGTGGAACAGCTGGTAGAACGGCTCGGAGCGAATCCGGTGCTAATTCAACTACCGATTGGTGTAGAAGAGAATTTTCAAGGCGTCATCGATCTCATAAAGATGAAGGCGCTTTACTGGGACGAGAGCGACATGGGCACAACCCATGAGGCTCAGGATATTCCTGAAGAGCTACAGGCTGAAGCATTGGCTTGGCGCGAAAAAATGATTGAGTCGGCTGCTGAAGCTAATGAGGAACTGCTGGATAAGTTCCTAGGTGATGACGAGCTCACAGAAGATGAGATTCGTAGAGGGCTTCGGGCGCGGACATTGTTGGGTGAAATCATCGTAGTGATGTGTGGCTCCGCATTTAAGAACAAAGGCGTTCAGGCCATGCTCGATGCAGTCGTTGAGTTCATGCCTTCGCCACTCGATGTACCCGCGATTGTGGGCATCAAAGATGATGACTCGGTAGGTGAGCGTCATGCGGATGACAAGGAATCGTTTGCCGCGTTGGCCTTTAAGATTGCAACGGACACGTTCGTTGGAAATTTAACGTTTTTTCGTGTGTATTCAGGAGTGTTGAGCTCCGGAGACACGATTTTCAACCCGGTAAAAGGCAAGAAAGAGCGCGTTGGGCGAATTTTGCAGATGCACTCGAATGACCGCAAAGAGATCAAGGAAGTTCGTGCTGGGGATATAGCGGCAGTGGTTGGAATGAAGGATGTTACGACTGGCGACACGCTTTGCGATATTAAGAACAAAATTACACTTGAACGTATGGAGTTTCCGGAACCGGTTATTTCTGTGGCGGTCGAACCAAGAACAAAGCCTGATCAGGAAAGGATGGGTAACGCGATGCAAAAGCTCGCGAAAGAGGATCCATCTTTTCGTGTTCATACAGATGAAGAGTCTGGGCAGACGATTATTTCGGGGATGGGCGAGTTGCACCTCGATATCATCGTTGATCGAATGAAGCGCGAGTTTCAGGTCGAGGCGAACGTAGGAAAACCGCAGGTCGCATATCGCGAGACGATACGAAAGACGGTGGAGCAGGAAGGCAAGTTTGTGCGGCAATCGGGTGGTCGAGGTCAGTATGGCCATGTCCACTTAAAGATCGAGCCGTTGCCTGCAGGTGAAGGTTACGAATTCGTTAACGCAATTGTGGGCGGCGTCGTACCAAGAGAGTATATTCCTGCCGTTGATAGGGGCGTGCAGGAGCAGATGGAAAATGGAGTCATTGCGGGCTACCCGATACAGGATTGCCGGGTTACCCTTTATGATGGCTCCTATCATGATGTTGACTCCAGCGAGATGGCGTTTAAGATTGCCGGGTCGATGGGTTTTCGGGACGGCGTGAAGAGTGCTGATCCGGTGCTGCTTGAGCCAATCATGAAGGTTGAGGTGGTGACACCTGAAGATTATATGGGAGACGTGATGGGCGATTTGAATCGTCGTCGCGGTTTGCCACAAGGCATGGAGGACACACCTTCGGGCAAGTCGATTCGTGCAGAAGTACCGCTAGCTGAGATGTTTGGCTATGCCACTGACCTACGCTCGATGAGCCAGGGACGTGCTGTGTACTCAATGGAGTTTGAGAAGTATGCACAGGTGCCGCAAAATGTGGCTGATACGATAATTAAAAGATAGTAGGAGCGGTCTCAGACCACGAAAATCAACTCGGGAATTTGGATAATGTCTAAAGAAAAATTTGAGAGAAATAAGCCCCATATGAACGTTGGCACGATTGGCCACGTAGATCATGGTAAGACGACGCTGACAGCGGCACTGACGAAGTGCATGGCTGAGCTGCATGGTGGTTCTGTATCGGCTTACGATCAGATTGATAATGCTCCCGAAGAGCGCGAACGTGGTATCACGATTGCGACAGCGCACGTTGAGTACGAGAGTGCTAATCGTCACTACGCTCACGTAGATTGCCCGGGACACGCGGATTACGTGAAGAACATGATCACGGGCGCAGCGCAGATGGATGGCGCTATCTTGGTTTGTTCAGCAGCCGATGGCCCGATGCCACAAACGCGTGAGCACATCCTGCTTGCTCGTCAAGTTGGTGTACCGCACATCGTTGTGTACATGAATAAAGCCGATCAGGTTGATGATGACGAGCTTCTGGAGCTGGTTGAGATGGAGATCCGTGATCTTCTGTCGACTTATGAGTTCCCGGGCGACGACACACCGATCGTTACTGGTTCTGCATTGAAGGCCTTTGAAGGCGATACGTCTGACATCGGTATTCCGTCAGTTGTGAAGCTGGTTGAAGCGATGGACACTTACTTCCCGCAGCCGGAGCGTGCCATTGATGGTGACTTCCTGATGCCGGTTGAGGATGTGTTCTCTATCTCAGGTCGTGGCACGGTTGTTACCGGTCGTATCGAGCGTGGTGTTGTTAACGTGGGTGATGAGCTTGCGATTGTTGGTATCAAAGATACCGAGAAGACAACCTGCACGGGTGTTGAGATGTTCCGCAAGTTGCTGGATCGCGGAGAAGCTGGCGATAACGTTGGCGTTCTTCTGCGCGGCACAAAGCGTGAAGACGTTGAGCGTGGACAGGTACTGGCTAAGTCAGGATCGATCACACCGCATACGAAGTTCGAGGCAGAAGTTTACATTCTGACTAAAGACGAGGGTGGTCGTCACACGCCATTCTTCAAGGGCTATCGTCCACAGTTCTATTTTAGAACGACAGACGTAACAGGCGCTTGTGAGTTGCCGAAAGACACAGAGATGGTAATGCCGGGCGATAATGTCCAGATGGTTGTTGAACTGATTGCACCGATTGCTATGGAAGACGGTCTGCGTTTCGCTATTCGCGAAGGTGGTCGTACTGTTGGCGCTGGTGTTGTCGCGAAAGTTATTGAGTAAAAATT
>TARA_B110000858_G_scaffold75864_1_pt1 | contig 16674 bp, 6 predicted proteins | sample TARA_B110000858 | Tara Oceans TARA_B110000858 (sample SAMEA4398247) | marine metagenome | biome: Polar Biome; feature: [SRF] surface water layer (ENVO:00010504); material: water (ENVO:00002006), including particulate matter (ENVO:01000060) such as... | depth 5 m | reverse complement strand
ACCTATATTACCTCATAATTAATTTTGATATTCTTATTTTAGATACATTATATAAATATGAAAATAAATATATTTGCAATAATTATTTTTGTTTTTATTACCATTATCATTCTTAAAATATACAATGAATCCGATATGTTTCAATTGAAATGTATTGTATCGGACATTGACGGTAATAAATATTGCGTTAGGGAACGAAACAAATTAGAATTGGTTGCTGATTTACTAGCGAAGGTCACTAACAATATGAAAACATTAGTATTGCATATGAAAAAAAATTATCCTGAAAGAAAAAATATACAGCGATTGGTAAACAATTTCAATCCCAAGCAAATATACGAAACATTACCAACAAGTTCATATACTGCTTACTCTGAGAATAAGGGAGAGAAACTAGCATTTTGCACTACTACAACCAAAAAAGGAAACAAACTTATTGACGAAAACACGCTCACCTTTGTAGCCATCCACGAGTTGTCTCATTTAGCAACAAAGTCAGTAGGTCACACAGAAGAATTTTGGAGTAACTTTAAATTTCTGTTAAAAGAAGCAAAAAAAGAAGGTATATACAATCCAATTGACTACAAAAAAAATCCTCAACCGTATTGTGGTATGACTATTACAGACAATCCATATTTTGACTTGTAAACATTCTAATAAATACAATTATATCAAACATATATTCTTAAAAATTCATTAATATATGTTTAAATTATATCAAACCATAATATCCGACTCTATCTAACTCTTTTAAAAATTCAAAGCGCAACTCGTCTTGTGTTTTTAAATTGTAGAACTTATTTCTATATACATCAATATTATATGGTATTTTATTTTCTTTAGAGAGTATTACATTACCCGACTCTATTTTTTTAAATGTACCCGGTAATGTAGGAAAAAAACTAGTACATTCATAGTCTTCTAGTATATTAGTAACATATACATCCTTTATTAAATTATTACATATATACCAGTTGTAGAGTTGTTCTCCTCCAACCACCCATATATCATCATATCCATATTTTCTGGTTACAATATCGTAGTTTGCTTGAATTATGTCGGAATACACTGTAACATTATCGGGTTCTAAGTCATTATGTTTAGTAGAAGAAATCACATAATTTCTTCTTTTAGGAAGAGTATTTGGTATACTGTCGAATGTTTTTCTACCCATTATAATAGCATTGTTACCATTCCCAATCGTCTTATTTCTAAAAAAACGCATATCTTCTTTTAATGACCAAGGCAACATTCCATTTATACCAATTCCTCTGTTTTTACACATAGCCACAATAATATTCATTTTTATATAAATATAATCAAATATATTTATATACATGTCAAAGAAATATAAATTCCACCACGTAATTGGTGATAATATTAAAAAAACATATACGTTTAATGACAGTTCATCTCCAAACAGCAAAACACGGAATATTCCAATGTATGAGGACGACATGATAATCAATATAAAACATAAATTAAGCAGTTTGTTTGATAAACAGTCTCATCACGAAATATACTTGTTCTGTAAAACAAAGGATATTTTAAATCAATCTGTTTATTATCAAATATTAACCCAAGATGACAATATCAAATTAACTACAGACATTTTTAAACGATTTACTAGTAACATTGCAATAACAGATAATTTTCTAAAATCACCAAACTCAATTTCTACCAAACACTTAAGAAGTTTTTATAAAAACAAACAAATATGGAACAAAGAAATAAAAATGGTTGTTCCCATTGGAGTAAGTGCTTTTCATAGAAAAAAATACATGTTTCACCACAATCCTTTTTTATGCGATAAACAAGACGAAAATATTGTGAACGACATGAAAAAATTTGTAAGTACCGAAAACAAAAAACTATTGTTTAAATACAAACCAGAAGGCGATGATATCTACTTTTGTTTTGCGAATGAAGTGCTTGGGTTTTTCAAACAGCAAAATATAAATGTTCCAGAAAACTACCTACTTCAATTGTATTTTCCTGCATTATACAATCAAAAAATAACATCATTGGACGCTATTGAATCTTCAAAGGTAAAATTAAAATCCACTTCCGAAAAAGAATTTAATAGTGTATTTACAGATTACAACAAAAATATCGATTTGTTATACAAATATTCAACCAATCCAATTGACCCCTTAACATACCACATAAACTCCATTTATTTTACAATCCACCCTATGGAACCATTACAACTTCCATTAGAAGTTATCTTTAAAAAAATAAATTCCAGTAAATTAATGCCTCTTATGAAATACAATCCGGGTAAAGAATTAGAAAGTATTTATAGATTATACACAAACGATTATATTTCCAACAAAGGTCTTAAAATTCCATCGTTATACGTAGAAAACAACCAAAATAATAGGAAAATTAAACAAATAGCATCCAATATTTTATATACAAATCGTATTGGTTTTTATTTAGATCTTAATCACTTATCAAAATCTCCTATACAAGAAGAATTGTACTGTATTTTACTAGACAATGGGGATATTCAAGTTAAACTATCGTGCAAAAATAAATACGACATCAACAAGTTACAGACGATATTCTGTCCCATCATTAAAACCCAAATCATTAAACCAATCAATGCGTTTGTTCAAAAAAAAAGCATTTATCATTTTGAAACTTTTAATGATAATAATGTAGAATTAAACAACATAGACGTTATATATTCAAGCAACTACATTGAAGCACTAACCTTTAAAAATCTTAAATGTACTTCATCTGTATTTTCAGTAATAAATAACAACAAAAAAAAGAACACATACGACATCACTTACAAACGCGTATCTTTCTACCAAAAAATGAACGATATTCAATCGTTCATCAATACGAAACTTCAAGAAGCAATTTCCATTGAAGAAATAAAACGTTTGGTAATGAGTAATTTTAATTTAATCGAAGAAAAAGCAGTAGAAATAATGGACGGATTTTTAAAAGAAATACGCCTGGCTGCCGATGCTTTTGAAAATAGAAAACTTAAAGTTGAAGACAACCCTGGTTTTAATATACACATTGAAACCAAAAACATTGATTACGTAAATGTAAAATTACAGCGGTTGTTTGAAATTAAAAACATAAACGACATTACATATTTAACGAATGATATTATTAAACGTTATTTGATTGCTCTAGTAAACATTAGTCAATTAAAAGAACCATTGTCTGAATGTACAAAAAAAATCAAAGAAAAAAAAATAGAGAACATTAAAGAAATATATGAAAATCCATTGGAAGACGCAAAAATTGGTTTTGACAGCGATGATGATGATGATGATTTGTTTGATTTAATGAGTGGATTCGATGGAGAGGATGAAGAAAATATCAATAAAAGTCAGGACAACTCTATCAGTCCAGAAGATATTGAAACTCCAGACAATGAACCTGAAAATAAAGAAAGTGTTAGTAATAGCAATAGTTTAAGTATTGGTCTCGATTCACTTTCAGGCAACTTAGACGAAGAAGAATCTCCGTCACTTTCTCTTTCTGGTGGAAACAAGAAAAATAATCCTATGTTAGACCTCACTTCTATAAAATTAAAGGGTTCTAAAAACTGGTTTACCAATCGGTTACGAAAACGACAACCCGGTATATTTGTAATGTCGAAACAAGACGAGAAAAATAAAAATTATGTAAAGTATTCCAAAACGTGTCAATGGCAATATAAAAAACAACCTATCATATTGAACGATGAAGAACTAAATAAAATTAATACAGCAGATAAAACGTCTAACTCAAAATCATACGATGGACACATCAAGTATAATGGATATAATTACATATGTCCTCGTTATTGGTGCTTTAAAGATGACAACAATGAATCGAGAAGTATATCTTTTAAACAAATTAATGAAGGTGAATGTGGTGGATGGGATGCATTAAATCCCAAAAAAGCAAAATCACTTCTTCCAAGCAAACGAATTGTAGAATTAACCGATGATCGACTTCATAATCCAAGTAAAACAAATAATCCTCTTGTGTATAAACCCCTTTACCCTTTTTTCCAAAAAGATAAAAATCACCCAAAGGGGTTTTGTGCTCCATGTTGTTCTCAAGTTCCATTGGATTACGATGGGTTCCCTGATGAATCTACAGATTCACGAAACGAAAAAGGCAAAGGGCAAAAACTATACTTTGAACACTTATACACTCCTGGAAACAAAAAAGGAGACATTATTGTGGATAAGACATTTGAAAACGATGCAAAGGTTAAGGAGTTTGTAAAACAATGGGAAGGATTCGGACCGTCCTTTAAAATTACAAAACAAGGCAATCGTGTTAAAATAATTGATATTGGCAAACAATCAAATGACCCATCCAAATTATCCAAATTAGACTTAATCCCAAAAAACAAAAACACTCCTGAAAACCCAACTCGAAATGATATTGATAAAATACTTGCTAGATCAAAAAATAACAAACGGTATAAGGAATGCTCCAATAAAACTAGTCCAATCAACCTATCTGTGGGGAAAAAGATAGGCATAAATCAAAAAGACAATACGTTGACTCAAATGTCTATGGGGAAAAAGACAGTAGATGATGATTTAACAATTACAAAAGACCAAACTCGTTTATCCGAATTTATAAGGCGTAAACAGAAAAAGGACAATAAATCCCCCATCCGTAAAAAAACAAAGATAAAACCTTTTTTATTTGAATTTCCATTGAAAACGCCAGGGTCGTTTGGATATTTGAAACCATCGCTACAAAAATTTATACAATACGATACCGCTTCTATATGCTACAATAATCCACCAAATGATTATACTTTAAAACCTACATCTTCATGTTTGCTTCGTTTAGGCATTCGTAAAAACAACAATCAATCCTTTATCGAAACGATCGCAGCTATTCAAAACAAATCACTAGTTCAGTTTAAAAATAATTTAAGAAAAAACATAACATTGTCCAAGTTTATTATTGCGTTTAAAGGGTCTCTTATCGATTTATTTTATAACAAATCCAAACCAGTTGACAAAAAAACAAAAGAACGGATAGTTAAATCCATCAACGAAAATATTATAAACGATTATGTTTTAATTGAACAAGTGGGAGAGAAACTTATTAATTCATATGTTAATTTTATGGAATATTTAAAAGATGATACTATAAAAATAGACTATAACTACTTATGGGACTTTGTATGTAAACCAATAGATAAAAACAACGCGGGTGTTGTATTTGAAAATGGAGTTAACTTAGTTATATTTAATGCTCCACAAGACGATGTTACCGATAAAATCGAAATTATTTGTCCAAAACATACTTTTACTAATGAAATCTTTTCAGAATTTAAACCCACTATTATGTTGTATAAAGAAGGGTTATACTTTGAACCGATTGTATTGTATAACAACACAAATGGTTCAATAAAGGCATTGTTCGACTATCAAACATTAATATCCGAAACATTACTTCATACATTATTTACCGATATTAAAAATAAAATGGTGGAAGGATGTAGTTTGAAACCAAGTATACCAGATAAATATGATTATCGGCGCAACGTTTCTGCAAAAAAAGTAATAGAAACCATACTATCAATAAACAATAAAAATACATCCAAAAATAATGACACCGCTACGGTATTAAAGCAAGTAATCCATTACAATTACAAAACGGTTGGTATTATAGCAAAGGTAAACAATATCAATATTTACATACCGTGTCATCCTTCTCCTATTATTATAGATATGGACTATGAATATTTCGACTCTCCAAAAATATTATTTGATGCGGTTGATACATTTAACATATTAACTACATTGGCAAGAAAACATAAATTACCATGTCTTCCAATAAAAATACTAATAACGGATGGAACCAATGTAACTGGACTTATTACAGAAACAAATCAGGTGGTCCCAACAAAACAATACGATTATGATGCCAAACTATTTGTTTTAAAAGACCGTAACAACAAAGTTATTTCTAAAACAAAAAGCGTAATTGATATAAAAGAAAACAATGAATATTTTTCGGACAAAGATATTATGAAACAAACAACTGAAGACATTGAACGAATTATTATTATACGAAACTTTTTATTAGAGAAGAACTTTTACAATTGTTATCGCAATACATTTAAAAAATACATTGGACAAGAAAGCAATGGTAATTTACGACAACAGTTAATTGATATGCTGGATACAACTATTAAAGCAAAAACATCTGATACATTAAAACAGTATGAAGACAAATTTAAACAAGTTAAAAAAATAGTAGATAAGGTTATAACAGAAAAACAAGTAAATTTTGTAATATACACCCCATCTGTTTTAAATGAATTATACAAAAAGGTACGTCAAGACATTAATATATGTATATCAAACAAAACAGCAATTGCCCTTCCTAGTAAAAATTTAACGGACAAATCTAACAATAAGGACAAATATTTAATAAAATTAATTGATGAATTAATACGATATCCTAGATTAAGGGATTATATGATATACAATAAAAGTACTACTTCGATTGATGTTACACGCTATTCTATTAATGATACTGAGGTGATTATATTAGAAGAAGAAATGTTTAATAATTATCTAACAAATGTTACCCTAGAAACAAAAAATAAATATATTAATTTAAATCAAGACGGGTTTACAAAACCAATTATTTCAAAATCATACAAAACTATGTTTAATATAAATTACAACAAATATATTGATCAAGATAAAGGTATGGAAATACCGTTTCGACATATCACACCACATAATACAATTAAAGCACCCAATGATGTAGATAAATATATATTAAATGATGTGGTCGATACATTAAACACATGCGTTGCCAAATTTAATAAAAACAAAAATATAATATCGAAAGTATTCAACAATTACCAATTAAATTCCTATTTAAAATATTATAAATTAATTGCCCCTCGTATTGAAGGAGTAAAGGGGAATAGTAAGGAAAATTGCTCCTGGAATGTAATTCAAGAAATATACAAAGATTATTACAATACAAATATTTCAAAAATGGATTTATGTAAAACATTAGTTTCCATTCTTAAAGGTATCAATGATGATACAATGTTTGTAACAAAACCAGGGGCAATTACATCAACCCCAAATTATTTTCAAATATTAGAGATGACACACCAAACAAGTGCTACGTCGGTTTGGTCTATTATAGAGGAAATAGAGGACTCGCAATGGACTCACTTATTTAATATCATATCCAACAAAGATTATTATGTTACGGAATTTGAATTGTATTTATTATGTGATTATTTTAAGTTACCGTGTGTTATACACGGAACAACTGATAAAAACAAACCATCGTTGTATAAAAAATCAAAGATCCAATATTATGATCCATTGTATACCACATTTAATACAAATAAGTTAGGTAAACCAGTTGGTGATACTGAAATAAAAAACATTAAAAACAATTTGTACACCAATAAAAACAAAGATAATTTTTGTTATGTAGTAGGGTATATACAATTTCGTTTAAGTGATTATTACAACAAAGAAGGTGTTAAAAATAACCAAGGGTTTAATAAATATTACACAAAAGAATACAACATACCGTTCGATGTTGGACTAATGAAAAATACCGAAGATTATTATAAAATAGATATTAACAAAGAATATATACAAAAATTAATAAACCATAGTCTAACCCCTAATATAAAACAATATATAGATATGATTTTTAAATCAGCAACCAACGAACCATCTATTTATCAAATGTCCAAAAATGAACTCCAGATGTTTAGACAATTAAAACAGAAAATGGGCAAAAAGGAAAAACTAAAATTAACATTATAATAAAGCATGTATGGTACCTATATATTGTATAATAATTATATATTATACAATACTTTCTTATACACATTACCTATTAAACATTCTCATACCTAAATTACTAACTGTATTGGAGTTGCTATCATTTCTACTATTTGGGGTTCTGTTTAATGTAAAGGTCGGTGTAAATGGTGTTTGTGAATTTCTATTGTTTAAATTTAAATGAAATAAACTACCTCTTCTATAATCAACATTAATTGTTGAATTTCTATTGTCGGTAGTTATCGATTGAATAACTGATGTAGGAGACTGTCTACGTGACCTATTTCGGAGTCCAACTCGCAATGGTTGAGGTTGGACAATAGAGTCCGGTCTGGTTTCACGAATTGTTAAATTTAAATTTCTAGAAGTATCGGTAGTTTCTCCTGTATTTATTGCATCTTCGTCAGTTGATAGAGACAATGGTGGAGGCATAATGGATGGTGTATTTAATTCTTCGCTAGAACGTGTCAATATTCTTGATATTCTCGATGATAAACTAAGTTCGGCATTTAAATCCGATAAATGTATCGGTGGTTGCTCCCTGTAATATGAAATATCATCGTTGCTATCGAAATATCGTTTAATTCCGCGTTTGGCCATGTTTTTACTTCTTTTCTTTTTCAATGGATGACAACAGTATTCCCCGTATAAATAATGTTTTAAATAGGAAGACAGTTTTTTTACAATATTGGATTTTTCTCGAAAAGTAAATGGTGTGCGTATCACTATATAATTTAAATACACGCGGTATTCGTGCATCATATTTAAAATGTTCTCAAACTTTTCAAATATAGAACCATTATCCATAAAATCATCTATTGCCAACTCCTTTAATGTTGTATAATTATCGTATGTAAACCGGTCCAAATCAAACTCTGCCTCAAAATAAAGAGTGACCCATTTCGGTATATGAAAATGACTGTATAATAAACTTAAATATATATTGTACAAATTATGATTTGAAAATACAATATTGGTATAAGGATTCTTCATGTTCATTGGAGTACAAAACATATTTTCACACTTAGTTAAACAACTAACCCACATGTTTACAATATCACTTAATCTAAAATAATAAATCGTATTATTAGAATACAACTCTATTTGTTGATGGGATTTAATAATATTTAAATCATTAAAAAATAAATCACGATAAATACTTTGTTTTGCGTTTCTTAACTTATATAAGTAACTTAATCTATTCATTGCGTTTTTTGTTTTTTTTGCTTTTATATAATTAGACATCAATATTCTTTCGTAATTATTATCATCAGGCATTACCTCTCCATTTATGGTGCATTTAGTATAAAAAAATATCATATCGCTTTTTGCCTTTGTTAAAAAAATATTAATTGGTATTATTTGATTGTTTTTATTGTATACCTTTTTAATATAATAAGAAATATTTGACATTGAATTCTTTAGTACATATAGATAATATAATATTATATACAGAAATATGTTCTGGATTAAAAATAAATAAATGATTGTGTTATTTATTTATTATTTGTATTATAGTTATTTTATTTATTGAAATTTACCTACAAATCCAAATCATAATCATCGTCCAATGTTCCTGTATTTACTTCATTTAGGTTGGTGGTAGAACTTCCAATTGATATATTATTGATACTACATTCGTTAGTAGGGTCTTCTTCTTCCAATATGTCGTCAATAGACGATTGTTTCTTGTATTCCGAAGAAGATTGAACCATCGATAATTTTTGCGTATTCAACAATACTTGAAAACTACCAGTTCCAAAATATCCATTTTGTCCACACATGATATTCGCAGACACTCCAGTCATCAAATCCAACTCAGCATGTCTGGCTGCTTTTAAGAACATCTCTGGTGTTTCTTCAAACGAAGCCTTTGCTATTGGTCCAATATTATCATTATTAATACCATGTCTAAATATACTTACCATCTTTTTAGAATATGTCATTCTGTCTGCCAACATAGACGTATGATGATAATTAATATACGTTCCATCAAAACTAATTGCTTCCAGTAACTCGTTATAAATTGCTTGGCGAGCAGCTTCAATTCCTAATGTTCGATATACTTCTTGAATATCGTTACTGGTTGTATTATTTACATCAATGTCGTCTTGTGCCAATATATCAATCATATTTGTTCCAACCGTATCCAACACCCATATATCCTTTGGAACATAATTTCCATTTTCCTTTGTCATATGACTTACTATCTTTCTTAAAACAATCTTTGGAATATTTTTTACACCACGAAGTATGATGTTGTTCAGCATAATGTTCTGAACATGTTTCAGTTTAAATATTTCATCGGTTTGATCCAATGATTTCAACTTATATTTTTCTTTACTGATAAGACGCACTCTAAATATTAACTTTTTATCATTAAAGTCATTAAATACACACTGAACCTCTTCTTTCATAGAATTTCGGATAGCAAAATCAACATCGTCCATGCTAATATTTTTATCCAACATCAACTCTCGAGACATTTCAAATCGCAATATCCATTTGGAAAACCCGGAATTACATTTGCTTGTTTCAGTTTCAACTCCAATATTGCTTAACAACGATTCGTACGTCAAGAATTTATCGACTAATTCTTTATCTTCTTCTAATAGTGTTTCGTCTAATTTAGGGTCGAAGCATATAGTTACCGTATTTACAATATCACGCAGGTTGGTGTATTCTAATTTATACTTTATTTCTTGTGCTTTTTCAATATTTTCTCTGTCTTCTTTATTTAACATAATAGTTACGGATGGATTTTTCGGATTTTCTGAAAGAGACAGAATTTCTTCAATTCTAGGAACACCTCGAGTTACATTGGATTTGCTAGCAACACCCGCAAAATGAAATGTATTTAGTGTCATTTGCGTAGTTGGTTCACCAATACTTTGGGCAGCAATCATACCACACATCTCGCCTGGATGTGCGATTGCCTTTTTGTAATTATAAACTAACATTTCCATGTAAACCATCAACGCTTTCTTGGTAAATCTATGTTTTACCAATAGCGTTTTAGGAGATAAGTTAAAATACCACGCAATTTTAAATAATTCCGTTGGTTTGGATAAGGCGTTTTGCTCTAACCGTTTATACGTTTCATCGATAATATTGTAAGTATCCAAAGGAGTAATATCTACCATATTACTTCCCAACGACAATTGTTCGACTACATTATTCATCAATCTAGTAAAATGAACCGGAATATGAACAACTGACTTGCCTTCATAATTAAAGACGTGTGTAATTAAATCATCCCTGATATTAACCATCGTATCAATTACTTTTTTTGTTTTATTATTTAATTTTACCTTTTCCTTCTTCATTTTACTAATAGTTGATTTAGTAAACACGGACAATATATCTTCATTTTTAATGTTCTGTGGAATTTGATAATGCATGTAAATATCTTCCAACGTCATTTTCGCCAAAGGCAACCCTTGATTTTCTACATTCATTGGAGATATATTATCATCGCCGTAAGCAAACTGAACTACCTTATTTTTGTTATTGCGAACAGTCATGTCATATGTTAGTTTTAAATCTTCCAACCCTTTAATTAACCTACGCTGAATATATCCGGTTTGAGACGTTTTTACAGCTGTATCAATCAATCCCACACGACCACCCATAGCATGGAAATATAATTCTTCTGGTGTTAGACCCTGTATAAATGAACTTTCTACAAACCCCCTTGCTTCTGGAGAATCATCGTATTTTTTAAAATGAGGCAATGTTCTATCTTCAAATCCATATGGTATACGCTTACCATCTACATTTTGCTGACCCAAACAGGACACCATTTGAAGGATATTTACATTTTTTCCTTTACTACCCGCATTTACCATAATCAAGAACCTATTGTCTTTTGATAAACTTTTTCTACCAATTTTACCTGCTTCTTCTTGAGCATTGTTTAAAATTGAATTTACCTTTGTTTCAAACTCAACCGAGTTTGATTTTCCCGTATTGTTTTCAAATACAGACAAGTGCAACTGGTCAATTAAATTATACACTTCCTTTTTCTTTGACGACATCACGGTTGTAATTTTCTCATTAGTATTGTCATCTGCTATTAAATCACTTACACCAACACTGTATGAACTGGTTTTCATGTAGTCGTTTACCAAGAATTGTAAATTATCTATAAAGTCAGAGGAACTACGATGTGAAAAGTCATTGAATATACTTTGAATAAATCCTTTTGAACCACCTCCCAAAACACCCTTGTCCATTTGACCTCTAATGTATTTACCATTTACAATTTCAACAATATTATTACTTGTTTTCCGGTCTTCATCTCCATCAAATTGCTTGTTAGCAAATTTAGTGGAAAGAGGAGGGAATATTTGAGATAACAACTCAAAATTAGTAGTCATTTTGTTTGGGTCTTTAAATAATTCTACATTGGGTTTGTTGTTTGTCATCATTAAGTTCATCGCGTCTCTTGAATTAAACTGGATACCGCTACGTGTAAACCGATAGCACCCAAGTAATGAATCTTGAAATATACCAATAATAGATGCGTTATTGGCAGGACTAATTATTTGGTGTGGAATAGCTGCCAAATGCAACAATTCTGCCTGACTTTGCTCATCTTGAGGCATATGTAGATTCATTTCATCCCCATCGAAATCAGCATTGTATGGTTTAGTATCTGCTACATTCATACGAAATGTATTACCTACCTTCATGACCTTGGCAATATGACACATCATAGACATTCTATGTAGTGTAGGTTGTCTGTTAAATAATACTGGATCCCCGTCCAACATATGGCGGTGAACCACATCTCCTGGTTCCAATTTTACTGAGTTTCTGTCTACATACCTCAATGAAATACTTTCTCCATTTTCACGCTGTAATATATTTGCTCCAGGATATTTATCTGGTCCATTCAACATTAGTTTTGTTAGGAAGTTAATATTGCGTTCGTTAACCTTTGCTGGAAAAGTTATGTTTTTGGCGATTTTAAGTGGAACCCCCAATTCACGTATACTAAGTTGGGGGTCGGGACCAATAACCGAACGAGCACTATAATCTACTCGCTTTCCCATTAAATTCCCTCTGACACGACCTTGTTTTCCAACCAGTCTCTCTTTGATGGATTTTAATGCTCTTCCTGATCGCTGTGCTACTGATGCTACCCCGGGAATTCGATTGTCTACCATAGTTGCTACATAATACTGAAGAACAGTTGACCAGTTTTCGATTTGCTTTTCCGGGGCATTGTTTTTCATCTTGTCTTTTAAAGTATTATTAATTTTAATGATGTGGACTATAATATGAGATATATCATCCTCGCTTCTCTGTTGTGCGTCGTGTTTAACAGACGGACGAACCGATGGAGGGGGAACCGCTAATACTTGACATATAAACCATTCTGGACGAGACCAAATTGGACTAAATCCCATAAAATTAATATCTTCGTCTGTAAATCGACGAAACATTTTAATTACCATTTCTGGTGTAATTCGTATGGTTGGTTTTTCATTGACTTCTCCGTCCATATTTTTAATTTTATTTTGATTTTCCCATTCCGCGTAAATATTTGCTAAATCTTGCTTGTATATTTTGCGTGGTTGTAAGGCACCGCATCCACCATGTATATCTTCTCCACATCGTGATACTTTACTTGCCACTGAAAATACATAATCCCATCGGTCTTTTGTACTCATTTTTAATATATGTTTGTGCTTTTCTTTATTGATTTGTAATTTGCTACATTTAAAGCAAACACATCTCAATAATTTCTTCACCATTTCAATATACTGAATGTAAAATACAGGACGAGCCAATTCAATGTGACCAAAATATCCCGGCGTCTGCATATAGTTTAAACCATCTGTTGGACATAAAAGTCCAGGATCCAATACTCCCATGCGCGGGTCAAATAATCCACCGATACATGGTTTGTTGTTTGCATATGTATCGCGACTTGTGATTTCAGCAACAGATCCCTTTCGTATCTCTTCAGGACTTAGTACACTGAATTGTATACCAATAATTTTAGACGGGTTTAAATCGCTACTTTTTCCTGAATAACTCATCTTTATATTTATAAGAGATTATAGATATTATTTTTATATCAATTTTATCTGTTTTAATTTACGTATTTTATAAATGATATATTCGACAAAATTGATTTTAATAAAAAAAATAATATAAACAATATATTTTATTATTAAATAATGACCCGTGATTCCGATAAACATAAAAATATGTCGAAAAAAAACAAACAGGACTTTTCAGACAGCGAAAATGAAAGCGAATACGATTACGTAGAAGCAACCGTTCTTGAGAATCCCGATGTGTCTGCTAAAGAAATCAATAAAATGATTTTAGATATATTTCCCTTAAAATCCAAAAAAGAAAAATTAAAACAACTTAAAAAAATCAGGGATTTTAAAAAGCAAGAAAAAAAGGGGAAAATGAAGCACAAATCAACAACCCCTGGTGTTAGTACCCGTCAATCGAATCGCAAACATCGTAGACGAAATCCCAAGTTAAAAACTCCTAAGGATGTAAGTGAAGAAGACGAAGATGAAGACGAAGACGAAGACGAAGACGAAGATGAAGAAGAGGAAAATGTTAAATTAAAACGATCGTTTGAACAGTTGAAACTAAATAAATCAAAAAGGTTATTGTCACGTCCTCTTACAAAAGACCAATTATTGGGTAAAAGTACAAAAAAGAGAAGAAAAGAAAATAAACATAAAAAGGTTGTAAACAAAAAGGTTGTAAACAAAAAGGTTACTAAGAAAAATGATAAACAAAAACGCAATCGTAAACGATCTAAAGATATTGAACAAGAATGGGAAACCGTAGAAGAGAAGGAAAGTTCAACAGAAGAAGAAACTATGGAAGAAGACGATAGTGATTATTTTCCGGAAAATGAAGATGATGTATTGGATAACGATGAGTTGGATATGCTTAAAGACGGCAACATGAAGTTTAATATTATATTTACTACGGGTGGACCAAACGGGGGTCGTCCACTTATGGACTTTGACGATTACGGTGCTGAATATGATGATTTTATGAAGGACGAGTATGATGAATATGATGAAGAATATGACGATGTCGATGAATATGTTACAAGTGATGATAATGATACAGAATGTTCCGACAGCGAAAACGAAACATCAAGTAAATCATCCAAACACAATATGTCTAAGAAAAAAAAATCAAACAAAACCAAGTTCACGGTAAATGAAGTAGTTAATGTTAAATTGAAGGATTGGGTTGGATTTTATAAAGGTACTGTTGTAAAGGTTCATAGTAATAAAAACAAAACTACCAAAAAGATTGAAGTAACATATGATATTGAATTAGACGACGACAATGGTGAAGAGTATGACATTGTTACTGAAGTTCCATCTACTAGAATGAAAAAAATAAACAAGGAAACTATTGAATTTGAAAATCTTATTCGTGAAATGAGGGAACTCTCTTCTATTAAAAAAAAAGGAAAGAAGGCATATCAGAAAAAAATAGACCAAATGGTAAAGGCGTCAGAAAAACAAAGACAAAAACATGATAAAAAGGAAAAAAAGAGGAAGAAAAAAAAGTATATGTCGAAGTTTAAATCGTTGTTAAAGACAAAAGACCCAATGAACGAGTTTAAATACTTTAACGGGTTAGCTATAGAACAACAAAAACTCATTCTAAAGAAAATGAAGGACTTAAATGAGTTTGATAATGTAGAAAAACCATATCGTCTACAGTTGATCGAATCCGATATTCCTGTCGAATACAAATCATGTGCTATTAAAAAAATCAATAGTTTAACTTACATGGATCCTGGTAGTGGCGAATACTATAAAATTAAACAATGGGTAGACACGTTTATGAAACTGCCATTCAATAAATACAATAATTTGCCGATTACTATGGCAGATGGTCCCGAAAAATGTAAAACATTTATGGAAGACGCAAAGGCATCTCTAGATAATGCCGTATATGGGTTGGACGATGCTAAAATGCAAATTATGCAGATAGTAGGACAATGGATTTCCAATCCGGATAGCGTTGGTAATGCTATTGCAATTCAAGGTCCTATGGGGACTGGCAAAACAACGCTCGTAAAAAATGGTATTAGTAAGATATTAAATCGTCCATTTGCTTTCCTAGCATTAGGCGGTGCTACCGATAGTAGTTTTCTAGAAGGACATTCATACACGTACGAAGGTAGTTCATGGGGAAAAATTGTAGACATATTACTTACTAGTAAATGTATGAATCCAGTAATTTACTTTGATGAATTAGACAAAATAAGCAATACACCTAAAGGCGAAGAAATTGCTGGTATACTTACACATTTAACCGATTTAACTCAAAACTCTCAATACCATGATAAATACTTTTCCAATCTGGATTTTAATTTGAGCAAGGCGTTGTTTATATTTAGTTACAATGATGAGTCAAAAGTAAACAAAATCTTATTGGATAGAATGTATAAGATTAAAACCAAGGGATACGATACCAAGCAAAAGATTACCATCGCAAATGATTATTTGATTCCTAGTATTATCAAAAATGTAAACTTTAAGAAAGATGATATAGTGTTTCCAATCAAAACGTTGGAGTATATTATTAATGAAAATACAGAAGGAGAGAAGGGTGTGCGAAATTTAAAGCGCGCGCTGGAAATTATTTACACGAAACTTAATTTGTACCGATTGATGAAGGAAGACACTACGTTGTTTGAAAATCAAACGACGTTTAAAGTAACGTTCCCTCATACGGTTACAATTGAAAATGTAAAGGGATTTATAAAGAAAAACGATTCGAATACGCAACCACCATTTGGTATGTATGTGTAAACAATCTCATAAAATAAAAATAATAATTT